>Ga0081455_10004688_pt1 | contig 15214 bp, 15 predicted proteins | sample TabmetS3T2R1_FD_70207 | JGI IMG/M metagenome (GOLD analysis project Ga0081455, IMG submission 70207) | Tabebuia heterophylla rhizosphere microbial communities from the University of Puerto Rico - S3T2R1 | ecosystem: Host-associated > Plants > Roots > Rhizosphere ... | reverse complement strand
GGTGAGACCCGCTTGTTGTCACCGTCGCCTGCACGTTCCCACCAGGGTGGGACCGCCTTGTGATACCGCAGACTTGGCACCTGCGTTGGGGGCGCCAGAACCACGCGACTTCATCGTCCGCAAGCTGTCGGTTCGTCTGCATCTCAAAAGAGATGCTGCGACACCTCGCGGCCACTGCTCCCCGCCTCACGTTCGTGACGTGCGCAACGCCTCTCTCAACGAGGCGGGATGGACCAAGGATACGCGAGGAGTTTGCTGGACCAGCAAGCGGAATCTGCTGGACCAGCAAGCAGATTCTGTTCGGCCAAAATCTTGGCCGGATCATGCATCTGAAATTGCTGGAGAATTTCACTTATCAACATCAATGTGGAAATCTCCGGTGCGGTCATTCCCCGATGCGCAATTGCGCATCTGAGGGCGACCTGAAAGGTCGAACCCGGAATCTGGAGATTGTCTTGCGCGTTTGATGCTCCCCGTATCACCTCGAGATTCCGGACTCGCGCGTTTCACGCGCGATCCGGAATGACCATGTATAATGGCATCATTGCGAGGCGCGCGTGCGCGCCACCGAGCCGGATGGCGAGCATTTGAACTTCCTTCATCGTGGGGCCGACCAAACGACATGGAAAAAGTCGTCCATGACGTGCTGGCTCCCCTCGTGAGGTCGTTCATTTCCGACCGGGGCTTTGCGCTGTTTCAAAAGCTGGCAAGCTGGCTTGATGCCAGGATTCAGAACCGAGCAGCGCAGGTCGTCATCGGGCTCATGCTCGGCGTGACCGCAATCGGTACAGTCGTGACCGTCACTGCGCTCGCGGGCTTCTAGACTGTTTTCGCTTTTCTTTGAATCGCGAAAACCGTCTAGATTCTTGTTTGGTCGCGTTTTCTTGACGCGAACCGGTTTCCACCACCGGATCACGTCCGGCGGCATGCTTCGCTCGAAAACGCTCTGACAGGTCCGCACTTTATTTCACTGCAGGTGTTGCCGGCGGGTGGTCAGGGGCATGGCACGATTTCTGATTTTCACGATCCTCTTTCCCGCGCTCGCGCTTGTCGTGTTCAATGCGCCTGACATGATGGCGGGCCGCTTTGGCTTGATGGACCTTACAACCCTGCAGATGGCTTACGGGATCGCGGTCATTCCAGCCTGGCTGGTGGCTGCCGTTGATTGGGCGCTATCCGCAAAGCCGAGCTATCTTCAGATTGTTGGAACGGCGGCTGCAGCGGCCCTGGCAAGCGATTCAGCCGCGCTGTTCCTGTGGGGAGGAGCCAATGACTTGTTTCCGGTCCTGATGGCTGGACTTGTCGGTGCAATTCCCGCCGCGGCGTGTTCATGGCTGTCGAATATCAATCAAACAAGGTAAGGGGACATGAAGCGGTGAACGGTTGCCGCATCGGAGGAATTGTCGAGGTCGACGGACCGGCGCTAGTGTGAGGTCGGTCAGCGCGGGACAAACATTCAAAACAACGTCGCGCAGGGGAGGGTTCCATGACCCTGGAAGGCATCGAAGGCGCGGTCGTGCCGGTCAGCGGCGCCGCCTCGGGAATCGGTCTTGCGATCTGCAAGCGCCTGCGGGCCGCGGGCGCGTTTCCGATCCTGCTGGATCGCAACAGCGAGGCGCTGGCCGCGGCCGTCAGGGATGTCTATGGCGAGGCGAAACTCGCGAAGCCTCAAGCCTATGTGCTCGATGTCAGCCAGTCGGCGGCGGTGGATTCCTGCTTCGCCGCGATCAGCCGCGACCATGGCCAGATTTCGCATGCGGTTGCGAATGCCGGGATCCTGAACGATGCGGGCATTCTCGACGTCACCGACGCGCAATGGCTTGATGTGATCGACGTCAACCTCAACGGCACCATGTATCTCTGCCGCGCGGCGGCACGGCTCATGGCCCCGATGAAGAAGGGCTCGATCGTGACGATGGCCTCGATCGCGGGGCTCGGCGCCAAGGAAAGCCGACTCGCCTACTCCTCGTCCAAGGCCGCGATCATCAACCTCACGCGCTCGCTTGCGCTCGACCTCGGCCGGCTGAACATCCGCGTCAACGCCATCGCGCCCGGCACGATCGACACCGCGATGCAGGCGCACAAGTCCAGCGCCCAGCGCCAGGGCTCGATCGACCGGACGGCGCTCGGCCGCAACGGCACCCCGGACGAAATCGCCAAGGTCGCGCTGTTCCTGATGTCCGATCTGGCAAGCTACGTCACCGGCGCGACCATCGTCGTCGATGGCGGAATGACGGCAAGGTATAATTAGGGGGTGGACGAAGGGAGGGCGAACGCGAGCCTCAAGTCAATCATCGTCCTTTCCCCTTGTAACGGATGCTGCACTGGACGAATGCTTCATTGGCGGCGACACCGTTCCCGCCACGTTTAGAAAACCATCGGTTTCGGCTGACATCGACGTCGCCACCATTCTGTACTGCGCACGTGCAGCCGATCTTGTCGGCCATCCTCGTGCACCTGGGATCAACGGCCAATTGGCCCGCCGTATGTTCGGTCAGGACGAACATGCCAAATGCGGCAACGAAAGCTGTTTTCAATATCGCGTTCATTTCTGCCTCACTTGTCAGATCATTATCCGAGCGTCATTTAATCGTCAGAGGAAATCTGCGGCTGATCGCGGTTTGTGGAATCGGCCAACGCTCCACTCAGGGATCACACGAGAACTTTTCAGGATTGCGTCGTCTGAGGAGCGCTGTAACTTGAGCCGTCGAATATGCCGTTCAAAAAATGCGAAATCGATGAAACAATGGTGGGCGCTATAGGGATTGAACCTATGACCTCTCCCGTGTGAAGGGAACGCTCTCCCGCTGAGCTAAGCGCCCGGTCGCCTGAAGCCTTTACGAAGTGGCGGGCGCGAGGTCAAGGTTTTGGGGCAGCCGCGTCGCGAATTTGGGCCGGCAAATGCAGGCTACGGGTCGAGCGCCGTGCCCTCATCCTTCGAGATGCTTGCTGCGCAAGCTCCTCAGGATGAGGAGATAGAGCGGTGCGGATGAGGAGACAGGCTGCTGCGCTTGCCCTTGGCCTCATCCCACCTGTCGGGCGCGGGAGGCCTGGGCCTGCAGCGCGCGGATGCGGTCGGCCAGCGTGCCGCCGGGGCGGGGGCTTGGGGTCTCGGCCGTCTTTGGCGCCGCGCTCTCGACCGCCGGCTTGATGGTGGAATTGGTGTTGGCCGGCTCCGACGGCGCGAAGCTCGGCATGCCCGCGGCCTCGGTCGCGAGGATCTTTTCGATCGGCGAGTCCGGGCCCTCGAGCGACATCGCAAGCCGCGCCACTTCCGCGGCGATGTCGTTGATGCGCTCGCGCAGGATGGCGTTCTCCATCCGCTCCGAGGCCCATGAGGCCTCGGCTTGCTGCTGGATGGCGTTGAGCTCGCGCTGCATCTTGGCGCGCTCGTCGCGCGCATCGGTCAGCCGCTGTTCGAGCTCGCTCTTCTCGGCGCGCAGGCTGTCCACCAGCGCGCTGCTGGCGGATTGGCGGATCGACTGCTCGTTGGCCTGCGCGGCGTCGAGCTGCTGGCGGAGCTGGTGGTTTTCGAAGCCGCGCTCGGCGAGCATCTTGCCCTGCACCGCGAGCCGGTTCTCGAGCTCATTGGCGCGGGCGCCGAGCAGTTCCGCTTCCTTGGTCTGCGCGATCAATTGCTTCTCGAGATCGTTGACGCGCTGGCCGAGATTCTCCGCCCGCGCTCGCGCGTCGCCGAGTTGCTGCGTCGCTTCCGCGGATTCATTGCGATGGGTGTCGAGATTCTGCCGCGCGAGGCCAAGCGCCTGTTCGGCCTCGCCGACGCGCTGCTGCAGCGTCGCGATCTGGCTGGTGACGGTGGCGAGTTCGGCGGCGCCGCTCTCGGCCTCGAGCGAGCGGTCGGACAATTTGCGCTCGAGCTTCACGAGCTCGCCCTGCTTGTCGGAGAGGTCAGTCTCGGCCTGCCGCAGCAATTGCGTCTTGGCGCCGAACTCTTCTTCCGTCGCGCGCAACTGCTCCTTGATCGCCTTCTCGCGCGCCTCCAGCGAGAAGATCGTCGCGTTCTTCTCGCCGAGTTCGAATTTCAGCCGGTTGATCGAATCCGATTTCTTGCCGAGCTCGGCGAGCTGGCTGGTGGTCTTGGCCTTGAGTTGTTCCACGCTCATCTCGAGCCGGCGCGCCGACATCGCGAATTCCGCGCGCAGCTGGTCCTTGTCGGCCTGGATCTCGGCCATCGAGAGCGGCGTCGCCGCTTCCAGCCGCTTGGTGGTCAGCCGCACCGCGCGGTTGTGCACCAGCGGAATGATGGCGAGGCCAAGCAGCGTCGAGACCAGGAAACCGATCGCCAGATACATGATCGGCTCGACCATGGGTGAACTCCAACAAAAACTTCAGGGTCTCTTTACCATTGCACGCGTCCTGCGTGTGCGCCAGCTTTACCCGCCATTAACCCTAAATTGGGTGCGGAGAGTGTCGGTGCGGTTCGGCACCTCACGCTTCGTCATGCCCGCGCTTGTCGCGGGCATCCACGTCTTGGTCTCCTACTTGGAAAGGCGTGGATGGCCGGGACGAGCCCGGCCATGACGACTCGCGATGAGACCTGAATGCGGGGTTCCCGATCAGGAACGACATATTCGAGCTCAGACGGGATTCCAGGTCAGACCGGATTCCAGGTCAGAAGGGATTCCAGGTCGCTTGCCGGGTGAACTTGATGTAGCCGATATTGGCGCCCAGCCGCAGGCCGACGCCGGCGCGGATCGGCACCAGCACGATGTTGTTGGCGGTGAGCGCGGTCATGCCGAAACCGCCGATGAAATAGGCCGAGCCGTCGATGCCGGCGAAGCGCTCATAGATCGCGCGCGTGGACGGCAGGTTGTAGATCAGCATCATGGTGCGGGAACCGGCGCCGCCCCAGTCGAACCCGACCGACGGCCCCTGCCAATAGACGCGGAGATCGCCGGCGTTCTTGGTGTAGAGGGTGCCTTCGCCATAGCGCAGCCCGGCCACGATGGCGCCGCCGCCTTCCTCGCCCAGCACATAGCCATTGGGCAGGCCCCAATTGCTGACCGCCTTTTCGAGCACCGAGGCGAGCCCGCGCGAGACGTCGCCGAAGAAGCGATGGCCGGCATTGAGCAGTTCGTCCGAACTGTAGGAGCCGTCGGGGTTGCGCGCCTGGGCGGCGGCTGGCAACGACCCGGCGATCAGCATCAAAACGACCGCCGCGGCGAGGCGCGAAGCGAACTTCATGGACAATCCCCCGATAGCTCTGGCTGTGGTCGACCTGTTGGGTCCCGAACTGGCGCGATGTTTGAGGCGGTTTAACGCCAAGCTTACGGCGGCCCCGTAAGTTGGCCCCCGAATCGCGCTGTTATTGTGGGCAACTATGACGGGATGGCGGCAGGAAGGGAATGGCCGATCCGGCCGCGGGCGATTTCGGCCGTTTGCGACCGCTTTGGCCGGGCTTTGGCTCGGGTTTGGCGCCGCGTCCGGGCACGCCCAGACCACCACCGAGCGGGTGGTGATCAACCGGACCACCGGCTACGCCATCAGCGGTTTTGATCCGGTGGCCTATTTTACCGAGGGCGGGCCGCTGCAGGGGCAAAGCCCGCACGAGATGAGCTATGACGGCGCGCTCTGGCGCTTTGCCAATGAAGGCAATCTGATCGTCTTCCAGCGGCATCCGGATATCTACGAGCCGCTGTTCGGCGGCTATGATCCGATCGAGGTCGCCCGCGGCAAGCCGGTGGCCGGGCGGCCGGGCATCTGGGCCATCCTCGACCAGCGCCTGATGCTGTTTTCAAGCCCCGGCAATCGCAGGCTGATGCTGGCCAATCCACAGCGGCTGTTGTCGCAGGCCACCCGGCGCTGGCCGGAGCTGCGCCAGCAATTGTCGCCGTGATCGTCTTTATGGATGGGGCGCCATATTAAATGTGGCGCCATATTAATGTGGCACCATGGCCGGGTCCGCCCAGGCGATGAAGTCAGGCACGGCGATGGCTGCGGGATCGCCACGGAAGCGCAGCGGCCGGCCTTTGGCGTCGGTGACCTGGCCGCCGGCGGCCTCCACCACGGCGTGGCCAGCCGCGATGTCCCACTCCGACACCGGCGCGAGCCGCGGATAGATGTCGATCGCCCCTTCGGCGAGCCGGCAGAATTTCAGCGCCGAGCCGATCACCTGACGCCGAACGCCGGGCATCGCCGCAATGAACGCATCGGTGCGGCTGTCGCAATGCGAGCGGCTGACACCCGCGATCCACTGCTCCTTCGGCCGCTGCCGTGTGTGGATCGGCGTCGCATCGGCGCGCAGGGCGCCATCCGGCGACAACGCCAGCCGGTCGGCGCCGCCTCCGACCAGGCCGCGCCACACCAGACCGAGCGCCGGCGCGGCGACAATGCCGAGCAGCGGCCGGCCCGCCGTGATCAGCGCGACGTTGATGGTGTAATCATCGTGGCCGCCGAGAAACTCCTTGGTGCCGTCGATCGGATCGACGATGAAGAAGCTGCCGAGCGTTTCGCCCGCGCGCTCGCCGATCCGTTCCTCCGAAATCACCGGCACCTCAGGTGCGAGCTGTGCCAGCCCTTCGGCGATGATCCGGTCGGCGGCAAGATCGGCCGCCGTCAATGGCGAGCCGTCGGCCTTGCCGGTAGTCGTGACCGTCGCCCGGTCGATGGCAAGCACAGCGGCGCTTGCCGCCGCGACGATGTCGCCGAGCCTGGTCATCAACCGCGCGGCGGCGGCCCGATCGATCTCAATTTGCTGCACGCCTGTCCCATTCATCGCGCCTTGGACGCCTCAAACCGTTTTGGGTATCCGTGGCAGATTCGCCGGTGGCAGTGTATCAAACATCACGTCGTGATTCGTGACATTGCTGCCGCTACCGGCGGGGTCTGCCTTATCATGTCAGGCCAGCATTGCTGACAGGGAAGGACTGATGATGATGGACTCAGTTTCTGCCGCTGAAACCACCCGACCGGTTTTGCCGGATTCGCTGGAACTCGCGGCTTTGCTGTGTTCCCGGGTCTGTCATGACCTGATCAGCCCGGTCGGCGCGATCGTCAATGGCCTCGAGGTGCTCGACGACAGCAAGAACAGCGACGATCGCGAGTTCGCGCTGAACCTGATCCGCAAGAGCGCGAAAACCGCCTCCGCCAAGCTGCAATTCTGTCGGCTGGCGTTCGGTGCCGCCGGCTCCGCAGGGGCGCAGATCGACACCGGGGACGCCGAGGCGATGGCGCGCGGCTTTCTCGAGGACGAGAAGACCAAGATCACCTGGACTCTCGCCCGCACGCTGCAGCCGAAGAACCGCGTCAAATTGCTGCTCAACATGCTGATCCTGGCGCAGCAGGCGATCCCGCGCGGCGGCACGCTGACGGTCGAAGCGGTCGGCGAAGGTGAGGATGCCGGCCTGCGGGTGACGGCCGCGGGCCTCAATGCGCGCGTTCCGCAAAATCTCGCGGATTTGCTGGCGGGCACCCATGGCGGCAACATCGATGCGCATGCCGTGCAGCCGCATTACACGCGCCTGTTGGCACAAGCCTGCAGGCTTGGCGCGACGATGGCGGCCGCGGGCGACACCGTCGCGGTCACCGCCGTCGCGGCCTGAGTGATCGGCTTCATCGTTCGTTAATCGTCTATCTCGCGCCATGCGCGATGAATTTGTCCGGTGGCGCGCAGCGGTTCGCCAATCTTCGCGACCTGCTCAACCAAAAATAAAGGCTTTGTCGACACACTCCGCCAGAATTGGACAGCCATGTCCAAGGCGCTCAAGTGTGTACGAAAGCCAGGTCTGATGGACGATCTTCTCCGAGAATTTCTCACCGAGACCACCGAGAGTTTGGACCTGGTCGACGTCCAGCTTGTCAAGTTCGAGCAGGATCCGAACAACGCGAAGATCCTCGATAACATCTTCCGCCTGGTGCACACCATCAAGGGCACCTGCGGCTTCCTCGGCCTGCCGCGGCTGGAAGCGCTGGCGCATGCCGCCGAAACGCTGATGGGCAAATTCCGCGACGGCAAGGCCGTCACCGGCGAGGCCGTCTCGCTCATCCTGGCGACGATCGACCGGCTGAAGGAAATTCTCGACACGCTCGAAACCAATGAATCCGAACCCGAGGGCGCCGACCGCGACCTGATCGACCGGCTCGAATTGATGGTCGAGCAGAACGGTGCGGCCGCCGCGGCGCCGCCGGTCATGGCCGCGCCGTCCGCGCCGGAGCCGGCCCCGGTCACCGAGGAGGCCTTGGTGCCGCAGGTGCTGGAGCGCGCGCTGCGTCCGGGCGAAGTGCCGCTTGACGAACTGGAGCGCGCCTTCCGCGAGACCGAGGTCGAAGCGCCGCCGCCGCCGAAAGCCGCGCCCAAGGCCGCGCCGGTCAAGAAGCCGGCCGCCGAGCCCGACCAGGCGATCAGCGATGCCGACAAGATCGCCAACCAGTCGATCCGGGTGAATGTCGATACGCTCGAGCACCTGATGACCATGGTCTCGGAGCTCGTGCTGACGCGCAATCAGCTGCTCGAGATCGTCCGCCGCCACGAGGAATCCGAATTCAAGGTGCCGCTGCAGCGGCTCTCCAACGTGACCGCCGAGCTGCAGGAAGGCGTCATGAAGACGCGGATGCAGCCGATCGGCAATGCCTGGCAGAAGCTGCCGCGCATCGTTCGCGATTTGTCGTCGGAACTGGGCAAGCAGATCGAGCTGGAAATGCACGGCGCCGACACCGAGCTCGACCGCCAGGTGCTCGACCTGATCAAGGATCCGCTGACGCACATGGTGCGCAACTCCGCCGATCACGGCCTCGAAATGCCGGCCGACCGCGTCAAGGCCGGCAAGCCGGAACTCGGCACCATCCGCCTGTCCGCCTATCACGAAGGCGGCCACATCCTGATTTGCATCGCCGATGACGGCCGCGGCCTGAACACTGACCGCATCAAGGCGAAGGCACTCGAACAGGGCATCGTCTCCGAGCTCGACCTCGAGAAGATGACCGAAGCGCAGATCCACAAATTCATCTTCGCGCCGGGATTTTCGACCGCCGCGAAGGTCACCAACGTCTCCGGCCGCGGCGTCGGCATGGACGTGGTGCGCACCAATATCGATCAGATCGGCGGCACCATCGACGTCAAATCGGTGCCGGGCGAAGGTTCGAGCTTCACCATCAAGATCCCGCTGACGCTCGCGATCGTCTCGGCGCTGATCGTCGAGGCCGCCGGCGACCGCTTCGCGATCCCGCAGCTCTCGGTGGTCGAACTCGTCCGCGCGCGTGCCAATTCCGAGCACCGCATCGAGCGCATCAAGGACACCCCGGTGCTGCGGCTGCGCAACAAGCTGTTGCCGCTCATCCATCTCAAGCGGCTGTTGAAGATCGACGGCGGCGCGGAGATCGACGCCGAGAACGGCTTCATCGTGGTGACGCAGGTCGGCAGCCAGACCTTCGGCATCGTCGTCGACGGTGTGTTCCACACCGAGGAAATCGTCGTCAAGCCGATGTCGAGCAAGCTGCGGCACATCTCGATGTTCTCCGGCAACACGATTCTCGGCGACGGCTCGGTGATCATGATCATCGATCCGAACGGCATCGTGCATTCGATCGGCACCTCGACCGCGACGCAGCGCGACATCGCCGAAGAGAATGCGGAGCTGCACGGCGCCAGCACGGATCAATTGACGTCGCTTCTGGTATTCCGCGCCGGCTCGATGCAGCCGAAGGCAGTGCCGCTGTCGCTGGTGACGCGGCTCGAGGAGATCGACGTCACCAAGATCGAGATGTCGAACGGCCGGCACATGGTGCAGTACCGCGACCAGCTGATGCCGCTGATCGCGATCGAAGGCGCCAGCGTTCGCGCCAGCGGCTCGCAGCCGATCCTGGTGTTTGCCGATGACGGCCGCTCGATGGGACTGGTCGTCGACGAGATCATCGACATTGTCGAGGAGCGCCTCAACATCGAAGTCGCGAGCACCAATGCCGGGATTCTCGGCTCGGCCGTGATCAAGGGTCATGCGACCGAGGTGATCGACGTCGGCCACTTCCTGCCGATGGCGTTCGCGGATTGGTTCCGGCGCAAGGAAATGCGAGCCTCGATGGCCGCGCAATCGGTGCTGCTGGTCGACGACTCCGCGTTCTTCCGCAACATGCTGACGCCGGTGTTGAAGGCCGCGGGCTACCGGGTGCTGGTCGCGTCCGACGCCAAGGAAGGCCTGGACGTGCTGCGCGGCGGCAACCAGTTCGACGCCATCCTGACCGATATCGAAATGCCCGAGATGAACGGCTTTGAATTCGCGCAGGCGATCCGCGCCGACACGCGCTTCAACGCGACGCCGATCATCGCGCTGTCGTCGATCGCGACGCCGGCGGCGATCGAGCGGGGCCGGCATGCGGGCTTCCACGATTATGTCGCGAAGTTCGACCGTGCCGGCCTGATCGCCGCGCTGAAAGAGCAGACGACCGAACTCAATCGGGCCGCCTGAGGGACAACGATCATGGCAGCGAAAATGAACGAGACCAGTTCGAGCATCACCGAATACGTGACCACGATGATCGGCGGTCAGTTGTTCGGATTGCCGATCTCGCGCGTGCAGGACGTCTTCATGCCGGAGCGGCTGACCCGCGTGCCGCTGGCGTCGGCCGATGTCGCCGGCGTGCTCAACTTGCGCGGCCGGATCGTGACCGCGATCGACATGCGCTCGCGCCTCGGCATCGCCAAGCGCGACGACGGCCGGCCGCCGATGGCTGTCGGTGTCGATCTGCGCGGAGAATCTTATGGGCTGCTGATCGATTCGATCGGCGAGGTGATGAAGCTTCCCGATGACAGCCGCGAGGACAATCCGGTCAATCTCGACCCGCGGATGGCCAAGATGAGCGCCGGCGTGCATCGCCTGGACGGAAATCTCCTGGTCATTCTCGACGTCGACAGAATTCTCGAAATGCCGGCCGAGGCGTTTGCGGCATAACGGGTCTGATCCGCAAAGAGGCGGTCAACCCGCAAGCGACCATCAACAAGGCAGAGGTGAAAAATGAAAACGTGTCTGGTTGTCGATGACTCAAGCGTCATCCGGAAAGTCGCGCGTCGAATCCTGGAAGGACTCGACTTCCAGATTTCCGAGGCTGAGGACGGCGAGAAGGCGCTCGACGCCTGCAAGCGCGAGCTGCCCGATGCCGTGCTGCTCGACTGGAACATGCCGGTCATGGACGGCTATGATTTCCTGCGCAATCTCCGCCGCATGCCGGGCGGCGATCGGCCGAAAGTGGTGTTCTGCACCACCGAGAACGATGTCTCCCACATCGCTCGCGCGCTGCACGCTGGCGCCAACGAATACATCATGAAGCCGTTCGACAAGGACATCGTCACGGCGAAGTTTCATGAGGTTGGACTGATCTGAGACGCCGAGCGCTTGCGCTCGGTGTTGTGTGCGGTGTCGTTTGTAGCGTTGGTGTGTAATGAGTGTAGTGGCAGACGCGCCGGATGCGGTCGCGACCAGGAAGCGCGATCCGATTCGCGTCATGGTGGTCGACGATTCTGCCGTCATTCGCGGTCTGATTTCCCGCTGGATCGAAGCCGAACCTGATCTCGCCGTGGTCGCGTCGATGCGGACGGGCCGCGATGCCGTCAACCAGCTCACTCAATTCAATCCGGACGTCGCCATTCTCGACATCGAAATGCCCGATCTCGACGGCATTTCCGCGCTGCCTTTGCTGTTCGCCAAGAAGCGCGATCTCGTCGTCATCATGGCGTCGACGCTGACGCTGCGAAACGCGGAGATCAGCCTCAAGGCCCTTTCGCTCGGCGCGGCCGATTACATCCCGAAGCCGGAAAGCGCGCGGGAGATGCTGAGCGTCGAGACGTTCCGCCACCAGCTGCTGGACAAGATCCGCCACCTCGCGCCTCGCCGGCGTCGGGGGTTCTCGGCGAGCCCGGCAACCGCGGCGGCGCCGCCGCCGATCGATGCGGCTGCGCCGGCGCCGTCGCACCATGCGCAGCAGCCGGTTGTGCTGCGCCGATTCAGCGGCGCGGCGCCGAAAGCCTTGCTGATCGGCTCCTCGACCGGCGGCCCGCAGGCGCTGATGAAGCTGGTCGGCGGCATCGGCGCGATCATCGATCATTACCCCGTGCTGATCACGCAGCACATGCCGCCGACATTCACCACGATTCTTGCCGAACATCTGGCCCGCGCCAGCGGGCGGCCCGCGCATGAAGGCAAGGATGGCGAGCCGGTCGTGCCCGGCCAGATCTATCTCGCGCCGGGCGGCAAGCACATGCGCGTCGCCCGCCGCGGCGCCGCTATCGTGATCGTGCTCGGCGACGATGCGCCGATCAACTATTGCCGTCCCGCGGTCGATCCCTTGTTTCAGTCGGCGATTTCCGTCTGGCATCAGGGGATCATGGCCGTGGTGCTGACGGGCATGGGTTCGGACGGCGCGCGCGGCGGCAAGGACGTCGTCGAAGCCGGCGGCAATGTCATTGCGCAGGATGAGGCGAGCAGCGTGGTGTGGGGAATGCCGGGCGCGGCTGCGCAAGCCGGCATCTGCGCCGCCGTGCTGCCGCTCGATCGGATTGCGCCCAAACTCGTTCATGTGTTTTCAGGAGATCGTGCGTGACGCCTTTGGAGTACGACTATCTGCGTAAGCTGCTCAAGGACCGCTCCGGGCTGATCCTGGCCGACGACAAGCGCTATCTGGTGGAAAGCCGGCTGATTCCGCTGGCACGACGTTCGGGCGTCGCCGGCATCAGCGAACTCGTCGCAAAGATGAAGGCGGGCTCCGAGCCTTTGATCGTCAGCGTGGTCGAGGCGATGACCACCAACGAGACGTTTTTCTTCCGCGACAAGCTGCCGTTCGACCACTTCAGCAAGACCATCATGCCGGCGCTGCTCGATGCACGCAAGAACAGGCGCTCGCTGCGGATCTGGTGCGCCGCGAGTTCGACCGGGCAGGAGCCCTATTCGCTGGCGATGCTGCTCAAGGAAATGGGCGCCTCGTTGAACGGCTGGCGGGTCGAGATCATCGCGACCGATCTGTCCCAGGAGGTGCTGGAGAAAGCGAAAGCCGGGCTGTTCAGCCAGTTCGAGGTGCAGCGCGGCCTGCCGATCCAGCTGCTGATCAAGTATTTCACGCAAGTGAACGAGCTCTGGCAGCTGTCGCCGGAAATCCGCGCCATGGTGAATTTCCGGCAGCTCAATCTGCTGCAGGATTTCTCCCATCTCGGCGTGTTCGACGTGATTTTCTGCCGCAACGTTCTGATCTATTTCGATGTGCAGGCGAAGGTCCATGTGCTGGATCGGCTGGCGAAGATCTGCGAGCCCGATAGTTTCCTGGTGCTCGGTGCCGCCGAGACCGTGATCGGGGTGACGACGAGCTTCGGACCGTGTGCCGAGCAGCGCGGGCTCTACAAGCCGACGGGCGCGCAGGTGCGCTCGCCCTCGATCGTGCCGATGGATGGCGGCTTGCGGCTCGCCCAAGCGGGCAGGTGAGCTGACGCGATCAGGCCGTTCAGGACACAAAGGACACAAAGGATAAGGCGTCATTCGACGCTGATCCGATCGCGCCTCGATGCTCCCACAAACAAAAACCCCGCCATTTGCGGCGGGGCTCCAGTCTGGGAGGAGAGAACCCCGAAAGGGTTCTCCAGGTAAAGCTTGGATTTCTATTTGGTCGCGTTTTCTTCACGCGAACCGGTATCCACTTCGCTCGAAAACGCTCCTTAAGCGGGAATACGCTCTTCCTCGTCATGCGGCTCGCGCAGCACGTAGCCGCGGCCCCACACCGTCTCGATGAAGTTGCGGCCTTCCGAAGCATTGGCGAGCTTCTTGCGCAGCTTGCAGATGAAGACGTCGATGATCTTCAATTCCGGCTCGTCCATGCCGCCATAGAGATGGTTCAGGAACATTTCCTTGGTCAGCGTCGTGCCCTTGCGCAGCGAGAGCAGCTCGAGCATCTGGTATTCCTTGCCGGTCAGATGCACGCGCTGGCCGGACACTTCCACGGTCTTGGTGTCGAGATTGACGATGAGGTCGCCGGTCTGGATCACCGACTGGGCGTGGCCCTTCGAGCGGCGAACGATGGCATGAATGCGGGCGACCAGCTCATCCTTGTGGAACGGCTTGGTCATGTAGTCGTCGGCGCCGACGCCGAGACCCTTGACCTTGTCCTCGATGCCGGCGAGGCCGGACAGGATCAGGATGGGGGTCTTGATCTTGGAGACGCGCAGCTGTTTCAGCACGTCATAGCCGGACATGTCCGGGAGATTCAGATCGAGAAGGATGATGTCGTAGTCGTAGAGTTTCCCGAGATCGACGCCTTCTTCGCCAAGGTCGGTGGTGTAGACGTTGAAGCTTTCCGACTTCAACATCAGTTCGATCGACTGCGCAGTGGCGCTGTCATCTTCAATCAGCAATACGCGCATGCCAGTCCCCTCTATCGCCGCTCCGGGCGTCAGGTCGGCGCGCCGACGTGGCGCGTTGAGAACGCCTTAAGCAACTGATTCGGACCCTGACGAGATATGGTTAACAAAACCTGATTCGTGTGCGCAAGAGTCTGAGGTGCAATTTTTGTCGAATCGCCCTAAGATGTTGCGGACAAGACGTTTTTTGTAACCTACCGCGCTCAAGTTCAACTTTAAGGGCCGGCTTTAACCGACTCTCACGACTCGCCCTTTTTTCTAAAGACGCGGGTCGTCAGTCACTTCAAGACAGTGACGCAATGATTAACGATGCGGGTAAATACGACGTTAATGAGCACGCGCAGCCGTCTTGAAAACTTAAGGTTTTTGCGATGAAGGCGCTCGCCGAACAGATCGGGGATATCGACGGCGTCAATATTTATGGCCGCGTCGTCGGGGTGCGCGGCCTGATGGTCGAGGTCGCCGGCCCGATCCACGCGATGTCGGTCGGGGCGCGTGTCGTGATCGAGACCGGGATCGGTCGATTCATTCCCTGCGAGGTGGTCGGCTTTGCCGGCGACAACGCGGTGCTGCTGCCGTTCGGCGGGCTGGAGGGCGTGCGCCGCGGCTGCCGCGCCGTGATTGCCAATGCCGCGGGCCAGGTGCGTCCGTCGGCCGCCTGGCTCGGCCGGGTCATCAATGCGCTGGGCGAGCCGATCGACGGCAAGGGGCCGTTGCCGCAGGGACCGGCGCCGATGCCGTACCGCAATTCGCCGCCGCCGGCGCATTCGCGCAAGCGCGTCGGCGCGCCGCTCGATCTCGGCGTGCGCGCGATGAACACCTTCCTCACCTGCTGCCGCGGCCAGCGCATGGGCATCTTCGCGG
>Ga0081455_10004687_pt1 | contig 15218 bp, 16 predicted proteins | sample TabmetS3T2R1_FD_70207 | JGI IMG/M metagenome (GOLD analysis project Ga0081455, IMG submission 70207) | Tabebuia heterophylla rhizosphere microbial communities from the University of Puerto Rico - S3T2R1 | ecosystem: Host-associated > Plants > Roots > Rhizosphere ... | reverse complement strand
GTCGGCGATGCGCTGCATCCTGACCCGGTCGACCTGGAATTTCCCGAGCAGCTCGAATCGCCCGAGTTCAGCTCCTTCCTCTGCTACTGCGAATGGGAGGGCGACTATCGCTACGTCTACGACAATGTCATGGACCCGATGCACGGGACGTTCCTGCACAAGCAGTCGCATTCCATGTCGTTCGGCGACACGACAGCCACGTTCCAGGTCCGCGAGACGGCGACCGGCTTCGTTTTCGAGAAGCAAGGCCAGCGCAACATCAACTTCGACTGGACCGAGTTCGTCGATACGGGCGCGCACTGGCTGCGTCTCGAAATTCCCTATCCGCCGACCGGCGGGCCGGGCGGCAACTTCCACATCGTCGGCGTCTACACCCCGATCAGCGAGACGCGCGCCGCGGTCTTTCATTGGCGTTGCCGCAAGGTCGAGGGCTGGCAGCGCGACGTCTGGCGGTTCCTCTATAAGAACCGGCTGGAGGCGCGCCACTGGGCGGTCCTGGAGCAGGATCGCGTCATGCTCGAGCAGTTCGAGCCTGACGCCTTCCTGCGCGAGAATCTCTACCAGCACGACATGGGCGTCGCCCGCCTGCGGCGGGTCTTCCGCAACAAGGCCGAGGCGCAGCTCAAGGCGCTCGAAGCCGCCGGTCAGCCGATCCAATGAATATCGAGGGCATCGACCGCGTCACTTACGGCGTCGATGATGTCGCCGCCTGCAAGCGGTTCTTCGTCGACTGGGGCTTGAAGCTTGTCGGCGAAGGCAGCGATCACCTCGATTTCGAGACCCTGAACGGCGGCGAGCTCTGGATCCGCAAGTCGGACGATCCGTCTCTGCCACCGGCAATGGAAGCAGGGCCGACCGTCCGCGAGGTCATCTGGGGTGTACGTCCAGGGTCCGACATCGCGGCGATGGGCCCCTTGCCGAAGCTCGATCCCAACGGCGTTGGCATCGGCCTTCGTGTCACGCGCAAGCGGCCGGTCGATGTTGTCGGAACGCCAGCCAACGTCTGGGGGCAGGCGGCGCGTATCGATCAGCCGAGCCCGGTCTACGAGCGTGCCACGCCGGTCGAGATCGGGCACGTCGTGTTCTTCACCGACAAGCTGGAGGAGACGACGAGATTCTATGGGGCGCTGGGCTTCCATTTGTCGGACCGCTATCCCGGCCGCGGGCATTTCCTCCGCTGCTCGGCGCGCGGCGGCCATCACGATCTCTTCCTGCTGCAGACGCCGGACGCCAAGCGTGGGCTGAACCACGTGGCCTTCACCGTACGCGACCTGCACGAGGTGGTCGGCGGCGGCCTGCACATGTCGCGCTGCGGCTGGGAAACGCAGATCGGCCCGGGGCGGCATCCGATCTCGTCGGCGTTGTTCTGGTACTTCAAGAGCCCGGCCGGCGCCCTGGTCGAGTACTACGCCGACGAGGACGTGCTGACCGAGAGCTGGAAGCCGCGCGACTTCCAGCCGAGCCCAGCCATGTTCGCCGAATGGGCGGTCGAAGGCGGCATCGACGGCAACACGCGTCGGCAGAAGCGGGGGTAGGGATGTCCGGCAGCCCGCGGCTCGAATTCAGCAACGTCACCAAGCGCTTCGCCAATCCCCGGCAGGGCAGTTTCGTCGTTGCGGTCGAGGGCGTGAGCCTTTCGATCGCCGATGGCGAGGTGGTGTCACTGATCGGCCCGTCAGGCTGCGGCAAGAGCACCTTGCTGAACATGGGCTCGGGCCTCGACCCCGCATCGTCCGGCGAGATCCATGTCGATGGCGAGCTGGTCATCAAGCCCAATCGGCACGTCGCCTTCATGCTGCAAAAGGACCTGCTGCTGCCGTGGCGCACGATTGTCGAGAACGTCGAGCTGGGCCAGGAGATCCAAGGCCTGTCGCGGCGCGAGCGACGGGCGCGCGCCCTCGATCTCCTGGCCAAATGCCGCTTGCCCGATTTCGTGCACCACTATCCGCACCAGCTGTCGGGCGGCATGCGGCAGCGGGCGGCGCTGGCGCGCACCTTGGCGGTCGATCCCAGTGTCCTGTTGATGGACGAGCCGTTCTCGGCCCTCGACGCGCAGACCAAGATGGTGCTGCAGCAGGATCTCGGCCGCACGCTCGCCGACACGGGCAAGACGGCGCTGTTCATCACCCACGATCTCGTCGAGGCGGTCGCGCTGTCCGACCGCATCCTGGTGATGAGCCAGCGGCCGGGCCGCATCATCGACGAGATCACCGTCGAGATCGGCGATCGCGACAATCCGATGAAGCGCCGCCAGCATCCGATGGTCGGGACCTATGTCGTGCGACTGATGAACCTGCTGCAGATCGAGCAGGCGGCAGCTTAATGCAAGGGGGCGTGGGATGTTGAACGGGATGTATCTGCGTCGAGCGATGCTTGGGGTTTGCACGACGCTCGCGATGGCACTCAGTGCATCGCCGGTGTTGGCCGAAGCGATCACCTACCTTCTGCCGGCGCCGCTGTCGCTGCCGGCCTTCGGTCCCTTCGTGGTTGCCCAGCAGCGCGGCTACTTCAAGGCCGAGGGCCTCGAGGTCACCTTCCAGGTCGCCAAGGGCGGTGTCGATGTCGCCAAGCAGATCGGGGCGGGCAATGCCGTGATCGGCGGTGGCATCGGCGACACACCGATCATCGTGCGTCCCAACGGTGTGCCGGTGAAGGCGGTGGCCGTGCTGGGCGGTGGCGCGCTGATGCAGCTCGTCCTCGACAAGGACAAGGGGCTCACGACAGTCAAGGACCTCAAGGGCAAGACCATCACGGTGCTCGCCTACCAGGATACGACCTACTACGCGCTGCTCGGCATGCTCGCGAGCCAAGGCATGACCAAGGACGACGTGAATGCGCAGGCCGCCGGTCCGGTCAATGTCTGGAAGCTCTTCCTGGCGGGACAGTCCGATGCCTTCGCCTCCACCCCTGATTGGACGGCGCAGGTGATGATGGCGAAGAAGAACATCGAAGTGATCCCGTCCGACAAGCTCTTCAAGAGCATGGCGCAGGCCGTCGTCGCCTCGGATGAGACGATCCAGAAGAACCCGCAGCTGATTCAGAAGGTCGTGCGCGCGACGCTCAAGGGCATGAAGGACATCATGGCCGATCCTGCCGCAGCCGCTGTCGACTTCATCAAGGCGACGCCGGAGCTCGCAGGCAAGGAGGATTTCGTCACCCTCTCCTTCAAGCTCTACAATCAGTACGTCTATGGCGGACAGAAGGTCCTGGGCGAGATGGACGAGGCGAGGCTCTCGGCGCTGCAGGACTTCTACGTCAAGGAGGGCCTCGTGCGGACCAAGACCCCGGTCCAGGACCTCTACACCAATCAGTTCGTGAAATGAGCCGCGCCGCCACCCTCGCTGTGCTGCAACCGGGTGTCCGGCACATGGCGCTGGCCAGCGCCCTGCTGTTCGTCGTGTTCCTCGCGGCCTGGCAGTGGGCGCCGCCGCTGCTCGGCATTCCGCCCTTCATCATTCCGTCGGCCAGCGCCGTATGGGATGAGTTCCTGCGCATGCTCGCCCGCGATCGCCTGATCTATCACACGGCGATCACGGCCATGCAGGTGGGGGTCGGCTTCGTGCTGGGTGTGCTGCTCGGCATTCTCTGTGGCTTCGCGCTCGGCATGTCGCCGTCGGCCGAGTTTGTGCTCTCGCCGTACATCCTGGCGCTGCAGATCGCGCCCAAGGTTGCCTTCGCGCCGCTGTTCATCATCTGGTTCGGCTACACGGTCTATCCGAAGATTCTTGTCTGCATCCTGATCGTGTTCTTCCCGGTGATGATCAATGTCCTGGGCGCGGTGCGTGCGCTCGATCCGGACATCGTGCGGCTTGCGAGGTCGTTCACCGCCAATCGCCTGCAGGTGTTCTGGAAGATCGAGTTCCCGGCCGCCATGCCTCCCTTGTTTGCCGGCCTGCGCATTGCCGCCACGCTCGCCGTCATCGGCGTGCTGGTGGGCGAGCTCGTGGGCGGCAATACCGGCCTCGGTTATCTGCTGACCTTCGCCGAAGGGTCGGGCGAGACGGCCAAGGTGTTCGTCACCATCATCATGCTCACCCTGATCGGCATTGCGCTCTACGGCCTGGTCGTCCTGGTGGAGAAACGCGTGCTGCACTACCTGCCGGCGCGGGCCCGGCTCGCGACATGAGCCTGAAGGGCCGCACCATCCTGATCACAGGCGCCGGCCGCGGCCTCGGCCGCGCCTTTGCCGAGGCCTGTGCTGGTGCCGGAGCGGAGAAGATCCTGATTGCCGACATCCGCGCCGACTGGGGCGAGGCGACTGTCGAGGCTCTGCGTGAGCAGGGCGCCGATGCCTCATTCCTCCCTGTCGATCTTGGCGATCCAAAATCGATCGAAGCATTCGGGGCGAAGGTCGGGGCCCAGCACGGTTCGATCGACGGGTTGGTGAACAACGGCGCCATCGCCACCGGGATTGGCGGCAAGACCTTCGAGGAAATCGACATCGAGACCTGGGACAAGGTGATGGCGGTGAATGTCCGCGGCACCTGGTTGATGACCAAGGCGATGGCGCCTCTGCTGCGGCGCTCCAGGCTTGGCGGCCGCATCGTCAATCTCGCCTCGGACACGGCACTGTGGGGCGCGCCGCGGCTGCTCCACTACGTGAGCTCCAAGGGCGCCGTGATCTCGATGACCCGCTCGCTGGCGCGTGAGCTTGGCCCTGACAGCATCGCCGTGAATGCGATCGCGCCCGGTCTCGTGTTGGTCGAGGCGACCGAGTACGTCCCCGAGGCACGCAAGCAGCTCTATGTCTCCGGCCGCGCCCTGCCGCGCGCACAGCATCCGGACGATGTGACGGGCATCGTGGTCTTTCTGCTGGGCCAAGGTGCGGGCTTCGTCACCGGCCAGCTGGTGCCGGTCAATGGCGGCTTCGTCTTCACCTGAGGCTTTGGAATGTCTGGCGACGCAATTCCTACCGACAACAAGTACATCGTGCCGGCCCTGGCGCAGGGCCTCGGCATCTTGTCGTTGTTCGGCGGCGAGCAGCGCAGCTTCACCGCGCCAGAGATTGCCCGGAGATTGTCGCTGCCGCGCACGAAGGTGTTCCGCCTGCTGCAGACGCTGCAGTCGATGGACTACCTGCGATGCGCGCAGGACAAGCGCCATTTCAGCCTGGGGCCGGCGCTGCTGCGCGGCGGCTTCGAATATTTGGCCTCGCTCGACATGGTCGAGGTCGCGCAGCCGATCCTGCAGCGGCTGCGCGACCAGACCGGCCTCTCATCGCACATGGCGATCCGTGACGGACGGGAGATCGTCTACGTCTCGCGCTTTCCCGCACGCAGCACGATCGCCAGCAGCGTCAATATCGGCACGCGCTTTCCGGTCCATGCGACGATCATGGGACGCATGACGATCTTCGAGATGGGCGACCAGGAACTTGTTGCGCTCTTCCGGGACCAGCCCTTGCAGCGCTTCACGAAGCAGACGCCGACCACGCTCAAGGCGCTGAAGGCGCTGCTGGCCGAGGATCGCAAGCGCGGCTACGCGGTCAGCCAGGCCTTCTTCGAAGCCGGCGTCAGTGCGATCGCGGCACCCGTGCGCGATGGTGCGGGCCGCATCGTGGCGGCGATCAATGTCACGGCCGTCAATGCCCATATCGACGACCAGGACATGCATGGCGAGCTCAAGGATGCCGTTCTCGACGCGGCTGGCGAGATTTCCCGCTGGCTTGCTCGAACAGGAGCCGCCCCCATTCGCGGATAGGAGGAAGTGATATGCCGGACACCAGCCTGTTGAAGTCGAGCGCACTCGCCGACGATATGCGCGCCCACATGGGCCTGTTCACCGAGAAGACGTTCGACTGGGACGCCTTCCCGGCCAGCCGTGGCTTCCCCGACCTCTTGCGCGCACAATTGCGCTACGTCGGGGCCGGTGGGTCGCCCAAGACCAACGATCCCTCGACCCTGAAGGCCGAGCACTTCACCTTCAGCCTCGTCAACCAGCCGGTCGGCAAGTTCGCGGCCTCGCATGCGCACGAGGTCGTCGAGCACTTCTTCATCCTGCAGGGCGTGCTGACCGTGGGCACGGTCTGGGGCGACGAGGTGGTCGAGGTGAAGCTCGGGCCCAAGGATATGCTCTTGAACAAGAGCGGCCGGCCGCACGGCTTCCGCAACGACGGCGTCGAGCCCGTGCTGATGCAGATCACCGTTGGCAGCGGCACGCCGGAGATGCCGGTCCATGTCTGCCACCCGAAGAGCAAGGATCTCGAGCTGTCACGTCGGTTCGGCGCGCCAGGTCCGGATAAGATCCAGCTCCTCTCTCTCGAAAGCGCCGACTGGCGGCATCAGGAGCTCGCCAAGCAGGTGGTGCGCTATCGCGACCGCAAGCCGGTGTGGGAGAAGGCAGGGTTCGCGCGCCTGGCCTATGTCGGCGATAGCGGTGCGCCGGCCAGCACCTACAGCATGGACATGATCCATCTGCCGCGCGGGGCTGCCATCAAGCCTTATGTGCGCGAGGTCGAGGACGTCTACTTCGTGCTGGAGGGTGCCATCACGGTTGGCTGGGAGCAGGACGGCGAGGTGGTCGAGCGGCGCCTCGGCGAGCGCGACCTGATGTTCAATCCGGCCGGACGTCCGCATTATTTCCGCAATGACGGTGTGAGCGACGCGCAGTTCACCATGGTGGTCGGCTCGCCCAAGCCGCAACCCGTCACTTTCGTCGCAGCGTGACGGCCAAAATCCTCCAAGTCGGTGGCGCGACGTTCAGCTATCTCGACCAGGGTCAAGGCGCGGCCCTGGTGCTGCTGCACGGCATCGGCTCGGCTGCACGCTCGTTCGACCGGCAGATCGCCGCTCTCTCGCCGCGCTGGCGGGTCGTCGCCTGGGATGCGCCGGGCTATGGCGAGTCGAGCGACCTGCCGATGGACCATCCGACGGCCGGCGACTATGCGGCCGCTTTGGCAAGCCTTCTTGACGGGCTCGGTATCCGGACCTGTCATCTGCTCGGCCATTCGCTTGGCTGCCTGATGGCGGCGCGTTTCGCGGCCCTCCATCCTGATCGCGTTCTGTCGCTTACCCTCTGCAGCATCGCCGGCGGCCACGCGGCCCTGCCGGCTGGGGATCGGCAAAAACTTCTGGACCAGCGTATCAACGACGTGGCGACGCTTGGCCCTCGAGGCATGGCCGAGAGGCGAGCGCCGCGTCTCTTGGGTCCGGCCGCACCGGCGGATGCGTTGGGCCGGCTGGTCGACACGATGGGTTCGGTGCGCCCGCATGGTTACGGCCAGGCGGCGCGCATGCTGTCGACCGGTGACATCAAGGCCGACGTCGGCCGATTGCCGTCGAGCCTGCCAGGCCAGGTCATCTACGGCAATGGCGATGTCATCACGCCGCCCCAGCGCAACCAGGAGATCGCGTCCGTCTGGCCGGGTGCCGCCGTCCACGTGGTTCCAGGCGCCGGCCACGCGCTCTATCTCGAGCAGCCCGACCCTTTCAATGCGCTCCTCATCGACTTCATCGCCAAGAGTGCCTCGTCATGAAACGCCGTTCGCTGCTCGCTCTCCTCGCATCAACGCCCTTGGCGCAGCGGGCGCATGCTGAGGCATCCTACCCGCGCAAGCCCATCCATATCGTGGTCTCGGTCACGGCCGGCGGCTCTATCGACACGATCGCGCGCGCCTATGGCGAGGCACTGTCGCAAAGCCTGGGCGTTCCCGTGGTGGTCGACAACCGGCCGGGCGCCAACGGCAACATTGCCGCTGCTGCTGTGGCGCGGGCTGCGCCAGATGGCTACACGCTGCTCGCCACCGGCGGCAGCACGCTCAATCTCAATCCCTTCCTCTATCGCGAGCTGCCGTTCGATCCGGTCAAGAGCTTCGCGCCGATCACGCTCACGGCGCGCACCAACTTCATCCTGGTGGTCCATCCCAAGCTCAAGGTCGACACGGTCGAAGCCTTCGTGGCGCTGGCCAAGGCCAGGCCCGGGGCGCTGAACTACGGCACCGCGGGCAGCGGCAGCCTGATTCACATCGCCACCGAGCTTTTCAATTCGACGGTCGGCATCCAGGCTAATCACGTGCCCTACAAGGGCCTCGCGCCCGCGGTGAACGACCTGCTGGCCGGCCAGATCGACTTCATGTTCGATTCGGCGACGACGATGGCTCATATCCAGGCGGGCCGGCTGAAGGCGTTGGCCGTCATCGGGCCGAATCCGTTGCCGGCCTTGCCCGAGCTGAAGCCGCTGGCAGCCTACGGCATCAACGGCGTGGAAGTGGCCTCGGGCTGGCACGGCTTGTTCGCGTCGGCCGGGACGCCGACGGAAGTCGTCGACCGGCTGAACGCAGCGCTGCAGCCCATACTGGCCTCGCCAGCGATTCGCGAGCGGATCATTTCATTGGGTGCCGAGCCGGCGTCGAGTACGTCGGACCAGCTAGCCAAAATCCTGGCCGACGACCTCGTACGCCTGGAGCCGATCGTCAAGCGCGTCGGCGCACGTCTCGATTGAATGGTGGTGCATGGACCTGTCGCGGGTGCTGCTGCGCAAGCCGGTCGCCGAGATCGTCGCGTCGCAGGAATTCCCCATCCACCGATTGTCGAAGGTCCTTGGGCCCTTCAGCATCGCGGCCATGGGCGTCGGCGCCATCATCGGCGCAGGCATCTTCGTGCTGACCGGCACGGCCGCCGCCCTGTATGCCGGGCCCGCCATCACCCTCTCGTTCGTGCTGGCCGCCATCGCCTGCGGCCTGGTCGGCCTGTGCTATGCCGAGCTTGCCGCCTTCCTGCCGGTCTCGGGCAGCAGCTACACCTACACCTACGCGACCCTGGGTGAGCTGGCCGCCTGGGTGATCGGGTGGGATCTGATCCTCGAATATGCGATGGGCGGCGCGACCGTGGCTGTCGGCTGGTCGGGGTACTTCAACAGCCTGCTGAAGCTTTCCGGCCTTGGCTTGCCACCCCGCTTGACGGCGGCGACCGGACAGGCAGTCACCCTGGCCGACGGCAGTACCACTCCGGCGATTGCCAATCTCCCGGCGGCCCTCATCGTGCTCCTGATCACGGTCCTGCTGGTGCGCGGAACGCGTGAATCGGCGCGGCTCAACAATCTCATGGTCGCGATCAAGGTCACCGTGGTCGTTGCCTTCGTCGCACTGGGCGCCGCCTACGTAGAACCGGCGAACTGGCATCCGTACTTGCCCGAGAACACCGGTACCTTCGGCTCGTTCGGGCTGAGCGGCATCCTGCGCGGCGCCTCGATCGTGTTCTTCGCCTACATCGGCTTCGATGCCGTCTCGAATTGCGCGCAGGAAGCACGCCGTCCTCAGCGCGACATGCCGATCGGCATCCTAGGCTCGCTCGCGCTCTCGACGTTGCTCTATATCGCGGTCGCTGCCGTGCTGACGGGGTTGGTGCCCTACGCTCAGCTCAACGTGCCTGACCCGGTCGCCAAAGGGGTGCGGGCGATCGGCCTGGGCTGGTTCTCGGTGGTGGTGGATCTCGGGGCGCTGATCGGCCTCACCACCGTCATCCTCGTGCTGCTCTACGGCCAGGGCCGCATCTTCGCCACCATGAGCAATGACGGGCTGTTGCCAGCCGTCTGTGCACGCATTCATCCGACCTTCCGCACACCCTATGTGAGCCAGCTCGTCATCGGTGGTATCGTCGCCTTGGTGGCAGCCGTGGCACCGATCGACGTGCTGAGCGAGCTGGTCGGCGTCGGCACGCTCTTCGCCTTCATCCTTGTGTGCGCCGCGGTCATCTATCTGCGCTCGGCCGAGCCCAAGGTGCCCCGGCCGTTTCGCGTCCCCCATGTTCCCTGGCTGCCGCTCGCCGGCATTCTCAGCTGCCTTGGCCTCATGATCGGGCTGACTCCGCTGACCTGGGCGCGGCTGCTGATCTGGCTGGTGGTGGGGCTTGCCCTCTACTTCGCCTATGGCCGCAGTCACTCGCGCCTGCAGTCATCTCAGGCTTGAAGGGACTTCCGCCAAAGGCATCGGTCGGCCGAATAGCCATCCTTGGCCGTGATCGCAGTCGAGCTGCCGCAGCATGTCCGCCTGGTCTCGAGTCTCGATGCCCTCCGCCACGGCCGTCAAGCCGAGGCTATGGCAAAGGTTTACGATCGCCGCGACAATCGTTCGGCTTTCCTGTTGCGTGGCAATGGACTCCACGAAAGCCGCATCTATCTTCAGGGCATCGAAGGGCAGCAACTGCAGACGGCGAAGGCCCGAATAGCCGATGCCGAAGTCGTCGAGCGCGATCTGGACGCCGAGCGACTTCAAGATGCCGAAGATGCGGCGTGCGACGTCGAAATCTTCGATCACGGTCTTTTCTGTGATCTCGACCGACAACCTGCGAAGGGGGAACCGCGCCCCCTCGGCGATGGCTTGCAGACGCTCGGGCAGCGTTGGGTCCCGCAATTGCGAAGGGGAGACATTCACCGCTAGCCGGATGTCAGCCGGCCAGTCGGCCGCCGCCGCACAAGCTCGATGCAACAAACGCTCGTTCAAGGCGCCAATCAGGCCGGACCTTTCGGCGATCGGGATGAACTCAAGGGGCTGCACGACATCGCGGGTTGGATGCAACCAACGCGCCAGGACCTCGAAGCCGGCGGTGCGCTCCGTCCGCAGCTCCACCAGCGGCTGGAGATACGGGACGATCTCATCGTGAGCCAGCGCACGAGCGAGCTCTTCCGCGCCGCCATCGCCTGCCATGATACACTTTATACACTTCCAGGTTGTTGCGAACTCGCGCGGCCAACTATCCTCATTATCGCGCCTTATAACGGCAAGTGCATCTTCGGGTATCGGCTCGATCGGCACTCATTCTCGGCCATTCAGGCGAACAGGGGACGGCTCGGTGGAGAAGCTTTTTTCGACACGCGACGTCCATCAGCGAGAGCGCTTCTCCTATTGGCACGATGTCGCCTGCAAAAACATCATCGAGCACGATTCGCAGCCTGAATGCGCGCACAGCTTCGACGCCGAGATAGAGGCAGGGACGCTGGCCGACATGGAGCTTCTGCTGTTCGAGAATTCTCCGATGAAAGTGGCTCGCACGCGGCGGAATCTAGCGCAGACGAGGACCGATGATCTGTTCGTCTTCCGCCAGGTCGTCGGGAGGTTCGGGTTGGAGCAGGAGGGCCGCGAAGTCGTCCTCGAGCCTGGCGACATGACGCTGATAGACCCGATGAAACCAGCCCAGGGCCAATTTCCGATCTGCTCGAAGACACTGATCCTCAAGATTCGTCGGCCGGAGCTCGAGGCCAGGGTCGGCAGGACGACCGAGCTGGTTGCTCGTCCGCTGAAGCCGATCAGGGCAGAGAGCGCGCTGACGTCGTCGTTCTTGATGCTGGTGGCGACGCATGTCGGTCGCATGACCTCGTCGGCCGAACAGATTATCAGGGATCAGACCCTTGATCTGATTGCCGTGACGCTCGGCAAGGCGACAGAGGGTGATCGGCAGCGTCTGTCGTCTGCGGGAATGTTCGCTCTGTCGAAGGTGCGTGCTGCCATCGAGTCGAGGTTGACCGACCCGGCGCTCGATGTCGAAGCCGTAGCCGCAGCTGCCGGTGTCAGCGTGCGTTACGCTAATCTGGTGCTGGCTCAGCAGGATACGTCGATCTCCCGTCTCATCCGGACGAAGCGTCTCGAGCGTTGCCGGAAGGCCCTTGAAGATCCGTTACAGGACCATCGAACCGTCAGCGAGATCGCATATGGCTGGGGATTCTCCGACATGACTCATTTTGGCCGGGCATTCAGGAAAGCCTATGGCGTGCCGCCCAGCGAATACCGACAGGCTCGCCTGCCGTGACACATACCGGCCTGCCGGGCATCATTTCTTCGGAGAGGCCAAAATGCTCGAGTCTGAGACAATCGACATCATTGCCCACGCGTATGACGAAGCCGAGCGCGGACGTCATCGCATCCGACCGCCTTCCGTGCAGTATAAGGGCTTCACCATCGACGATGCCTATGCCGTGCAGCGGCGGTGGGTGGAGCTCAAGGTCGCGCGCGGCAATCCGATCAAGGGCCGCAAGATCGGCCTGACGTCACGCGCGATGCAGCGCCAGGCCGCCATCGACGAGCCCGACTACGGCGCGTTGATGGCGGACATGTTCTACGGGACCGGCTCGGAGATCCCGATGAGCCGTTTCCTGCAACCGCGGCTCGAATGCGAGCTGGGCTTCGTGCTGGGTCGCCGGCTGAAAGGCCCGAACTGCACGATCTTCGATGTGCTGAGCGCCGCGGACTACATCGTGCCGGCCTGCGAGATCGTCGATGGGCGTACCCATCGCATCGACCCCGACACCGGCAAGCCGCGCTCGGTGCTGGACAGCATCGCCGACAATGCCGGCAATGCTGCGCTGATCGTCGGTGGCCGCCCGGTCAAGCCGATGGAGGTCGACCTGCGCTGGGTGTCGGTGCTGTGCCATCGCAACCACGTCATCGAGGAGACGGGCGTGGCGGCGGCGGTGCTGAACCATCCGGCCAACGGCGTGGCCTGGCTCGCCAACAAGCTTGCTCCGTTCGACATCGCGCTGGAGCCGGGCGACTTCGTCCTGGGCGGCTCGTTCACCGGGATGGTCGAGGCGCGCTCGGGAGACGTGTTCCATGTCGATTATGGGCCATTGGGCTCGATCTCCGCGCGCTTCACCTGAGCCATGACCGCAATTGCGTTCGAGGTACCTGAGGAGATCGCGGCCATTCGCGAAGGCATCGCCGCTTTCATCCGTGCCGAAGTGTTGCCGCGGCATGACAAGCACCACGGCTTGCTGAGCGATCCTCAGCGCCTCTACGCCAAAGACGGACGCTACGTACCGGAGGTCGTGGCGCTGATGCGCGAGGTCCGCATGGCATCGGCGACGGCAGGTTACTACACCATGTGCACGCCGACGGAGCTTGGCGGCGGTGGCCTCGGCCTGCTGGCCTACTTCGTCGCCTGGGAGCAGATCTATCGCCAATGCGGCATGCAGCACTGGCTCGGCGCTTACGTGCTGAGCCATTGGGCGTTCGGACCGAGCGTCGTGTTGCGCGAAGTGACGCCCCAGGCGCGCAGGACGATTCTGGCCGACATGATGGCTGGCCGCACCTCGATGTGCTTCGGCCTGTCGGAGCCGGGCGCCGGGTCGGATGCCGCCATGATCAAGACCCGCGCCGTGGCCGACGGCAACGGCTGGCACATCCACGGCCGCAAGATCTGGACGACGAATTCGCCGCAGGCCGACTGGGTGATCGTGTTCGCGATCACCGACCCGGAGCGGGCACGTGCGAAGTCCGGCGGCATCAGCGCCTTCCTGGTGTCGACCAAGGCGGCCGGCTTCCAGGTCGAAAGCGTGATCCGCATGTTCGGCCATGCCGGGGGCAACGAAGGCCAGCTGGTGTTCGACGGCGTGCGAGTCGAGCCCGACCAGCTCGTCGGCCCGCTGCATGACGGCTTCAAGATTGGCCTGCTCGGCGTTTCGCTGGGACGGGTCTACAACACGGCGCGGGCCGTAGGGCTGGGGCGTTGGGCGCTCGAGAAGGCGCTGGACTACGCCAAGCAGCGCGAAGCCTTCGGGCGCAAGATCGCCGACTACCAGGGCGTGAGCTTTCCCTTGGCGGAATCGGCGATGGAGCTTCACGCCGCGCATCTCATGGGGCTCAACGTCGCGCAACTGCTCGATCGCGGCGAGCGGGCGATCAAGGAATTGTCGATGACCAAGACCTATGCCGTCGAGGTCGGCTTGCGCGCCGTCGACAGGGCCATGCAGACGCACGGCGCGATCGGCCTCACCAACGAGCTGCATCTCACCCACGCCTGGCACGATCTGCGGGCCGTCAACATCGCTGATGGCACCAACGAGATCCTGCGTCGCACCATTGCCCACCGGCTTCTGTCCGGCGACACTGATCTCTGATCGGAGGGTGTGCGATGCCCTTGAAATCCGTTGTCATGGCGGTCGTCCTGAGCGGTTGGCTGCTCGCCAGCGCGATCGCGTTCATGCTCGTTGCCTATACGAGCTTCTTTGGCATTGCCGTGATCGGCCTGATGATCTGGTTCATCTGCACACGCTTGGATCTCGAACGGGAAAGTTCGTTTACCCATCAAGTCACGACAAAGCCGCAGATGTCGCAGGCGGAACGGGTGGCGCTTCGCAGCGAGACAGCTTTGGAGGCGCAGACGACGCGCTTCTTCCGCCATTTCGGCATGGCCCTGGTGCTGATCGGCGCTGGCGGGTTCCTCTATTTTCAGCTTTGAGGGCCGCGCCGGCGCCTCGCCCATTCGTAGGCGGCGATCGCTGCGGCATTGGAGACATTGAGGGCGGCGAGCTTGGCGTTGGTCGGGATCGTCACCAGGCGATCGCATTTCTCGGCGGTCAGCCGCCGCAACCCTTCGCCCTCGGCGCCCAGGGCGATGCAGGCACGCCCGCCAAGATCGAGATCGGCAATGTTTGCCTCACCTTGCTCATCGAGCCCGTACAGCCAGAAACCCGCCTCCTTGAGCTGATCGAGCGCGCGGGCGAGGTTGACCGCCCGCACTACGGGCACGATCTCCAGCGCGCCTGATGCCGCCTTGGCCAGTACCCCCGTATCGGCCGGCGCGTGACGGTCGGTGACGATGAGGCCGGCGACACCGAAGGCCGCGGCCGAGCGCAGGATGGCGCCGACATTGTGCGGATCGCTCACCTGGTCGAGCGCCAGCACCAGCGCATCGTCACTGCAGCGGGCGAGCAGGTCTTCCAGTTGCGGCTCCTCGAGGGGGGCGAGAAGAGCGGCAATGCCCTGGTGGACGGCACCGGTTGGCAGGCGCTGCCCGAGATCCTCGCGGGAGACGATCTCGGCTTTGCCGGCGTAGGCGGCGCCGTGGCGGTCGGCCACGTCGCGGGTCATCAGCAACCGCTCCAGCTTGCGCTCGGGATTGGCAAGGGCGGCGAGCACGGGATGTCGGCCCCAGACCCAGGCTGGCTGATGGCCGCCTCGGCTGGGCCGGTGGGTCGGATGGGGACGGCGATGCCTGCCAGGTTTCATGCCAGCCTTCATGACTATGTTCTATGGCGCCCGCCGAAGGGCGGCAAATTCCCTTGACGTAACTCATTGGATTTGCGAGCAACGCCCGCCCGCAGAGCGGGCTGAACAAGGCTTATCTCGCGCCGCGTTTGCCGCAGGTTCGGAGGGGTGGCCGAGCGGTCAATGGCAGCAGACTGTAAATCTGCCGACTTCGCGTCTACGAAGGTTCGAATCCTTCCCCCTCCACCAACGGCCCAAACGTTTTTGGCTCGTGTGCGTGCGGTAGCCCTGTTCAGGAGTT
>Ga0081455_10004686_pt1 | contig 15219 bp, 11 predicted proteins | sample TabmetS3T2R1_FD_70207 | JGI IMG/M metagenome (GOLD analysis project Ga0081455, IMG submission 70207) | Tabebuia heterophylla rhizosphere microbial communities from the University of Puerto Rico - S3T2R1 | ecosystem: Host-associated > Plants > Roots > Rhizosphere ... | reverse complement strand
GGGCACGTCGGGCGACACTGCCGCGACGCTCCAGGCCGGCGTGCCGTCGCGGCGCAGTTGGGCGACGGCCGCGAAGGCCGGCAGGTCGCCGACGTCGTCGCCGACGAACAGCACGCTGGCCGGGCGCACCGCGTCGACCAGACGGCGCAGCGCGGTGCCCTTGTCGTAACCGGGCAGGCGCAGCTCGATCACCCCGCGGCCCGGGTGCACGTCCAGGCCGAGCTGGTCGCCGAGCTGGCTGACCGGTTCGCGTACCGGGTCCAGCGCCGCCTCGGGGTCGGTGGCCCGCCGCCCGTGCACCACCAGCGACAGCCGCTTGTCCTCCACCCACAGCTTCGGGTCGCCGGTCGCGACGATCGGGGGCAGCTGCTCGCGCAACCGGCGCAACGTGTCGGGCTCGGGCAGCGTGGTCAGCCGCCCGTCCTGCCACTGCTCGGCGCCGTACAGCCCCTCGACGATCACCCCCGGGACGGAGTCCAGACCGCCGAGGCCGACGACGGTCCGGGCGTCGCGCCCGGTGACGACCGCGACCTGGGTGCCGCGCCCGGCCAGGCTGCGTAACGCGTCGATGGCGCCGGGCGCCGGGCGCGAGTCGGCCGGGTCGGGAACGAGCGGGGCCAAGGTGCCGTCGAAGTCGACGGCGACGAGGGCGTGCGCGAGATCGGCGCGCACGGTGTCGACGAGGGCGGGGATGCTCACCCGTCCCATCCTGCCCGGTTGGCCGGTGTTCGCCCTGGCTATCGATGGCGGGTACGGCCGGGTGATGGAAGAATTCGCAACGTCACGGTGCGGCGCATGTGCGGGATCGGCCGGCCTGGGCGCGCTTGCCACCGGAGGTTGGGACTGAGATGACATCGCACCGCGTGAAGCGGCGTCGCGTCGTCCAGCTGCGACGGTGGCTGCCCACGGTTGTGGTGCTGCTTGCGGTGATCGCCGCCGGCATCACCCTGTCCCGGTTCCACGGACCGCGCCCGCGGCTGGCTGCGCCGCCGACCACGGTGAGCCCGGCCGCCCAGCTGCAGGCGCCACCAGCAGTTCCGACGACGCCGCACTCCCCGGCCACGCACGCCAAGCCGGCGCCGTCCAGTCCCTGCCGGGGCAGCGCCGAAGCCCAGCGCGTCATCGTCAGCATCGCCCGGCAGCACGCCTGGGTCTGCGCAGGTTCCCGGCAGGTCAAGGACTCGGCCGTCACGACCGGCGCCTCCGCTTCCGGCGACGGCACGCCGACCGGCACGTGGCACGTTCAGGCCAAGGAGACCGACCGGATGTTGACCGTGCTCAGCGGCGAGTCCTTCCACGTCGATTTCTGGGTGCCTTACGACGGTGTGTACGGGTTCCACGACTCGAGCTGGCAAACGTTCCCGTACGGCAGCCCGCAGTACCGCACCGACGGCTCGCACGGCTGCGTGCACTTTCCGCACACGGTCATGGCCTGGCTGTACAACTGGGTGCAGGTTGGTGCCACTGTGACGATTCAGGCCTGACGGCTGCAACGGGACGCCTTGCACTACGTTGACTAAACGTGGGTCATCACTCTGTTAGGTCGCGTCCGCAGTCCGGCCGGGTCCGTTGGTGGCTGGCCAGTGGCCTGATCATCGCGATGGCCGTGGGCGTGGTTGCCGTCGTGGCGACCCGGCCGGGCGCGCGCCCCCACCTGGCCGACGCTCCGCAGACGACGTTCACCGCGCCCCCGCTGACGAGCCCGGCCGTCCCCCAGGTGTCACGCAAGAGCCGACCGCCGCTGACGACGGCGCAGCACCGACCCGCGAGCGTGCCGAGCCCGTGCCAGGGCAGCAGCGACCAGCAGCAGGTGATCGTGAGCGTCGCCAAGCAGCACGCGTGGGTCTGCTCCGGCGCGCACCAGGTACGCGACTCCGCGGTGACCACCGGGATGACCTCGGTGGGCGGCACGCCGACCGGCACCTGGCAGATCCAGGCCAAGCAGACCAACCGCTGGCTGTCCTCCGACGGCGTGTCGTACTTCGTCAAGTACTGGATGCCCTACAACGGCGACTACGGCTTCCACGACGCGCTGTGGCAGAAGTTCGCGTTCGGCGGGCCGCAGTACCGCACCGACGGCTCGCACGGCTGCGTGCACTTCCCGATCGACGTCATGGCCTGGCTCTACAACTGGACGCAGGTGGGCGCCACCGTCACCGTCCAGGCCTGACGCTCAGCCCAGCTGCTCGAGCAGGACGCCGGCCACCAGCTTCGGGTGGTGCAGCGCCAGGAAGTGGTCGGCACCCGGCACCCGGATCAGCTGGGCCCCCGGGATGCGCTCGGCCGCCTGCTCGTTGCTGTCGATCAGCGGCTCGCGGTCGAGGTCACCGACCATGATCGCGGTCGGGACGCCGACCTTGCCCAGCCGGTCGAACACCGCCTCGCCCTCCTGCTGGAACTCGTCCTCGTTGACCCAGGCCGCAGCGGCCGAGCGCATCTGCCGCCGGGCGGCCTCGTTCGCCCCGGCCTTGGCCCACAGCTCCAGCCCGACCTCGGCCAGGCCGTCGACGTCGCCGGCGTCGGCCAGCGGCTCGAGCCGGGCCTGCAGCTGCGGATCCGACGGCCACGGGTACCCGGGAATCCCCGGGCAGACCAGCAGCAGCGTCGAGACCCGCCCGGGGTCGGCCGCGGCCAGCTGCAGCGACGTCGCGCCGCCCATGCTGGAGCCGAGCAGCGCCACGCGATCGAGCCGGTAGTGGTCGAGCACGGCCACGAGGTCGGCCAGCGTCGTGTAGGGCCGCGTCGCCGCCGGTGAGCGGCCGTAGGCCCGCACGTCGTAGCGGATCGCCCGCACCCGGCCGGCCAGCTCGGTCAGCACGCCGTCCCAGATCGTCGAGTCGCCGATGCCCGGGTGCAGCAGCACCACCGCCGGGCCGGCGCCGCCCGTGTCGTCCGTCCAGAGCTCGCCGCCGTCGACCGGCACCATGGTTTCCATCCCGCCGAGCCTCCCAGCCCGCGCAACCGGATACGGCGAAACACGTCGGCGGGGCGGCGTGCCAGTGTCGGTGCCAGCGGGCAGAATCGCTAAGGCTGGACAACTGGACGACGAGAGGGGCCGAGCGAACCGTGGCATCTGGGGCATCCGACTCGTTCGTGCACCTGCACGTCCACACCGAGTACTCGATGCTCGACGGAGCAGCCCGGTTAGGCGAACTGTTCGGCGAGACGCAGCGGCTGGGCATGCCGGCCATCGCGATGACCGACCACGGCAACGTGTTCGGCGCGTACGACTTCTACAGGCAGGCCACCGCCGCCGGCGTCAAGCCGATCATCGGCATGGAGGCCTATCTCACGCCGAACACGTCGCGTTACGAGCGCACCCGGGTGCGCTGGGCCGACGGCGGCGAGAACGACGTGTCCGGTGGCGGCGCGTTCACGCACATGACGCTGTTCGCCGAGAACACCGCTGGCATGCACAACCTGTTCCGGCTCTCGTCGCGCTCGTCGCTCGAGGGCTTCTTCTACAAGCCGCGCGCCGACCGTGAACTGCTCGCCCAATACGCCGACGGGCTGATCGGCACGACCGGCTGCCCGTCAGGTGAGATCCAGACCTGGCTGCGCATCGGCAACTACGACAGAGCGCGGGCGTCGGCTGCCGAGTTCCGCGACATCTTCGGCCGGGGCAATTTCTACCTCGAGCTGATGGACCACGGCCTGGACATCGAGACCCGGGTCCGCGACGGGCTGTTGCGCCTGGCCCGCGATCTCGACCTGCCGATCATCGCCACCAACGACTCGCACTACACGCACGCCGACGACGCCGAGGCGCACGAGGTGCTGCTGTGCGTGCAGTCGGGCAAGACCATGGCCGACCCGAAGCGGTTCAAGCTCGACGGCGGCGGCTACTACCTCAAGTCCGCGGCCGAGATGCGCTCACTGTGGGCCGACAAGCACGAACTGCGCGAGGCCTGCGACAACACCCTGCTGATCGCCGAGCGGTGCGACGTGTCGTTCAGCGAGGGCAACTACATGCCGCGCTACCCGGTGCCCGAGGGCGAGACCGAGGAGTCGTGGTTCGTCAAGGAGGTCGAGCAGGGGCTGCTGCGCCGCTACCCGGGCGGCCTCCCGGACGAGGTGCGCAAGCAGGCCGACTACGAGGTCGGAGTCATCCGGCAGATGGGCTTCCCGGGTTACTTCCTGGTGGTGGCCGACTTCATCAACTGGGCCAAGGAGAACGGCATCCGGGTCGGCCCCGGTCGCGGTTCGGGCGCCGGCTCGATCGCGGCCTACGCGATGCGCATCACCGACCTCGACCCGCTGCAGCACGGGCTGATCTTCGAGCGGTTCCTCAACCCCGACCGCGTGTCCATGCCCGACTTCGACGTGGACTTCGACGAGCGTCGGCGCGGCGAGGTGATCCGCTACGTCAGCGAGAAGTACGGCGACGAGCGGGTCGCGCAGATCGTCACCTACGGCACCATCAAGGCCAAGCAGGCCGTCAAGGACGCCGCCCGCGTGCTGGGCTACCCGTTCTCCATGGGCGACCGGATCACCAAGGTCATGCCGCCTCCGGTCATGGGCAAGGACGTCCCGCTGACCAAGATCTTCGACGCGACGCACGACCGCTACGGCGAGGGCGGGGAGTTCCGCGCGCTGTACGACTCCGACGCCGAGGTCAAGAAGGTCGTCGACACGGCCAAGGGGCTGGAGGGACTCAAGCGGCAGTGGGGTGTGCACGCGGCCGGCGTGATCATGTCGTCCGAGCCGCTGCTCGACCTGATCCCGATCATGAAGCGGGAGCAGGACGGCGCGATCATCACGCAGTTCGACTACCCGACCTGCGAGAAGCTCGGCCTGATCAAGATGGACTTCCTCGGGCTGCGCAACCTGACGGTTCTGGACGACGCGCTGCGCAACATCGAGGCGAACCGCGGCGAGCAGATCGTGCTGGAAGACCTGCCGCTCGACGACAAGCCGACGTACGAGCTGCTGGCCCGCGGCGACACGCTCGGGGTCTTCCAGCTGGACGGCGGCCCGATGCGGGCCCTGCTGCGCAGCATGCGCCCGGACAACTTCGAGGACATCTCCGCGGTCGGCGCGCTGTACCGGCCGGGCCCGATGGGTGCCAACTCGCACAACGAATACGCCGACCGCAAGAACGGTCGCAAGCCGGTGGCGCCGATCCACCCCGAGTTGGCCGAGTCGCTGGCCGACGTGCTCGACGACACCTACGGCCTGATCGTCTACCAGGAACAGGTCATGGCCATCGCGCAGAAGGTGGCCGGCTACTCGCTCGGCGCCGCGGATCTGCTGCGCCGGGCGATGGGCAAGAAGAAGAAGGCCGAGCTGGACGCCCAGTTCGAGACGTTCAGCAACGGCATGAAGGAGCGCGGCTACTCCGAGGCGGCCGTCAGCACGCTGTGGAACATCCTGCTGCCGTTCTCGGACTATGCGTTCAACAAGGCCCATTCGGCGGCGTACGGCCTGGTCTCGTACTGGACCGCGTACCTCAAGGCCAACTACCCGGCCGAGTACATGGCGGCGCTGCTCACCTCGACCAAGGACGACAAGGACCGCTCGGCGATCTACCTGGCCGAGTGCCGGCGCATGGGCATCAGCGTGCTGGCGCCGGACGTCAACTCCTCGCAGGCCGAGTTCACCCCGACCGGCAAGGACATCCGCTTCGGCCTGTCCGCCGTGCGCAACGTCGGGGCGAACGTCGTCGCCTCGATCGTGGCCTCCCGCGGGGAGAAGGGCGAGTTCACCGACTTCGCCGACTTCCTGCGCAAGGTCGACGCCGTCGTGTGCAACAAGCGAACGATTGAAGCGCTGATCAAGGCCGGCGCGTTCGACTCGTTGCGGCACGCCCGGCGCGGGCTCATGCACGTGTATGAACCGGCGGTCGACGCCGTCGTAGACACCAAGCGGGCCGAGGCGATCGGGCAGTTCGACCTGTTCGGCTCCATGGAGAGCACCGAGACGTCCACCGACATCTTCGCCGTGCAGGTACCCGAGGGCGAGTGGGACAAGACCGTGCTGCTCGGCTTCGAGCGCGAGATGCTGGGCCTGTACGTGTCCGACCATCCCTTGTTCGGGGTCGAGCACATCCTGGCCGGCGCCGCGGACATGTCGATCGCCAACCTGCTGGCCGACGCCAACGACGGGCAGAACGTCACGGTGGCCGGCATCCTCTCGTCGGTGAACCGGCGCATCACCAAGGCCGGCGCGCCGTGGGCGCAGGCGGTGCTCGAGGACCTCGAGGGTTCGGTCGAGGTGTTGTTCTTCCCGGCCACCTACCAGCAAGTGGGCATCAACATCGCCGAGGACGCCATCGTCGTGGTCAAGGGCCGAGCCGACGCCCGCGACGACACGATCAAGCTCATCGCCAGCGACCTGACGATCCCGGACCTGAGCGAAGGTCCGCGCGGCCCGGTGGTGGTGCGCATGCCGACCGAGCGGTGCACGCCGCCGATGGTCAACCGGCTGCGCGAAGTGCTGGCCGCGCACCCCGGCACGACCGAGGTGCATCTGCGGCTGGTGCGCGGCGAGCGCGAGCAGGCCCTGCGGGTCGCCGACGGATTCCGCGTCACGCCGTCCGCGGCGCTGATGGGCGACCTCAAGGCCCTGCTCGGCCCGCAAGCCGTCTCGGCCTAGCTGCTTCAACCGGCTCGCATCACGGGTACCCCGACGTGCCCGACTGACTGGCGACTAGGTCGCTCTGTGGAGGGAGTCAGGATCGTCATCTCAGGTGTGGATGAACAGTGTGCGAAGGTTGGGTTCGTCGACGAGTCGCTACCCGACAGCACATACATTCTCGCCGCCACGATCTGCGACGAGCACGAGGTGGAGGCCGTGCGCAATGTCATGAGGGCGCTCGTGCTCAGTGGGCAGCGAAAGGTGCATTGGCACGACGAGAACGACAAGCGTCGGGCGCACATTGCTGAAGTTCTGGCACGCACTCCGGCGCGTCATTTGGTTGTCTTACGTTCTGGCCTACCAGGGAGCGGCCTGAACGTCAGCGCCAGAAGTGCCTTCAGCGGCTGCTCCATGAGCTCTCTCAGCTGCAGGTGGTCCATCTGACTTTCGAGTCACGTGGTACTGCCGATGACCGACAAGATCGAAAGACGGTAGACCGCCTACGCGCGCAAAGAGTGATCACGAGTGAGCTCCGGATTGATCACGCTCGCGGGCCACGTGAGCCGATGCTGTGGCTGCCAGACGCGATCTGCGGCGCGATCGGCCAGGACCGATTGGGAGATCCGACGTATCTTTCGACCATTCGCAGCGGCGCTGAATCAATCATCATTCACGTCGACGCACGCTAAGCGGCCGGAGACGCGAAACCCCAGGCCCTGTCGTCCGACAGGAAGTCCTGGGGCTCACTTCCGATCTCACCGCGATGAGACCAGCTACTTGACCATCATCGAGCAATCGCTGGCACGCGTCAACCAAACACGCGCCGGCTGCCGCTACATAACCATGACCGGGTCGTGATCAAGGCGGGCCGAGCTCAGCCGAGGTGGGCCGGCACCGCCGCCTCGGCGTCGGCGGACACGGCGTCTCGCTGCGGGCGGGGCGTGTTCATCAGGGCAGCCACGAGCAGGGCGGCCACCACCGCGATGATGCCGGCCACGGTGAAGCCGCGAGTGAAGCCATGGGCCAGCGCTTCGGCGTGGACGGCCGGGGTGGGCCGGTGCGTGGCGAGATAGGTCGCCGTGGCGCTGGTGGCGAGCGTGTTGAGCAGCGCGGTGCCGATCGAGGCGCCGATCTGCTGCGCGGTGTTCACCGTGGCCGACGCGACGCCGGCGTCGTCGGAGCCCACGCCGTGGGTGGCGTAGTTCATCGCCGGCGCCATCACCCAGCCCAGCCCGAATCCGACCAGCAGCTCGGCCGGCAGGATCACCGAGGCGTACGAGCTGTCGGCGTGCAGCTGGGCCGCCCAGAACAGGCCGGCCGCGACGATCAGCAGGCCCGGCACCATCAGCGCCCGCGGCGGCACCTTGGCGATCAGCCGCGTCGCGATGCCACCGGCCGACACGAGGATCGCGCCGGTCATGGGCAGGAATGCCGTCCCGGTCAGCACGGGGGAGTAGCCCATCACGAGCTGCATCTGGTACGTGAAGAACAGGAACACCCCGAACAGCCCGATCACGGTCAGGCCCACGGCGAGGTAGGCGCTGCCCCGGGTGCGGTCGAGCACGATGCGCAGCGGCAGCAGCGGCTGGGCCACCCGGCTCTCCACGATCACGAACGCGACGAGCAGCAACCCGCCGGCGATCAGCGAGCCGATCACCGTCGCCGACCCCCAACCGTCGGGCTCGGCCTGGCTGCACGCGTAGACGATGCCGACCAGGCCGGCCGTCACCAGCGCGACACCGGGCAGGTCGAAGCGGGCCCGGCCGGGAGTACGCGAGTCGTGCAGCACGGCGTTGACGCCGAGGCCGGCGATCAGCGCGATGAGGACGTTGACGTACAGGCACCAGCGCCAGTCCAGGTACTCGGTGAGCAGGCCGCCGAGCAGCAGGCCGACGGCGCCGCCTCCGGCGGAGATCGCGCCGTAGATGCCGAACGCCTTGGCCCGCTCGCGCGGTTCGGTGAAGTTCACGGCCAACAGGGACAGGGCGGCCGGGGCGAGCAGCGCGCCGAACCCACCCTGGACGGCCCGCGCGACGAGCAACATGCCGAAGTTGGCCGCAGCGCCGCCGAGCGCCGAGGCGGCGGCGAAGCCGATCACGCCGATGAGGAAGGTGCGCTTGCGGCCGGTGTAGTCGGCGATGCGCCCGCCCAGCAGCAGCAGGCTGCCGAACGCCAGCGTGTACGCGGTGATGACCCATTGCCGGTCCGCGTCGGAGGCGCCGAGGTCGTGCTGGGCGGACGGCAGCGCGATGTTCACGATCGTCACGTCCAGCACCACCATCAGCTGGGCCAGGGCGATGAAAGCCAGGGCCAGCCAGCGTCGCGGGTTGGCGGTCCCGGTCGGGGCGGCGGTGGCCCGCCGGATCGTGGTCATGAGGTGGTCCCTTCTCGAAGCTTTTTCATCGCTGTTGAATTAACCGTCCCACGTGTCGTGCTAAATTTCAACAGTGATGAAAAAAACCGTGAGGGGACGGCGGCCGGCCGGATCGGGCAGCCGCGACGCGGTGCTGGACGCGGCCCGCCGGCAGTTCCTGGCCGACGGGTACCAGTCCGTGACGATGCGCTCGATCGCCGCCGAGGCCGGGGTGGACGCGGCCCTGGTCAGCTACTACTTCGGTTCGAAGAGCGCCCTGTTCGGCGAGGCGATGCGGCTGGCGGTCGACCCGCCGGCAGTGGTCGAGGAGGTGCTGCGGGGCGACCCGGCCGACGTTCCGGAGCGGCTGCTCCGCGGGTTGCTGGAGATCTGGGACGACCCCGAGACGGGCGGCCCGCTGCTCACGATGGTGGCGGCGGCTGGGCAGGACCCGGCACTGGCCCGGCTGCTGCGGGAACTGTTCGAGCGGGAGATGGTCGCACGCGTGGCGAATGCGCTCGGCGGCGACGCGGAGGCCGAGCAGCGGGCCGGCTTCGTGGCCGTGCTGATGGGCGGGCTCGTGTTCACCCGCTATGTGCTGCGCATCGGGCCGGTCGCGAGCGCTTCGATCGACGAGGTCGTCGAAAGGCTCGCGCCGGCCCTGCGCACGATGCTCGGAGCACCGCAGAACTAGCTACACGGACTTCTGGTAGGCGCTGAACGCCCGGGTGGCGAGCCAGGCCATGACCAGGGCCAGGCCGGCCAGTGCCGCCAGTCGCGGCCCGATCGCGCCCCAGTCCGGGCTACCGGACAGTGCCTGCCGGCTGACCACCACGACCCAGTCGACCGGGTTGTAGTTGGCCACGTGCCGAACCCAGGGCGGCGACAGCCGGGTGTTCATGATCGCCGCCGAGAGGAACGGCAGCGGCAGGCTGATGAACTGGCTGATGCCGATCAGGGCGTCCTGCTGGCGCAGCAGCAGGGCCACCGCGTTGGACAGCGCCGCGAAGATCACGGTCAGCAGGGACACCGCGACGAGCGTCAGCACGATGCCCGACGCCCCTCCGTCGAACCGGGCCCCGCAGGCGTACGCGATCGCGAACACGGCCAGCGACTGGATGATCGTGGTGATCGACTGGTAGACCAGCGTGGCGACCATCATCGCCCCGCGGCTGACCGGCGAGGCGAGCAGTCGGTCCATGACGCCGCGGTTCATGTCCTCGATGTAGACCGTGCCGGCCCAGCCGCTGGAGAACAGCGACGTCATGACGATGACGCCGGGCGTGATGAACTCCAGGTAGGTGCCGTCGGCGGCGAAGCCGGGGATGTCGACGACCGACTTGAACAGCTGGCCGAACAGCAGCAGCCACACGATCGGCTGCACCAGGGTGACCGCCATGTACCAGGGCTGGCGGATCAGCGCCCGCACCGAGCGGACGGTCAGGTACCCGGAGTGGCGGACGAACCGCCCCCGTACGGGCACGGCGAACGTGGTCACGAGTGGTCTCCTTCGAAGCGGCGCCCGGCGTGGCGCAGGTAGACGTCGTCCAGCGACGGGCGGGCGACGGTAACGGATGCGACGGCCAGGCCGGCCTCATCAAGGGCGGCGAGCAGCATGGGCACCGCGCGGGCGCCCAGATCGGCGCGGGCGTGCAGGGCCAGGCCGTCGGCCACGACCCCGTCCAGCCCGGGCATCCGGTCGACCAGCCGGTGGGCCGCGGCGGCCGTCTCGGAGTTGTCGAACTCGACCTGCACGGTGTCGCCGTGCAGCTCGCTCTTCAGCTCGTCCGGCGTGCCCTCGGCGACGACGCGCCCGCGGTCGACGATCGCCAGCCGGCTGGCCAGGTGGTCGGCCTCGTCGAGGTAGTGCGTGGTGAGCAGCACGGTCATCTGGTCGTCGGCGGCCAGCCGGGCGATCTCGGCCCACATGTCGGCGCGGGCCTCGGGGTCCAGGCCGGTGGTCGGCTCGTCGAGGAACAGCACCTGCGGACGATGGATCAGCCCGATGGCGACGTCGAGCTTGCGGGCCATGCCGCCGGAGTACGTCTTCACCAGCCGGTCGGCCGCCTCGCCGAGCCCGAACCGGTCGAACAGCTCGGCGGCGCGGGCGTGCGCGGCGCGCCGGCCCAGGCCCTGGATGCGGGCGGCGAGCACGAGGTTCTCGCGGCCGGTGGCCATCGGGTCGCTGCTCGGCTTCTGCGACACGAGCCCGATCGCCCGGCGGACCCGGTCAGGGTTCAGCGTGACGTCGATGCCGGCCACGCTGGCCCGGCCCGAGTCGGCCCGCGACAGGGTGGTGAGGATCTTGACGGTGGTGGACTTGCCGGCGCCGTTCGGGCCGAGCAGGCCGAACACCGAGCCGGCGCTGACCTGGACGGACAGGCCGTCCAGCGCGCGGACGGGTGGCTTGCCCCGTCCGCCCGGGTAGGTCTTCACCAGGTCGCGCGCGTCGAGGGCGACGTCGAGGTGGGGTGGCGCCGGGGCGCGTAGTTGCGTGGTCATGCGGGGTGGGCTCCTTGCCGTTGGATGGCGAGCCGACCGCCTACCCTGGAGCTGCGCTCGAGTGGATCGGTGCTCTGTCAGGGGTTCGGATCGGCCCGAGGGTTATGGCCCGGCCCGGGTGTTGCCGCACCCGGGCAGGGTTTGACTCAGTCAGCCGGCTGACGGCTGGTCTGGTGGCAGCAGCGCGCGGCCCTCCTCCCCGAGGTAGCGGACCGGGTCGGCGAAGATCTCCTCGACCGAGACGCCCTGGGCGCGCAGCTCGTGCATGCGCTGCCACACCTGGACGCCGGGCATCGTGCCGGAGTGGATGTCCCTGGCCAGGTCGGCCACGAACTCCAGCTCGGCCGTCAGCAGGCGCACCCGGTAGACGCTCTCGATCAAGAACAGGTCGTGCAGACCCTGCGCGCGCGCGCCCGCGTGCATCGCCTCCAACCGGTTGATCTCCTCGCGTAGCCGGCCGGCCCGGGCGTCGAGCAAGGTCGCCACCTGGGCGGGCGGCAGGCCGGGCATGAGCGACAGCCCGGCCTCCAGCGAGGTGAACTCCTTGGCCGGCGTGGACAGCAGTTCGGCCAGCCAGTCCTCGAACTCGGCCTGCCCGGCTTCGGTGATCGCGTAGACGGTGCGCTCGGGGCGACGGCCGTCGCGGCTGGTCTCCTGGGCCTGGATCAGCCCGTGCTTGGCCAGCGAGTCGACGACCGAGTACAGCGAGCCGTAGTTGAGCTTGATGCTCTGCTCCTTGTTGCGCTCCTTCAGCGTCGTGGAGATCTCGTACGGGTGCATGGGGCGCTCGAGCAGGCAGCTGAGCACGGCCAGCGCCAGGGGATTGGCCACCCGGCGTCTCGTCATCTCACACCTCCAGCTCGATTACTCGATTCCGAGTATTTGTGTTCGGCCATCCGAAGTCAAGTGTGAATCGGATCCAGTACCGTCGGGTCGTGACGCAGTTGCCGCCGCCCGCCGACCGGCCCGAGCCCGATCCGGACGTCGGCCAGTTCGAGCAGGGCACCCCGGGCAGCCGGTGGGCGCTCGGCCGCTACCTGGTCGGCCGGGCGATCGGCGAGTACATCAGCCGGGCCCTGATGGTGTTCGCGCTGTTCGTCGTGGCGGTCACGGCGCTCGTCTGGTGGCTCGGCCCGAAGTGGCTGGCCGTGCTGATCGGCATCTTCGCCCTGTGCGTGCTGCTGTTCCGGTGGGTGCTCGGAGCGGTCTTGCGCCGGGCCACCGGAGCCGGCTACTTCGGCTCGATGGAGGGCCGGATGCGCCGGCTGGTCGCCGAGACGCGCGGCGACGTGCGAGGCGAGTTGCGCCGGATCGGCGTGCCCAGTCGCACCTGGACGCTGCCCCTGCTGGCCTTCCGACTGGCCCGACCCAGCCGGCGGCCCGAGACGCTGCGGCGGTTGCGGCAGTTCGACGTCGAACGGGTTGTACCGCGAGGCCGGCTCGACGAGCTGCACCTGATCGTCCAGCGAGTTCGTCCGCCTGGGCGTATCTAGGTATGGCCTGGGCCAAGAACACCCGATAGGTTCACACTCGCCGGTCTTTCCCAGCCTCGACGAGGTGATCCCGTCATGTCGTGGTATTCGCGAGCCCTCTCCGCAACCGCCGCCGCGATCGTGGTGACGGGAGTAGCCGTGGCGACATCCGCCCCGGCGCACGCCGGCCCGGCGAGCCCGTCCCTGCCCTACGTGCACGGCACCCAGACCGTGCCGACGTACTCCTACGCGGACGCCATCCGCGAGAGCGTCTGGGTGCAGGCCCCCTTCGACTCCGACCACGACGGCCAGCCCGACAAGATCGCGGTCGACCTGGTCCGTCCGCGCGAGGCGGCCGCCGCGCACGTCAAGGTGCCGGTGATCATGGACGCCTCGCCGTACTACACGTGCTGCGGTCGGGGCAACGAGAACGAGATCAAGACCTACGACGCGAACGGCGTCATCACCAAGGAACCACTGTTTTACGACAACTACTTCGTGCCGCGCGGCTACGCCTACGTGGCGGTCGACCTGGCCGGCACGAACCGCTCGACCGGCTGCGGCGATGTCGGCGGGCCGGCCGAGATCCTCGGCACCAAGGCGGTGATCGACTGGCTCAACGGGCGGGCCACGGCGACCTACGCCGACGGCACGTCCGCGGTCGCCACGTCGTGGACCAACGGCAAGGTCGGCATGATCGGCAAGTCGTGGGACGGCACGATCGCCAACGGCGTCGCCGCCACCGGGGTACCCGGGCTGAAGACGATCGTGCCCATCTCGGGCATCTCCAGCTGGTACGACTACACCCGCTTCGGCGGCGTGCTGCGCTCGCCCGGCTACGTCGACTTCCTGGCCGGGTTCGTCGGCGGACGCCCGGCGGGGGTGTGCGACTCGGTGTACGCCGCCGAGCAGGCCGCGAGCGACGACAGCACCGGCAACTTCAACGCGTTCTGGGCGGCCCGCGATTACCGCCCCGACGCCGGCAACGTGCACGCCAGCGTGTTCGTGGTGCACGGCATCAACGACCAGAACGTCACCACGAACCAGTTCGGCGAGTGGTGGAACGAGCTGGCCGCGCAGGGCGTCCCGCGCAAGATCTGGCTGCACCAGGGCAGTCACGTCGACCCGTTCGACATGCGTCGCGCTGACTGGGTCGACGAGCTGCACCGCTGGTTCGACTACTGGCTGCAGGGCCTGTCCAACGGCGTGATGTCCGAGCCGCAGGCGTCCATCGAGCAGCCGTCCGGGCAGTGGGTGAACCAGTCGCGCTGGCCGGCGCTCGGCGCCCATCCGGTGCGTGTCGCCCTCGGCAACGGTGACGGCACCGCCGGAACGCTCGGGGGGCCGGCCGGCGGCAGCCGTACGTTCACCGACGATCCGTCGCTGTCCGAGGCGACGGCCGTGTCGAACCCCGACACCGCGATCAACGGCCGGCTGGCGTTCCTCAGCGCGCCGCTGACCCGTCCCGTCCGCATCTCCGGCTCGCCGTCGGTCACGCTGCGGGTGCAGGTCGACAAGCCGACCACCGAGCTGTCCGCGCGCCTGATCGACTACGGCACCCAGACCCGCGTCAACTACGAGTCGCGGGGTGAAGGCATCCACAACCTGACCACGCAGTCGTGCTGGGGTGAGTCGACCGCGGCCGACGACGCCTGCTACTTCGACACCGCGCAGGACTTCGTCACCAGCGACACGTTCATCACCGCCCGGGGCTGGTTGGACGCCGCGCACTACCAGTCGCTGACCCGGGTTACGCCGCTGCAGCCGGGCAAGTGGTACACGATCACGGTGCCCCTGGACACCTACGACGAGCTGGTGCCGAGCGGGCACGTGCTGGGGTTGGTGCTGACCCAGAGCGACAACGAGTACACGACCCCCAACCCGACCGGCGCCACCGTCAAGGTCGACCTGGCCGGCAGCCGGCTCACCCTGCCGATCGCCGGGGCGGGCCTGCCGCACGCGACGACGGTGCCGACGGTGTCGACCTCGCGCAGCCCGGCGCTCGCTCCGAAGGCCGGCGTCGCGCAGCGGCAGGTGCCGTTCGAGTGATCGGTCGCCCGCGCCCTGCGCCATGATGGCCTCGTGGCAGTGGGGCTCAGGCGCGGCGTCCGGCTGCGGGGCACCGTCTGGCCGGGCGGCGACGCCGAGGCGTTCGACGGGGCGGTGGTGGTCGACGCCGCCGGCCGGATCGGCTACCTCGGTCCCGACATCGACGCGGACGTTCCGATGCTCGGCGGTCCGGGTTGCTGGATCGGCCCGGGGATCGTCGACGCGCACGTGCACCTGGCCTTCGGTGCGGTGGACGCCTGCCTGCCG
>Ga0081455_10004685_pt1 | contig 15222 bp, 7 predicted proteins | sample TabmetS3T2R1_FD_70207 | JGI IMG/M metagenome (GOLD analysis project Ga0081455, IMG submission 70207) | Tabebuia heterophylla rhizosphere microbial communities from the University of Puerto Rico - S3T2R1 | ecosystem: Host-associated > Plants > Roots > Rhizosphere ... | reverse complement strand
TCATCCACGAGCGCGCCAAACGGTATGAGATTCAATGCCCCATCAGGAGAGAGAAGCAGAGTTCGTATATCTCCCACGAGCTTGCGGACTGGACGCATCACCTTCTCGTCCAGCGCACGGGCAAGTTGCTTGACATCGGCCCGATTCGGGCTGCCCAGCGCCTGGCGCAGCGCAGTCACAGCGTGGTCGATCGGGGCTGCTTCGCCCAAATCAACCCATTGGGCTTCGCCCTGCCGGCGCAAGACGTAAGCCACATAACGGGGCTGGCCGAATGCTTCGGCCGGCGTGGCGGATTTCGCGTTGAATGGATGATAGGAATAGAACTCAATCAGCGCCGCACTGGCTGGGATCGCTGACTGGGTAGCGGCCAGCGTGACCGGTTGATATTTTGCGCGGAACAGGTCGCTGCGCCGGCTGATCTCGGCTTCCAGTTTCTCGGCCTGCTCAGCGAGGTTCCTGATCTGGTTCTGGTACTCGGCGGGCGTAGTTCTTTGCAGTCCGCCAAAGACGAGTCTGGCCTGTCGTGAGCGGATGTCTTTCAACTGGTCAAACAAAGCGCGGTCTTGCGGGCTGGCGGCGCGACGCAGCGCCTCTATGCTGTCACTCATCGCGTCCAGGACGCGCCCCTTCCGTTGCAGGATGGTGGTTGCGGCCAGGCTGCGAGCTGTTGAATCATCTGGAGCAGAGCGGGCGTGTAGAGAAATGGTTTGGTCTGTCTGGTCCAAGAGAGTGGCCAGGTAAGCCAGTTTCTGGCGTTCAGAGCCGGCGCCGAGATTGAGCGCGATGTTGCGCTCGCTGACCTCATTGGCGCGTGATTGAAATGTTACGGCCAGAGTCAGATCACCTTTCGCTTCGTAGAGCCTGGCATTTAGATTGAAAGATTCAGCGACATCGGGGTGATCCGGCCCGAGCGATTTCTCCCAGATGGCCAGCGAGCGTTGATACAGCGGCTCGGCCTTCGCGTAGTCGCCTTTGTCGCTGAGGAGGTTGGCGAGATTGTTGAGAGAACGAGCGACATCGGGGTGATCCGGCCCGAGCGCTTTTTCCCTGATGGCCAGCGCGCGTTGATAGAGCGGCTCGGCCTTCTCGTATTCGCCTTTGTCGCGGTAGTTGCCGGCGAGGTTGTTGAGAGAAGTAGCGACATGGGGGTGCTCCGGCCCGAGCGCCTTCACCCTGATGGCCAGCGCGCGTTGATTCATCACCGCGGCCTTCTCGTAGTCGCCTTTTTCGCGGTAGTTGAGGGCGAGGTTGTTGAGAGAAGCAGCAACATCGGGGCTCTCCGGCCCGAGCGCCTTCACCCTGATGGCCAGCGAGCGTTGATACAGCGGCTCGGCATTCGCGAAGTCGCCTTTGTTGTAGTAGAGGATGGCGAGGCTATTGAGAGATTGGGCGACATCGGGGCTCTCCGGCCCGAGCGCCTTCTCCCTGATAGTTAGCGCGCGTTGACACAGCGACTCTGCCTTCGCGTAGTCGCCTGTGTCGCCGTAGAAGTCGGCGAGGCTGTTGAGAGAGTGGGCGACATCGGGGCTCTCCGGCCCGAACGCCTTCTCATAGATGTCCAGCGCGCGTTGAAACAGCGGCTCGGCCTTGGCGTAGTTGCCTTTGAGGCGGTAGATGATGGCGAGGTTGTTGAGAGATTGGGCGATATCGGGGCTCTCCGGCCCGAGCGCCTTCTCGCGGAGCTCTAACGCCCGCTCAGCTGCGGGACGTGACTCATCGTATTTGCCGGCGCGAGTCAGTCTCTGAGATTCCGTATGAAGATTGCGCGCTTCCTGCAACACACGGTCTTTCTCTGTCGCGGCCCGCAACTCCGCCACCCGAATCTCATAGCCTCCTGCCGGCGCTCCGTTATGTTTGGCTTTCACGTTAAGCCGGTAGCTGCCCGCCACTTCCGCCACCTGCCATACTGTCTCCTGTCCCTGGCTCCTGATCTCGGAGTCAAACTCCATGATCTGCTTGGCGTCCGGCCCTAACAGCCCTACCACGACATCTATGCCGCGCTGCTCGACGATCACCTTCATGAACTGGCCGGCGCTAAGCGTAATTTGGTAGGCATGGCTCTGGCCGCCAGCCAGCTCGCGTTCGATTGGCTTTCCAGGTTCAAGCGGACGCGCATCCTTCTCCCCCTGGACGATGGGGTTGGGACCAGCGCCGCTTTGCGCGAACAGCCTGGGTGAAGGCGCAAAGGCCCGCGCCATGGATTCCACGAGCAGGAACAGACAGAGCAAGAGAGCGAGACTGTGGTGAACGGCCTTCGGGCCAAACCAGAATGGCGTCGAGTAACGTACGATGGGGTAGTTCATAGCGTCTCCTATATGTCAACTAGGCTTTGTTGCACGAATCTGAGTGAAGAGTTACGGATGAGGCGCCGTGGTAAGCTTTTTCTGCCATGGGAAAGAAATCCCCTTACCGCATCCGCAACTGGAGCGAGTATAACGCCTCGTCCAAACAACAGGGAAGAGGCGCCATCTGAGTCAGTTCCGAAGCGACTGCTAATTGGACGACCGGCTAACAGCGCCCGATCATTCGACGCTCTCACGGCGACGGCGGCAATTGACAGGCGCCTTGCCGGTCAAGTATTTGTCCAACTTGTGCTATCGTTAGTGGATGAACAGGGGCGGCTGCATTACGGCTTCCTGTAGGCGTATGAAGTTCTGGGCGGCCTTTGCGCTTCAAGGGGAGCGGCATTGATGCGATGGCGCCTAGAGCGCCGCTCAGTTCGCTAGTCGCTCAAAGAATAATGCCCCGGTATGATCAAGGCCGGCTCAGACCATACGAGTTCTTGTAGTCCGGCTGGCGCATGTGAAGGACTATCACCTGTGAAGAATGTGATCGCGGGCGAAACCAAAATAGAGGCTGATCTCGTCAGGCTAATCATGGCCGGCGATCAGTTAGCGGAAAAGGAGTTGGTACAGCGCTACAGCCGTGGTATGTCTATCATTATCCGCCATCGGGTCAAAAATGCGGCTGATGTCGAAGATCTTTGCCAGGAGACGTTCAGGAATGCGCTGGAAAAGATAAGACGTGGAGAGGTGCGCGAGCCTGAGAAGCTCTCCGGGTTCATTTGCGGTCTGGCCAGGAATCTGGCGATTGGCCACCTTCGGCGGCTTTCGCGGTGGGAGAGCGAAAACCCAGACGCGCCCCCTCCGATTGATCACTCGCCGAACCAGTACGACAAGTTGTTGAACAAAGAGAGAGCCGTTATTGTGCGACAAATGATCAGTGAGATGCGATCTGATAGAGACAGGCAGATACTTTATCGTTTCTTTATCACGGAAGAGGATAAAGAGAAGATTTGCGCGGATCTTAGTTTGACAAGCCTTCACTTTAATCGAGTACTCTCCCGCGCGCTAAAGCGGTTCAAGGATCTCTACGAGAAGAAATTTGGCAAGAACAAAGAGTAGCCATGAGAACATAAACCATCGATTGCTGCTGTCGTGGACCAACCAGGAGATTATTTCGCCGGCGGTGAGATAGTAGGATTGCCGCCAACACTTAAGAAGTAGGATGTTGGCACACCTATTGTGCGACTAATTTTAAAGTCTACGTTATCAAGGGTGGACGCTACTCGACTGATGGAAGCGTGACCTCCTGCATGAGTGAGGATGCCAAGGACAAAGGGCTTCACCCGTGCTGAGAGAATTGGCCGCACATTGAATTAGCCTCGTATTTATCAAGGTTAGGCATATGGATCATCCCTTTATCGAAGAACACAACATCCCCTACCTCTATCTATTAGGAAAATTGCCGGCCGAGGAGCAGGAACATTTCGAGGAGCATTTTATTGTTTGCCCAGAGTGTCTCAACCGTTTGGAGATGACGGAGGGTTTTATCGACAGTCTGAAGACCATAGCGAGAGAGGATATTCTGCGACCACAGGCGTATGTTCAGGCCGGGATCCTTGCCTGGATAGCGCGGCTTAGCCGTAAGCGGCAGGCAATGTTGCTCTCGATCACAATCCTGCTTTTGGTGTCGCTTCCGGCAGCCCTTTTTGTTGCGGAAATGAAGCGTGTTCGTGGCGAGTTGGATCAAGCCAAAATAGCTTATGTGGATAGGCAGCGCCAATTTGAAGAGCAGCGACAAACTGTACAGAAGTTGGAGAAAGAACTTCAAGAGACGCGGCTGAAATCGGCCGAGCAGCGCCAGCGTCTTGAAACCGAGCTTGAGCGCGAACGGCAGGAGAGAACGCGATTGGCTGATGGAACGAATAGGCCGGGAAGACTTCACGCTATAGCGACAGTTTTCTCCTTGATCAATACGAGAAGCGCTGACCCGACCCAACCTTCTGCAAAGAATGAGATCGTTATTTCACGCTCTTCTCAATTTATCGTCCTTTCACCGGAATTTGACCCTGATCCTGATATACAAACCTATCGCGGCGCTATCACAACTGATGACAATCGCCTCATCTGGCGGGGGGATAAACTGCGATTGAATCTCAAAGGAACAATTGAGCTCGGTTTCAGCGCCAGGCTTTTCAGGCCGAGCGGTTATCTGTTTACCCTCGAAGGATTCACCAAGCAAGGGAACTATATTCACATCTCCAAATATCCTTTCACTGTGACGATAAAGTAACAGGTCGGCGCTTTTGGTAAGTGATCGGCGCCGGGTTTTCGGCTTGCGGCTCACTGATTTATGCCAGCCTTCTACTGTCTTTCTGACCACCCTCCGCCAATTTTGGAAAATCAGGTGAGATAGTTTGGCGCCTCCCTGCACTTTACATCAGCGGAGTTTTGAAGCCGTTGGCCAAAGCCGCGCTCCCAATTGCTGGCATGGCGCTCGGCGCGTTCGTCGGCGGGCCGGTCAGCGGCCTGATCGGGCGAGGCGGCGGCGCTCTCAGCAACACAGTCATATGGAAAGGGTGGAGCCGCAATCGGCGGCGAATTGGGCGAGATCTCTTTTTCGTCCTCAGCCACTTGCTCTGGAAGAGCAGCGGCAGCCCATCGCGCTAGTAACGGATCAAAAAGTTGGGAAAAAGGAAGGATTTAACCGGTAGATTACTTAATTCATACGAGGAACAAATGAACATGCAGAGAACTATGAAACCTGGCCCAGCGATCATTTCACCTATGCGACATGCGGGTGTCTTGGTCACTTTGTCGATCGCCGCTGTACTGAGCATAGTAGTTCTGGTCCTATCGGCCCTAACGACACCCTTGCCGGCTGAGGCCCACGCTCCTGCGGATGAAGCGGATGCGCTGACCGCGCGCCGCTTAGCCACGCCGTTATGCCTCTAAACCATGTCTCACGCTCTCGCTTTGTTGGCGCGTCAGGATCGTTGAACGAGTTGGGCAGAATATGTGAAAAAGTTGGCCAAGATATCTGAAGATGTACACGAAGATCTGGATTGAGGCGACGAGTCAGTATCGCGAGCGGTAGCAAGCGGAGCCTTCGCCAGCGGCCGCTCGCTACCGCTCGCGATACTGATCAAGTCAGCGCCTAGCGAAATCAAGATCTTGGTGGGCCGAACATATAGAAAGGCATATATGAAAAACCTACGGACTCACATCACGCGGTTTCTGATCGTGGCGGCGGCGCTGATCTGCGGCTACTTCACTCTAACTACAGGACGGACCGCAGGCGCCGATTCTACGAAAAACAGCGCCCGGCCGACGCCCGACCTGCGCGGCCCGGCGGCGATCCGGCATCTCGAACAAACGGGACTCTACAACTCGCTTTCGGCCGCAGTGACGGCGGCTCGCTATCAGATCGAGGCGCGCAAAGAGGGCGGCCATGAGGCGGCCAATCCGAAGCAGGGCTACCGAACTGTTTTTACGCGAGATGGCGTGGAAGTGGGAGGGGCGAGCCGGACGGGGGGCAAGTGGCGGCTGGGAATGAAGCTGACAGCTTACGGCTATGGGGAGCGGAAGAAGGCGGCGCCCGCCGCCGATGTCAAAGCCAGGGACGACCGGATCGAATACAAGAGGCGGGCGAGTGACGGCGGCGCGATCAGCGAATGGTATGTCAACCGGGCGAGCGGGTTGGAGCAGGGCTTCACGATCGCGCAAGCCCCCGGAAAAAGAAGGGCTGGAGAGAAGTTGAATCTGTGGCTGAAGCTGAGCGGAGATTTGAAGGCGAGATCGAGTGAGAGCGGGCAGGCGATCCTGTTGAATGGCAGAGGAGCTGGAGCAGGGTTGCGCTATGACAATCTGCATGCTTTTGACACGACGGGGCGAGTGATCGAGGCGAGGATGAAGCTTACCGGAGATCAGGTCAGAATCGAGGTGGCGGATGAGGGAGCGATCTATCCGGTGACGATCGATCCGACCCTCACGCAAAAGCAGAAGCTGATTGCCTCGGACGCGGGGGAAATTGACCTGTTCGGCTTCTCAGTGGCGATCAGCGGAGAGACGGTCGTGGTCGGCGCGGCGCTTGATACTGGCGCGGCGGGCTTTGGTCAAGGCTCGGCCTATGTCTTTGTGCGAAATGGCGAGGGCTGGATCCAGCAGCAGAAGCTGGAGGCCTCGGACGCGGAATTAAATGACCAGTTCGGCTTTTCGGTAGCAATCAGCGGGGAGACGGTCGTTGTCGGCGCGCCTTTTGATGATGGCGCGGCGGGCTTCGATCAAGGCCCGGCCTATGTTTTTGTGCGAAGCGGTGGGGTCTGGAGCCAACAGCAGAAGCTGGAGGCCTCGGACGCGGCGACAGGCGCCGGGTTCGGCCGGTCGGTGGCGATCAGTGGGGAGACAGTCGTTGTCGGCGCGCCTTTTCATGATGACGCGGCGGGCGCCGATCAAGGCGCGGCCTACATTTTTGTGCGAAGCGGCGGGGTCTGGAGCCAACAGCAGAGACTGGAGGCTTCGGACGCAGCGGCGGGTGATTTTTTCGGCTGGTCAGTGGGGATCAGCGGGGAGACAGTCGTTGTCGGCGCGGTTTTTGATGATGGCGCGGCGGGCGCCGATCAAGGCTCGGCCTATGTCTTTGTGCGAAGCGGCGGAGTCTGGAGCCAGCAGCAGAAGCTGGAGGCTTCGGACGCGGCGGCAGGTGATTGGTTCGGCTGGTCGGTGGCGATTAGCGGGGATACGGTCGTGGTCGGCGCGAAGTTTGATAATGGCTCAGCGGGCAGCAGGCAAGGCTCGGCTTATGTCTTTGTGCGAAGCGGCGGAGTCTGGAGTCAGCAGCAGAAGCTGGAGGCTTCGGACGCGGCGGCAGGTGACTGGTTCGGCTTCTCGGTGGCGATCAGCGAGGAGACGGTCGTGGTCGGCGCGTCTATAGATAGTGGCGCGGCGGGCTTCTCTCAAGGCTCGGCCTACGTCTTTGTGCGAAGCGGCGGAGTCTGGAGCCAGCAGCAGAAGCTGGAGGCCTCGGACGCGGCGGCAGTTGACTGGTTCGGCAATTCGGTGGGGATCAGCGGGGAGACGGTCGTGGTCGGCGCGTTTCTTCATGATGACCCGGCGCGCCTCTCCTTCGAGCAAGGCGCGACCTATGTCTTTGCCCCGCCCGCCAATCAACCGCCCAATTGCGGCGGCGCATTCCCCAGCGTGGTTACGATCTGGCCGCCCAACCACGATATGCTCGACATCACCATCCAGGGCGTAACCGACCCCGACGGCGACCCCGTCACCATCAACATCGATCAGATCAAACAGGACGAGCCCACCGACGGTACAGGCGATGGTCACACCTGCCCGGACGGCGCGGGCATCGGGACTTCCACCGCCCAGGTACGCGCCGAGCGCAGCGCTCAGGGCGACGGCCGCGTCTACACCATCTACTTCACAGCCAGCGACGGCGCCGGCGGGAGCTGCCAGGGCAGCGTCACCGTCTGTGTGCCGAAATCCATAAACGGAAGCTGCGCGAACGGCGAAGCCAACTTCGATTCGACGCAGTGCGATACTTCTCTTAACTGGCAATCCGGGGCCAGTGTAACCACACACTGGCCGTCCGCGGGAGAGCCAGCTTACTGGGAGAATTATTGCCACCTGGGTGAGATCCTGCACTTACTCCTCGATGATCCGCCGTGCCTGCAGTGATCTGGGCCGCTCGGAGGCATTAACAAGATCGTTCACTACAATTGGGGGGAAGGGAATCGGCGTAGTCCCACTATTTTTTCAGGATCATATGACAACCCGTCAGGAAGTTGTTGAATTGAAGACTGCTTCAGGATGCGTGGCTGATTTCGGGCGAATCGTCGCATAAGCCCAACAACTTCTTCCTGCGAAATTCAAAAGTATGATTGATCAGATAACAGAAATGGGACCGAGAACCACTATGGCAGAAGGCCGACAGAAAAACCTGGACAGGCAGGGCGGCAAGAGCGACGAGAGGTCGCAATTTTCTGCGCTTTCTATCTCTTTGCCCAAAGTCGGAATGGTCGAGCGCACTCACGTCACATTTACTGAAAATGGGTTTACGAATGCGGTTCTGGAACCCGGGGATTACCGCGCCCCGCTCCCGAGTGAATCGCGGACCTATGAGCTTTTGAAGGTTCGTCCATCAGCCAACGTCCAAGGGATTACCGATCTGTTCCGCTTCGATGAGCTGAATAGCCAGATCACCTCAGCCAGCGATCAGGGGGCGACGCTGTCCTTTTAAGAATGGGATGCCGATGAGGAGTCGCTTCCCGGGCCGCGCCGCCAACTGATCGAACACCTTCGCACGCTCTATCGTCAAAACGACCTGAGCGACCCTCTGCCACTCGCCGGTCTGGAATCGCTGGCTGTCCTTCGCCAAAACCTCGTAACCATTGATATCGTGGACTTTTTACAGCCGAGCGCGAAACTCTACTGGTATGAGGGAATTACTATCCTTGCTATTTTGCTTTTTCAAAGCCTCACTCAGCGGTCATTGCAATTTGGCTCTTGAGAACCTTGCCTAACGGCAACAACTCGCCATCCTAAAGCGAACCCAACGGACACCCTGCGGTTGCCGTTTCAAATGTCACCCATCGAGCGGGGCTGGAATCCATGGCGATGGTTATAAAAAAAGCGGGCGAATATATGAATAACCATTCTCCCTTTCACAAAATTCTTGCCCGATACGAGCCTATCGCGTACAATGCGCTTCCCACATTGTCCCAGAGAACCAATAAACACTCGGCGATCTCGCCTGGAAGAGGGTACAGGCGATTGTTTCGGCCATTCTTTATCAAGGAGACACACCCGATGAAGTTGATCGTTGCCTTTACGCTCACACTTTTTCTGATGCCCGCATTCACGTGGGCCAAGACACCCAGCCTACAAAGAACAAAGCTCACAAACTTTGCTCAATCTACTGATTATTGAAGGAGATCTATTCCCGTGGATCATGTCAAAGGATGCGCGAGTTTTATCGTTGGCGTAGTTGTGTCTTGAGGAATAACTTGTGAATCCAGCCAAAAAACTTTCAAACGTATTTCGAGTTATTGGTATAACGGTTGCTGGCGCGGCTTCATCTGGGCTTAAAGACGCGCTCTCCTCCGCCAGCGTTAGTTCTAGAGTGGCGGCTGCTTTGTCCATTTTAGCAATTCCTATTATCAGCGAAGGACTGTCTAGCGGCTTCAAATGGCTATTTGAACATAGCCGACCTCTTCGAAGGTTACTTTTAGGTGGCAAATTTGTTGAAGGCACTTGGATTGAGATAGTCAAAAAAGGCAACGAAATTCTCTCTATCGGAATAATTTGGTTTGAGAATGAAGAATATGGAATAAAGGTACATGGTTTCAATTATGATCTTGATGGAAATATCAACTTTCATTTTGAGTCTAAGCGCGATCTTGTTCAGATTGAATGGCCATCAGTCCAGTACGCGTATACAGGTAGTTTGCATGTTCGATAAACATCAGCGAGGGCATAACACAAGTGCATTTCTCTTATCGGAGAGGCAAGCCGCCCAGGACTTACTCTGCATCTTCCATAAATGTAGGAAGTGATGAGCGAATAGGGCTCGAGGGATGGTTATTAGAAGACAAGAAAGATTTGGAAGCAATAAATCATCCTGATAGAGTTGCAGAAATCCTTAGGAAGTGGGTTGCTAAAAAGGGGATGACAATTCCTCAAACACGCGTGACGCAACAGGCTTCAGATGACCTCAGGCATTGCGTTGCGCCACCTCTTGCCGGAACTGACCAAAGTTGAGACCGAAGCGATTCTACGTCACGCGCTCTGTGAGGGGGTTACCGATGAAATGGTAGAGCAGACTCATCAAGTGACGGGCGGAAATTTTCGCAGCGTCGATATGATCATTCCGAGGATTCTGGAGCTTGAGCGGCGCGACCGCCAAAAGTTGGCCGACGGCGCGGTGAAGATGAATGAGATCATCAAAGTGGCCGCGGCCCACTTGATGGTTTAGATGAGCGATCTCGAAGCGGACGCGCCGCCTGAAAATCTTATGTCGATTCGCAAAGAGACCAACCAACGGGAAAGTATCACCGAGCCGAGACAGGCGCTTCAACATTTCACCAATCGCAAGGGCGCAATACGCCATTTCGCCGGATACCTCAATAACAATCCGGCCCCGCAAAAAATTCTCTTTATTTATGGGGATGGAGGCAACGGGAAGACTCTGCTGCTGCGATTCCTCAAGGATAAGTGTTGTAAGTATCTGGAGGCAGATAGTTGGTCATACCTCAAGGAACTCGATGATGATGAATTCCTCGACAACTTTGCTCAAGCTGTCGAAGCCGTTGAGGCGCCATCGACCATCATCGATTTCGCGGTGAAACCGCACGGCGAGTATCGTCCCCAGGAACCCTTCTCCGCACTCCTGAAAATGCGCAGAGATCTGTCGGGAAGCGGCCTTCGTTTCCCGCTTTATGATTTCGCCTGCACGCTGTACCTACACAAAACCGGCGGGCTGACTCCTGAAAAGCTAAAAGAGTTATTGCCTCAGGAAGATCTCGACGTCATTGCAGAGACGGCGGAGATTATCAAAGAACTTCCCTACGCGGGGCTGTTCAAGGCAGTCTTCAGCCTCTTCAAAAAGCGGTTGCGTGAACAGTACACGCTCTATATGAGCAAAATAAGGGTCGACGAAGAGAGGATCCGGGAGATGCAGAACATGAATGCGGAATCCGAACTCTACTTGCTCTTCCCAGATCTCTTTGCGGAAGACCTCAACGTCTCAATGGAGCTCCCTGGCGCCCCAAGACGGGTGGGAATCTTCCTCGACTCACACGAAGAGTTTTGGAATGTTTCCGAGAGAAAGTTCTCCGATGAAAAATACTTCCTCGAAGACGAATGGGTAAGGCGTCTGCTCTGCAGGCTCGAACTCGGCAAAGGCATTGTGGTGGTGGTGGCGGGGCGTGAAAAACCTCGATGGGAAGCGGCAACGAAAGAGAGAATCCCGGCTCAATATGTGGATACGTATTTGGTGGGAGGCCTATCCTTCGCCGATTCGGATTCCTATCTGGAGAAAGTCGGGCTCACCGGCGAGGAAATGAAAAAGAGCCTTCTTTCTTATGCGCAGGTGAAGCCAGATGAGATTCATCCGCTCTACCTTGGGCTATGCGCCGACATCGTCCTTGCGGCAAGAGAGCGCGGGGAAGATCTGGAGGCCTTAGAATTTCGCGACGTCTCAGATGTCGCGGATAAAGGTAGAGTCCTGATGACCCGTCTGCGGAAATATGTGGACGAGCCAACTGGGTACTCAATCAGCGCCCTGAGCGCCTGCCGCTCTTTCGATCGGGAATTGTTCGTGAGCTTGATGAAGGGATTGGATGTCTCAGTTTTGAGGGAAGGCTTCGAGACTCTGACGAGATTTTCTTTCGTCTGGGATTCAGAAGAGCGAGGTAAGGGGTGGTATCGAGTTCACGATTTAATGCGTCGCCTGGCGTATGGACAGAGAGACCCGATCACTCTCGATGCGCATCGATTCCTCGCGGAATATTACCGATCACAAGCGGAACACGGGGATCTTCCATCGATTGCCGAAGCGATATATCACATCAACCGGATAGATCCAGCGGTGGGAGTGGAGATTTGGGTGGGCGAGATGGAGCAGGCTTTGAGACTGAGCCGATTTGACCTGTGCCGTGCGCTCATCGGAATACGGCATGAACTTCAGTTGAGCGATAGCTCCGATCGCAGCCGTATGTCGATCCAGGAGGGCGACTTTTACTCGGCCCTATCTCTTCACGAAAGTGGCATGACTGAATATCGGGAGGCGATCGCGGCGTGTGATGAAGCCTTGCGGGTGGCCCCGGATTTGGTCTTCGTCCACAATAACAAGGGGCTCGCGTTTCTCGGACTCGGCAGTTTGCAAGCGGGGTTGTCACGGCACGAGGAGGCGGCCAGGAGCTATGGGGAGGCGATCATCGCGCTCGATGAAGCGATGCGTCTGGAACCCGGACTGGTTCTCGCCCACAACAACAAGGGGCTTGCGTTACTACGACTCGGCGATTTGCAGGTGGGGTTGTCACGGCACGAGGAGGCGGCCAGGAGCTATGGGGAGGCGATCATCGCGTTCGATGAAGCGATGCGTCTGGCTCCGGACTTTGTTCTCGCCCACAACAACAAGGGGCTTGCGTTGATTGGATTAGGTGAATTACAGACGGCGCTGTCGCGGCACGAGGAGGCAGTCAAGAACTACGGAGATGCGATCGCCGCGCTGGACAAAGCGCTGACTCTGGCCCCGAATCTGGTTCTCCTCCACGGAAACAGGGGGCTCGCGTTTCTGCGGTACGGTGAATTGCAGGCGGGATTGTCACGGCACGAGGAGGCGACGAGGAGCTTCGGGGAGGCGATCGCCGCGCTTGATAAAGCGCTGGCTCTAGCTCCGAATTTTGTCCTCGGTGAATTGAACAAAGGGGGGGCGTTCATTGGGCTCGGCGACTTGCAGACGGCGCTGTCGCGGCACGAGGAAGCAGTCAAGAGCTACCGATGGGCGATCGCCGCGTGTGATGAAGCGATGCGCCTGGCTCCGGATTTTGTTCTCGCCCACAGCAACAAGGGACTCGCATCTCTTCGACTCGGTGAATTACAGAAGCTGCTGTCACAGAACGAAGAGGCTGTCAGGAGCTATGGGGATGCGATCGCCGCGTGCGATGATGCGCTGCGTCTGGCTCCGGATCTGGTTCAGGCCCACAGCAACAAGGGGCTGGCCTGGCTCGGGCTCGGCGGCTTGCAGGCGGCGCTCTCACGGCATGAGGAGGCGACGAAGAGCTACACTGCGGCGATCGCCGCGCTCGATGAAGCGATGCGTCTGGCTCCGGATTTTGTTCTCGCCCACAGCAACAAGGGGCTCGCGTTGCTCGTATTCGCCGAATTACAGGCCGAGCTGTCGCAGTACGAGGAGGCGGTCAAGAACTACGGGGAGGCGATCGCCGCGCTGGACAAAGCGCTGGTTCTGGCTCCGGATTTTATTCTGGCCCACAGCAACAAAGGAGGCGCGTTACTCGGTCTCGGCGGCGTACAGGCGATGCTGTCGCGGCATGAGGAAGCGGCCAACAACTATCGCGCGGCGATTTCTGTATTTGATGAAGCGCTGGTTCTGACCCCGGACTTTGTTCAAGCCCACAGCAACAGGGGGTTGGTGTCACTTCGGCTCGGCGAACTACAGGCGATGCTGTCGCGGCACGGGGAAGCTGAGCAGAGCTTCCAGGAAGCAATCGTCGCGTGTGATGAAGCGCTGCGTCTGGCTCCCGACTCCGTTCATGTTCATAACAATCGGGGAGGAGCGTTCCTCGGGCTCGGTGGCTTGCAGGCGGAGCTATCGCGGCACGAGGAGGCGGCCGAGAGCTACGCGGCGGCGATCACCGCGTTCGATGAAGCGCTGAGTCAGGCTCCGGATTTAGTTCTTGCACACACTAACAAGGGAGGAGCTTTACTTCGACTCGGCGGCATGCAGACGGCGCTGTCGCGGCACGAGGAGGCAGCCAAGAACTATGCGGCGGCGATCGCCGCGCTGGACAAATCGCTGGCTCTGGCCCCTGATCTGGTTCTCACTCACAACAACCAGGGGCTGGCGCTGCTCGGACTCGGCGAACTGCGGGCGGGACTGTTGCGATATGAGGAGGCAGCCAAGAGCTACGAGGCGGCGGTCACCGCGTTCGATGCGGCGCTGCGTCTGGCTCCGGATCACGCTCAAGCCCACAGCAACAAGGGGACGGCGTTTCTTCACCTCGGCGAATTGGGAGTGGGGCTGGCGCGGCACGGGGAGGCGGAGATGAACTATGGCGCGGCCATCGCCGCATTTGATGAAGCGTTGCGCTTATCCCCGGATCTGATCTTAGTACATGGCAATAAGGGGGCGGCGTTTCTCGGACTCGGCGAACTACAAAAGGCGCAGTCGCGGTACGAGGAGGCGGAGGAGAGCTACAAGGCGGCGATCGCTGTGATCGATGAGGCGCTGCGTTTGACTCCTCAATCTGTTCAAGCCATTAGCAACCGGGGGGGAGCTTTACTCGGGCTCGGCGAACTACAGGCGGCGCTATCTCGGCACGAGGATGCGGAGGAGAGTTACCGGATGGCAATCGCCACGTGCGACGATGTGCTGCGTCTGTCGCCGGATTTAGCCATTGCCCAAAACAACAAGGGGGGAGCGTTCCTCGGGCTCGGCGGTTTGCAGGAGGGGCTGTTGCGGCACGAAGAGGCAATCAAGAGCTACCTGGGGGCAATCGCCGCCTGCGATGAAATGCTGCGTCTGGCTCCGGATTTAGTTCTCGCGCACAATAACAAGGGAAGAGCGTTACTTCAACTCGGCGACTTGCAGACGTTGTTGTCGCGGCGCTGGGAGGCTGAGAAGAGCTTCCAGGAAGCGATCGCCGCGTTCGATGAGGCGCTACGTCTGGCCCCGGACTTTGCTCAAAGTCACAGCAACAAGGTGGGAGCGTTGCGTGGACTCGGCAAATTGTATGCGGGGACGTTGCGGCACGAGGAAGCGATCTCGGCATACGAGCAGGCCATCAAGCTTGATCCGACGTCGTCGCAAGTATACCAGGGATTGGCGCTCGTCTATCAGCTACGCCAGGAATATGAGAAAGCGGCGGCCGCATTTCGTGAGGCAATCCGGCTTGATCCCGATAGGGGAACATATCGTAGCTCGCTGATCGTCGTCTTGCGTAAGCTTGGATTTCACGCGGAAGCCGAAGAGGAGATAAAACATGCCCGAAAATTGATCTCCGGAGAGAGCGAATACAATCAAGCCTGCTTCGCGGCAGTAATCGGCGATGATCATGAGGCCTTGAGATTATTGCGTGCGGTGCTGGAGAAGAGACAGATGCGTTTCGAATGGGTCGAACAAGATCCGGATTTTGAATCACTGCGCAATGACCCAAGGTTCATCGCATTGCTGAAAGAGATGAAA
>Ga0081455_10004684_pt1 | contig 15225 bp, 11 predicted proteins | sample TabmetS3T2R1_FD_70207 | JGI IMG/M metagenome (GOLD analysis project Ga0081455, IMG submission 70207) | Tabebuia heterophylla rhizosphere microbial communities from the University of Puerto Rico - S3T2R1 | ecosystem: Host-associated > Plants > Roots > Rhizosphere ... | reverse complement strand
GGGCGGCGCACGAATTGCGGGTCGGCGCCGTAGGCCTTCGGCACCACTAGCGAGGGCAATACAGGCAGGGCCAAGCTGATCCCGCCTGCGCCGATCAGGACCTGGCGTCGGGTCAGGCGAATGGTCTTTCTGGGCGTGCGGGTCGGCATGATGGTGACTCGGATCAGTCGAACGTGCGTTGACGGAACTCGGGGGTGAGGGCGATCTCGGCCAGCATGCTCGCGATGTTGTTCGATCGCACCAGGCGTGCGCGCAAGCGTTCGAGCACGCACGCATCTTTGCTGGTGTCTTCCCAGCGCCCGAACGTGAAGCGGAAGTAGTTGCGCGCGAAGCACGCTTCGAGCTTGCCGCTCTGCAACAACAGGCGCGCCAGATCCGCGGGGCCGTTCGAGACCGTGTCGTCGCCAGTCGTGACGCGCGGCACGCTGCGCGTGTCGATCGGCATGCTGCCGACCTGCATGCCCGTGGCGTCGAACAAGCGTTGCTCGGTGCGGAAGCGCCCGAGCGCGTCGAAGTTTTCGGTGGCGAAGCCGAGCGGATTGATCACGGTCGCGTGGCACGCGGCGCATTCGCTGTCGGGCTGTTCGGTGACCGCTTCCACGGTTTGGCGCGTGGTCATGTCGTCGCGCAACTCGGGCGGCATCGCGTTCACACCCGGCGGCGGTGGAGGAATGTCGTCGCACAGCATGCGGCGGCGCACGAACACGCCTTTCATGATCGGGCGCGTGTTGGCCGAGCCGTTCGCGAGAAACAGCGCGCGCGTGAGCAGCCCGGGGCGCTGGCCGGCGGGCAGTTGCGGTGGAGGATGGAGGCCGTCCCAGGGTTCGACACCGTAGATCGTCGCGAGATCGCGCTCGCGTGCAAACGACAGCTCGCTGCTGAATAACTGCGGCAGCCCGGCGGGTTGCGTCCAGGTGTAGTACCAGGCCATGTCGAGCACATCTTCGATCATGTGCTGGCGCAGCGCAGGCGAAGGCAGATCGCTGCCTGCGAATGCGCGGTACACCGGGTCCTGACTCTGGCCCAAGGCCGCAAGCTCTTCGACCTTCAGCCAGTCCGCGAAGAACTGCTCCATGGTCGCGTACGTGCGCGAGTCGAGCAGCATGCGCTGCACGTGGCTCTGATACACCTCGGGCCGAAGCAGCGAGCCGTCTTCCGCGGCTTGCCACAACGGTTGGTCCGGCAGCGTCTGCCAGAAGTGATACGACAGGCGTGCTGCGAGCTCGTGCGCGGAAAGTTCGTAGACGCCGGGCTTGCCCGAGACCTCGTGCGTGCCGTGTTCGACGAAGTACAGGAAGTCGGGCGAGTTGAGCATGACGTTGATCACATCGCCGTACGCGATGCTCGAGGCCGTCGTGTCCGTGCCGTACACCTCGCGGTAGAAGTTCACATCGTCGTCGTCGATCGGCCGGCGCAGCACGCGCGCGCCGAAACGGCGTACGAACTGCTCGAAGCAGGCTGCATCGTTACCGGTGTCGTCGTCGACGGCGCACGCGCCTACGACTTGGCCGAATCGCGTGGTTTCGGTCAATGCCGCCGACAGATTGGTGCCGACGCGAAAGGCGCCATCGACGTGGACTTGCTCGAGCGCTTGGTCCAGCCGCCGATAGCTGCCGTGCAGATCCTGCGGCACGGGTTCGCGGCGATCGTTGGGCAAACCGTCGAGCGCGGCTTTGGCGATGACAGCGTCGGCGTCGGTGCCGTCACTCAACATCAGATGCACCAAGTCGCGAATGGTGTTTTGGTATTGTGTCATGGTCAGCCGGCGCAGGCGTGCAGGCTCCGGCACTTCGTCCGTTACACAGGCGGGGGTTTCGTCACTCGTGTCATGTGGCGGTGCGGTCGGCGCACCTGGGCTCGCGTCGCCGTCGGCGCATGCCGCCAACAGCAGCGCGAGCGCACAACTCGTGCGCAAGCGCGCTCGCTGACCGGGTTTGTCATAAGTGACGTTCATGACGGCCCAGCGAAAGGGTTGCGACGCCAGCAGCCCGGCAAGTTGGCACGCGCTTCCATACCCCACAAGCCAAGCGGTCCGCAGCGCGCGTGACACTTCGCTCGCGGCGCGAGATCGTTATGAGCGACCGCCATCAGCTGCGCGGAAAAAGTCTGGGATTGGTGTGACACGTGGGGCTTCGGCGAAGAGATACGCTCCCATTTATGACTCGTTTCGGAGCGTCGGGCAAAAAGCCACAACCACGCTTGATCCGACAAACCATCAATGTAACAAGTCGATTCGTTCAAGCACTCAACTTCCACTCTCGGAACGAGGCAGAGTCGGGCAAAAAGCTACAACGAGATCGGTTGGATATTTGCGCCGGCCGAGAAAGTTAATGCGCTGTGAATGCGATGCCCGATTGAACTCTCGAGCGTTCGCAATGGCGCCGGCTATCAATTTGCTGACCCTCTTCTGCATGCTACCGACCCTTTGCGGTTACTGATCCGTTCACATCGCGGAATCGGATCCAACTACTGAGCGGGCGCGGTCCCTCAGTGAGCAAAGTTTGCGGAGGCATACATGAGATCCTCAGTCCTTCGGCAGGTCGGCCACGGCCTGGCGGCATTCGCTTCGGTCTCGCTGGTTCTCCTCGTCGGTTGCGGAACTACGCACGATGGTGTTGGCACCGGGAACGGGAACACGCTCGGCACACCGATCGTGAACACACCGCTTGCGACCGGTGGCGCGCCTGCTGCAGCCCCAGCTCCGCTGCCGAGCCAAACTCCGGTGACCACGCCGCCGTCGGTCACGATGCCTCCAGCGGTTCAGCCTCCCGCGTCGGCTCCGCCCGCGGTGAAGCCAGCGACGACGCCGACCACGACGCCAACGCCCGCGCCCACCACGCCGAATCCGAGCGCGCCAACGCCCGCGATGATGCCTGCGACTGGCGCGCCGATGCTCGCGATGGACGAGTGCGGCTTGAAGACCAAGTACAAAGGCGATGAGTACTGCATCAAGCCTCCGCCCGCGGATAAGGGCTTCCAGATGCACATCGGCCCGAGCAACTACGACAACCCCGAAGCACGCTTCGTGATGCAGCCGGGCACGGAGATCACCGAAACCGTGCCGTTCACCACGCCGAACACCACGGAGGTGTACTTCTACTGGCGTCAATACCGGATGCGCCCCGGTTCGCATCACTTGATCATCAACGTCGGCGCCCGTCGTTTGGGTGGCAGCTCCAACATGGCCAAGGACAACCCCGAGGCCGGCATCATCGCTCCAGAAAACAAGGGCGTGGGCATGGTGCTGCCGGCGCACTCGCAGATCTCCAACAGCCTGCACTACTTCAACTTCACGGATAAGCCGATCATCAAAGAGGTGTGGGTCAACTTCTGGTACCGCGACAAGAGCGAGGTCACGCAGCCCACGAACGAAGTGTTCTCGATGCTGGGCATGGGCATCGCTCCAGGCACGCACGTGCTCAAGCACGGCAGCTGCGACATCACCTCGCCCGGCCGCTTGCTCACGGTCTATGGTCACGTGCATGCGCACAATCAGCGCTTCGCCGTATGGCGTACGCGCGGTGCGGACAAGCTGCTGGTTCACGACGCGTACGACTGGGAGCACCCAGGCATCAGCGAGTTCAGCAGCACGGTCAAGAATGATCCGCTCAACCCGTCGGCCAAAACGGACGGAGGCTACAGCGGCGTTCTCGATCTCAAGGTGGGCGATAAGCTCGAGTTCGAGTGCGACATCTTGAACAACACCCAGACCATCTTCCTGGGCGCCAACGAGGCCGAGGACGACGAGATGTGCATCATGATCGGCGACTCGATCGGTACGACCGTGCCGTTCGCGTGCGCCGCGACGGACCTGCCTGCGAAGTGAATCGGTAACACTGCGTGCGTCGATTGCTTTGCGGCGCGGGGCTAGTTGGCCGTGTCGCGTTGGTGCAGCACGTGGTGCAAGGTGGCCATGTCGAGGGGCTTGGTGAAGTGCGCGTCGAAGCCGGCTGCGAGCGCGCGTGAGCGGTCGTCGGGCTGGCCGTAGCCCGTGAGCGCGACCATGTATACCTGCGGACCGAGCGCGTCTCGGACGCTCCTGGCGACACCGTAGCCGTCTAGGCCCGGCAGGCCGATGTCGACGAGCAGGATGTCGGGCCGCAGTGCGAGCGCCTTTCGGACCCCGCTCGGCCCGTCCTCGGCGGCATGCGCCTGATGCCCGAGACGTTTCAGGATCATGGTCAGCAGTTCACGGCTGTCTTCATTGTCTTCGATGATCAACACCTGGTAGCTCGGCTGCTGCAGGCCGGTGTCGCTCGTGACGGCTGGTGCGCTGCCAAGCGCGGGCTGCGCGGGCATGCATGCCGGCAGCCGCACTTCGAAACGGCTGCCGCAATCGAGCCCCGAACTGTGCGCCGTGACTTGCCCGCCGTGCAGCTCGACCATGTTGCGCACCAAGGTCAGCCCGATGCCGAGTCCGCCTTTGGCGCGATCGAGCGAGCTTTCGGCCTGCGAAAATAGATCGAACACGCGCTCCAGCATGTCGGGCGCGATGCCGATGCCGCTGTCGCAGACCGCGAGGACCGCGTCGTCGCCGGCCCGGCACAGTGAGAGTTCGACGTTGCCCGACTTGGGCGTGTACTTGATGGCGTTGGTGAGCAGGTTGCCGATGATTTGACCGATGCGCACGCGATCGCCGTTGACGAACACGGGATCGCGGGGCAGGGCCGCGTTCAACGCGATGTCATGTGCCGCGATCATGGGCCGCAGATCGCTGACTGCCGACTCTGCGGCGCCGCGCAGCTCCACCAGCTCGCGTTGCAGCACGATCTTGCCGCTGGTCACGCGCGCGACATCGAGCAGATCGTCGACAAGACGCCGTAGGTGTTGCACCTGGCGGCCGATCACTTGCTGACGCTGGGTCGCCGCATCCGCTCCGTCCAAACTGTTCGCGAGCGCGATCGCGGACAGCGGATTGCGCAGTTCGTGGCCCAACATGGCGAGAAACTGATCGCGCTGCCGCACGGCGCGCTGTTGTGCCAGCAATTCCGAGCGCGCGAGATACTGACGCTGCCGTGCGCGCAGCGCCGCGCGTGCGGCGCTCAGGATGGTCACGCGCTGCACCGGGCGCTCGATCAACGTGACATTGCCGAGTGTCGACAGTGCTTGCTCAGTGCGTGCGCCGTGGCGCAGGAACGAGTTCGCGGTCGCGGTGAATAACAGAATCGGTAGGTCCGACCACGGCGGTTGCTGCGCGAGCACTGTGCTCAGACGCGCCAGGCCCGGTCCCACCAGCGCTTCCTCCGCGATCAGTAGTCCCGCAGCGCCTTCGTGCTGCCAACGTGCGCACAGCTCCTCGAGGTCGCGACACTCGCTGGCGTGCAGGTCCTGATGCGCGAGCAGGGCGCAAGTGAGCGGCGCGTCCCGGCCGGTGGGGGCCAGCACCAGGAAACTGTCGTCGCCGTTGGCTGCGCGGTCAGTCATTTGGAGCCTTCTAGGAGTTTGTGTTCCCCACCCCCATCGAGCCCGGGGACTCCGGTCAGCACGCCGCGGAAGTTCGTCAGGGCGTCGCCGATCTGAACGCCGTTGCCACTGACGGCGAGTTCGCGGATCGTGTTCTCGTGCGACCCGGAACGTTTCTTGACGATCGACAGTGCCTTGCGCACGCGACCTTCGGCTTCGAAGAAGCGCGTGAGCACGACGGTGTCGGCGAGGTAGCTGATGTCGACCGGCGCAGTCGTCTGGCCGACCAGCCCGTGCTGCGACATGACCAGGATCGTCAGCACCCCGAGTTGTCCGAGGTAACTCAAGAGCTCGTGCAGATGCAGCATCAGGAACTGCTCTTGGGGCATGGCCTGCAGGTAACCATTGAGGCTGTCGATGATCACCACGCGCGTAGCTTGCTGTTCCACGGCCGCGCGTACGGCGTCGGCGAACTGCCCCGGCGCGAGCTCCGCAGGGTCGACCTGTTGTAAACGCAAGCGCCCGGCGTCGATGTGCGCAGCGATGTTGGGGCTCGAGTCGCCGACGCGTGCGAGCAGGGTCCGATAGCCTTCGTCGAACGTGAACAATGCGGCCGTCTGTCCGCGTTCGGCTGCAGTCAGCGCGTAGCGCATCGCGAGCGATGATTTGCCGGAACCGGCTGGTCCGATCATGAGCATGCTCGTGCCGGCATCGACGCCTCCGCCCAACATGGTGTCGAGGGCGGTTAAGCCGCTGGCCAGGACTTCGCGCGTGATGGGCTCGCGGTGTTCGGCCGCGACGAGTCGGGGAAAGACCGTGATGCCGCCGCGCCGGATGATGAAGTCGTGATAGCCGCCGCGAAACGCCCGCTCGCGCAACTTCAGCACGCGCACGCGCCTGCGCTCGGCGCCATAGGCCGGCGAGAGCTGCTCCATGTGGATGACGCCGTGCACCAGACTTTGCAGCAGTTCGTTGCCGCCCTCGCTGCTCGGATTGTCGATCAGCACCACGGTACAACCCTGGCGCGTAAGCTCGGTCTTGAGCGCGAGCAGCTGGCGCCGGAAACGCAGCGGGCTCTGCGCCAGCAAGCGCAGCTCGGAACAGGAATCGACCACGACGCGTTGCGGCCGCACGCGCTTCACCTCGTCGACCAGGGCTTGGGTACGTTCGCCGAGCTCGACCTCCGAGGGTACGTAGAGCGTGTTCTCTTCGTCTTCGGAGGTCGCGAACTGCGAAACCGACAATTCGTAGATGCTCATCTGCGGCTGCCACGCGTGCGAGCGCATGACGGCCAACAACTCTTCCCGCGATTCCGACAGTGTGACGTAGAGCCCGGTCTCCCCGTTGCGCTCGCCTTCGAGCAGAAACTGCAACGCGAGCGTTGTCTTTCCTGCGCCGGGGTCGCCCTGGACTAGATAGACACGCCTGCGAGGCAAACCTCCGCCCAGAACGTCGTCCAGGCCGCCGACGCCGGTGGTCAATAGATCGAGTTTTGGTGTGTTTTCGGTCATGATGGTGCGACAGAATTGTTTTGAGTGTGGCTGCTTGGTAACACCGCGGTCCGATTCGCCGAGGCAACTCTGCGATCAGTGCGGGGTCGTTTGTTCATGGTCCGTGGCATTTCAATAACTGTGCCTGTGTCGAATCAGTGAGGTTGGGTTGGCCACCGAGATCTACGTGAGTACCGACATCGAGGCTGATGGTCCGATCCCCGGCGTGAATTCCATGCTCAGTTTCGCCTCCGCCGCGTATCGCGACGACAAGTCGCTGGTCGCGACGTTTGCGCGCAACCTCGAGACACTCCCGGGGGCGACTGCGCATCCGAGAACGGAAGCCTGGTGGAAGACGCAACCCGAAGCTTGGGCGGCGTGTCGCACACACCTCGTCGCCCCCGACGTCGCCATGAAGGAATACGTGGCCTGGTTGCGAACTCTGCCGGGCAAACCCGTGTTCGTCGGTTATCCCGCCGCGTACGACTTCATGTTCGTGTACTGGTATTTGATGAAGTTCGTGGGTGAGAGTCCGTTTTCGATGTCGGCGCTGGACATCAAAACGTTCGCCATGGCGCTGCTCAAGACCAACTATCGCGAGACTTCCAAAAAGACCATGCCGCGCCGCTGGTTCGATCCGCAACCGCACACGCATGTCGCACTCGACGACGCGCTGGAGCAAGGTGCGCTGTTCTGCAACATGCTGAGCGAACTGCGAAAGGGCTAGCACGACCCGTGATGTCGCTACGCTCGGAACAGCGCGGTGTGTGGCTGGCGGTGGGCTCGGCGCTTTGCTTTTCCGCCAAAGCGATCTTCGTCAAGCTCGCGTATCCGTTCGGGGTGTCTGCGCTCACGTTGCTGACCTTGCGGGTGGGATTTTCGCTGCCGGTGTTCGCGCTCGTCGCGCTGCGCACGCGTCAGCCGCTCGCGCGCAGGGATTGGATCGCGTTGATGCTGCTGGGCTTGGTCGGGGCCTATGCGGCTTCGCTGCTCGATTTCATCGGGCTGTTGTACATAACAGCGGGGCTCGAGCGTTTGCTGTTGTTCACGTATCCGACCTTGACCTTGCTGATCGGTCTGTTCGCGTTCCAGCGGCCCTTCACGAAGCGGGATATCGCGGCCCTGGCGCTGACCTGGGCCGGCATCGCGCTCGCGTTCGCTCACGACCTGGCGTTGGCCGTGGATGCGCCTCTGGTTTGGTTGGGCGCTGGTTACGTGTTGGCTTCGGCGGTGTGCTACGCGCTGTATCTCGTGGGTGCAGGTGAGCTGGTGCAGCGACTCGGCAGCCTGCGTGTGTCGGCGATCTCGTTCAGTTTCTCGGCACTCGCGCTGTTCGTGCAGTTCGCGTGCACGCGCCCGTTTTCGGATCTCGCGCAGCCCAGCGAAGTGTTGTGGTTGGCGGCGGTCATGGCGCTATTTTCGACCGTGCTTGCCGTGTTCATGCAGATGGCATCGATCAAGCGTTTGGGGGCGGCTCGCTCGGCCATGATCGGCACGCTCGGACCGGTGGCCACCATCGCGCTCGGAGCGATCGTGTTGGGCGAACCGATTTCCGCGCGGCAGGTGCTCGGCACGCTGCTGGTACTCGCAGGCGTGCGACTCGCAGGCAGTGCGCGACCTGTCACACAACCGACGCAAGCGCTGCGCACGTGGAGTGAACCGCCCCCAGCGGCGGAGCCATGAAGCTAGTGCTCGGTAGCGTCGAGCGCGTTACACTCGCGGGCCTTTCCGAAGGAGCTCAACCATGGCGACTCAGAAATATCAAGGCAGCTGTCATTGCGGCAAGGTCAAGATCGAAGCCGAGCTCGATCTCCAAGCGGGCGCTGGCAAATGCAACTGTTCCATCTGCGCCAAGACGCGCGCCTGGAGCATGATGATCAAACCGTCCGCGTTTCGTTTGATCGCGGGCAAAGATGCGCTGTCGGATTATCAGTTCGGCAGCAACAGCATGCACCACTACTTCTGCAAGCACTGCGGCGTGCGCCCGTATGGAAACGGCAATCTGGAGATGCTGGGCGGCGAGTTTTACACCGTGAACGTGGCCTGTCTCGACGGCGTGAATCCGACGGCCCTGGCCGACATGCCCGTGCGTTATTCGGACGGCATGAACAACAACTGGCAAGCGTCACCTGCCGAAACCCGTCACCTGTGAGGCTGGTTGCGCGCGCGGCCTGGGTTGGCGGTCGGGTAACATACCCTCGCGGCCGGGTAACATACCGGCCGCCGAGCGAAGCTCGCGGCCGGCACCCCAGGGCCGGCGCGTCTGTTATGATGCGTCGCGTTGTCGTACTCCCCCCCAGAGGCGTGGCTGCGTTGGTTCGAGCGGCCGCGCGCCCACTATGCGATCACGTTGCTGGCGGTACTGCTCACCGCGCCCAGTCTGCTGACGCGGTTGGTGCTCGACGATCACGTGTTGGCTGTGAAAGCCGCCAGCGAGCCGAGCGTCGTAGGTCTGCCACCGGACCCGCTGGCGTTGTTCACATTCACGACCGGCGACCCGCAACGCAATCGTGCGCTGATCGAAGAGGGCGTGCTGTTGCCCTGGTGGAGCGATGTGCGGCACCTGAATGCGTTTTTCCGGCCGATCTCATCGCTCACGCACGTGCTCGACTTCCGACTCTGGCCGCATTCACCGTGGCTCATGCATCTGCAGTCGGTGCTGTGGTACGCGGCGCTACTGCTCGCGCTCGCGCACGTATACCGCGTGCTCGACGGACCTGCGCCGGTATTGTGTGGGCTGGCTCTGCTGTTGTTTGCGATCGATGACGCGCGCGGCTGGACCGTGGGCTGGGTCTCGAATCGCAACGCGCTGATCGCGGCCACATTGGCACTGCCGGCGTTGTCGGCGCATCACCGCTGGGTGGCGCATGGCTTTCGTCCGGGAGCTTGGCTTGCGCCAGCGTGTGTGGTGTTGGGTCTCGCGGCGGGTGAAACTGCGATCTGCATCGTCGGCTATTTGCTCGCGTACGCCTTGTGCCTCGATGCTCGCTCGCCGTTGCAGCGCGCGCTGTCGCTCGCGCCCTACGTATCGATCCTGATCGCGCACCGCGTGTTGTCGCATGCGCTCGGTTTGGGTTCGTTCGGGTCGGGGGCCTACCATGATCCGCTGCGCGAACCGCTCGGGTTTGCGCAGATGCTCGGTTACAATCTGCCGGTGTTGTTGTCGGCGCAATTGTTCGTGCCGGTGGCCGATCTGGCGTTTTGGGGCAATGTCGCAGGGCGGATTCCGTTGTTGATCTGGTGCGCGCTGAGTCTGGTGCTGCTGCTGTGGTTCGCTTGGCCGCTGTTGTGCGTAGATCGCAAGACGCGCTTTTGGTGCTCAGGTATGGTGTTCGCCGCCGTACCCGTGAGCGCGTCGCTGCCGGGGGATCGCTTGTTGCTCACCGTCGGCGTCGGTGGCGCGGCGCTGATCGCGCGGCTGTTGGCGTCGGCCTGGCAGGTCGGCGATGGCTTTTCGCGCCCGCGCCAGCACGTGACGAATGTGCTGGTGTTGTTGCACCTGGTGGCTGCTCCCGTCGGGCTGCCCGTGCGCACCTACTCGATCGAAACTCTGGGGCGGTTGATCGACCGGATCGACTCCGGCCTACCGAGCAGCGAGCGCGTGGGCGAGCAAACGGCGGTCGTGCTCAATGCTCCGCTGAACATTCTGGTCAACTACATGCAGGCCGCGCGCGCCGCGCGGCACGTGCCTCGGTTTCGGCATCTGCACTGGTTGGCGTCTACCAGCTCCGAGACCACTGTTACGCGCGTCGATGCGCGCACTTTGCGCGTGGCGCAAGAGCGCGGCTTTCTGCGCCAGCCCGAGGAAACGCACTATCGCAGCGACCCGCGCGGCCTAGCGCTCGGTGCGGAGGTCGGCTTGAGCACGCTTTCGGTGCACGTGGTGGAAAGCACACACGACGACCCGCCGCGGCCCAAGAGCGTGGAGTTTCGCTTCCTGGAGCCGCTCGAGTCCGAGCGCTACGTGTTTCGCTTCTATCGCGATGGGCAGCTCTGGCCTTGGCAGCCGCCAGCGGCGGGCGGCAGGGTAAGCTTTCCCGCGGAAGACTTCTTCAAGCTGGTGGCGAGCGAGGCGTTGCGTTGAAGCACTCGAGCGCAGTCTATGGGCGTTTGGTCGACTGGCTGCAGAGCGCGCGCGCCGACCGTGTGGTCCTGTGGCTCGGGTTCGTGCTGCTCTTGCCTTCGCTGAACACGGGGCTCGCGGCAGACGACTATCTGCACACCTTGATGCTGGATCACCCGAGTGCGATCCCGGCCTGGCAACGCGCGCCGCTCGACATCTTTCGCTTCTGTGACCCGAGCACGGCGCCTCCGTTGCTGCAGGAGGGCATGTTCAGCTGGTGGGACGATCCACAGACCAAGCTGGCATTCTTGCGCCCGATCACAGCCGCGACGCACGCGATCGATCACGCGCTGTTTCGCAACCAAGGCTGGGCGTTGCACCTGCACAGCGCGCTGTGGTCGCTGTTACTCTTGGCGGGCGTGCGCGCGTTGTATCGCGGGCTGATCCAGGATCGTTTGCTCGCGAACCTGGCGTTCGCGCTGTACGCGCTGGATGACGCGCGCGGCTGGCTCGTGGCGTGGGTGGCCGCGCGCAACGCAGCCGTCGCGACTGCGATCTCGGTGTGGACGCTGGTGGCGTACGTGCGTGCTCGCAGTTCTGAAACGTCGAGTTCTTGGTTTTGGAAGCATGCGCTCGCACCGCTGCTGTTCGCGCTGGCGCTGCTCGCGGGCGAGGGTTCGCTGTCCTGCCTCGGCTACTTGCTGGGCTATGCGCTGTTCCTCGATCGCGGCACGCTGCGCACGCGCCTGTTGAGGCTCGCGCCGTTCGCCGGCGTTTTCATGGCGTGGAGCGTCGTGTACAAACTGCTCGGCTACGGCGTGAGCGGCTCGGGCATGTACTTCGCTCCGCAGACCGAACCGCTCGCTTACGCGCGCATGCTGATCATCCACGCTCCGGTGCTGTTGGGGGCGCAGTTCGGTGGCATGTGGTCGGATGTTTGGACGTTTCTGTTCGTCGCGCCGAAGTTGCGCGCTTGCGTGTACGGCATCAGTCTGGTCGGCGTGTTGCTCGTGTCGTGGTTGGCAGCGCGTCGCTGGCGCAGCGATCGGCTGCAGGCCTTCGCGCTGTTCGGCACCCTGGCAGCCGTCTTTCCTGCCAGCGGCACCGTGCCTTCGGACCGGCTGCTGACTTGGATCGCGATCGGCGCCAGCGTGCTGCTGGCGTACGTGATCGCGCCGGCCTTGCGCAACCAGCTTGGCAACGCGCCGCTGTGGCGCGCAGTCGCGGCCCTGCTCGTGTTCACGCACGGCATCGGCGTGGTGTTTCTCCCGTCGCGCGCACGCGGCAGTGAGGTGTTCCGCAACGGGCTCGATCGCGCGCACAGCGGCGTACCGAGCGATCCGGCGATCGCCGACAAGACGTTGATCTTCGTCAACCCACCACTGTTGCCGATGGCGGCGTACCTGCCGATCGAGCGCGCCGCGTTGGGGATCCCGCGGCCCAAAACGCAGCACATCCTCGCGAGCTCCGCGACCGACCTCACACTGCAACGCGTGGACCCGTATACGCTGCGGCTGCGTGCGCACCGCGGCTTTCTGCTCGAGCCGACCACGAACTTGATGCGCAGCGATAGCTACACCTTCCGAGCGGGTGATCGCTTCGAACAAAACGACATGCGCGTGGAGGTGACGGTGGTCACGCCCGACGGTCGCCCACTCGAGATCGAAACCCGCTTCGAGCGGGTACTCGAGGACCCGACGTACGTTTGGCGCACCTGGCAGGGAACGCGGCCTGGATCGTTCACCCCGCCGCGCTTGGGTGTGCGCAGCTTGCTCGGCAGGGCCGACTACATCCAGACCGTGTTGGGGGTGCGGCTGCCGATCGACGCGCGGCTGTGAGCGGCGGCCGGCCGCTGCGCTGTGTAGGCGCGTGCGCGCGGCCCTGAAAACACCCGCGCCCCTTGCGCGCTGCCCTAAGGGCCGACTACAGACAGCAGCGCGCGCAAGCGAGCGGCAGAAGCAGCGAGGTGACATGGGTTCTGGTACGAAATTTCTGAAGTTCATGGCCGCGGCCGCGGTGGCACCCCGGTTGTTGCTGCGCTCCGATCCCGTCGACTACTACCAGTACCTCGGAGACGACGTCGTAGAGGGCGAGACGGAGGCTTTTCAGGATCCGAACAAGCCCCTGTGGTTGAACCTTGGCTATTGGGCTACTGCGCGCACGTACCCTGACGCGGGCAGCGCGATGGCGCGCTTGTTGGGTGAAGCGGCTGCGCTCGTGCCGAGCGACAAACTGCTCGACGTCGGCTTCGGTTTTGCCGAGCAAGATTTCTTGTGGTTGCGCGAGTTCAACGTCGCGCACATCACGGGGCTGAACATCACGCCGATGCAGGTGGAGCATGCACGCGCGCGCGCCAAACAGCGACAGCTCGAACACAAGCTCGAGCTGCGCGTGGGCTCCGCGACCGAGATGCCGTTCGAAGCTGGCACGTTCACTAAGGTCACGGCGCTGGAGTGCGCGCACCATTTTTTCACGCGCGAGCAGTTCTTCGCCGAAGCGTTTCGCGTGCTCGCACCCGGTGGCCGGCTCGCGACCTGCGATGGCATTCCGGCGCCAGGGCACAAGCCACCCGGCATCATGACGCGCATGGTGTTGCGGCGCTGGGCCTCGCCCGTGGAGAACTTCTACGACCGCAACGTGTACGCGGAGAAACTGCGCGCCTGCGGCTTCAGCAACGTGAGTGTGCGTTCGATCGGCGACCGGGTCTTCCCCGCTACGCTCAAGTATTCCGATCTGCGGCGAAGTGGCGTGACCTTGAACGATGCGATCGTGACCGTGGAGCCGCACGAGATCGACGCAGGGCTAAAGCGTTGGGCGAAGCTTGGCCTAAACGACTATGTGCTGGTAACTGCCGACAAGCCCGCATGACGTTGTCGAGTTAGCTGATCACAACGCGTGTGTTGCAGCGTGTTTGCCGCGTTGATCGCGCGCGCACTCTTGTAGAATCAATGCGCTCACGCTCGAGCACTCCATAGAGATTGGTTCTATTGTTCGCCCGTTCCATCGGGCGAGCGAACGCGGGGGAACTGATGACGCGCGCGTGGTTCGCTGTTGCGTTGTGTGTTGTGAGCAGTTGTCGACTCGATAGTCAGCCTAACGCTTCGTCGGGGTTCGATGTCAAACCCACGCCCTGGCGAGAACTAGAGCCGCGGCAGACGCGTAACTACGCTCCGCCTTCCCAGGACTCGGGCATGCCGCCTGCGACCATGCCCGCCGCAGGTCGCGCGCAGACTGCCGGCGCGCAGGCGAGCATACGGAGCTACATGCAAGCTGGTGGCGGCGGCGGCGGCGACGTCACGCGCATTCACGCCGCGGGTGCTGGCGCGCAAGTTCAACCGGCTTTCGACGCTGGCATGACGCTCGCGAGCGGTGCAGGCGCTGATGATGCCTCCATGCCCGCGCCGGACTCGGGTGCGGCGATGAATCCGCGCGAGCAAGATGTCGGACCGCACGACGCGGATGCAGCCGCGCTCGATGCGGCTCCGCCCCGTGATGCTGCGAGCGCGGCTGATGCAGCGCCGGCTCAGGATGCTGGTGTTGTCGCAGACGCCGCGCAGGCAGGCAGCGGTGGGGACGGGGATCGAGACGATCATCTCGTGCGCGAAGCGCTGCGCGAAGCATTGCTCCAACTGTTGCTGGACCTGGGCAACTCGGCTGCGCTGGGTCCGGAGCTGGCTGGATTGATCGCGCTGATCGTCGCAGACGGCGCGTTGTCACCGCAGCTCTTGGCGGCAGCACTCGACTTCATCGCCGACTCGAACGCGTGTCATCAGGACGCCGAAAGCGAGAATGCTTGCGCCGCGATGTGTGCGGGGTTAGCAGTTCAATGCAAGTCCTGTGCAGACGATCGCGCTTGCCGCAATGCGTTGCAACGCGTGTGTGGCGGGCAGGTGCGCGTCGATCGTTGCCGGTGATCGAGCGCTACCGAGCAGGGTCTGCCTGTGGCGGTGCGACGGCCTGCTCACCAGGCCGTTCGCTCTGTAGTGCACGCGCGATCTCCGCCGCGCTGGCTCGCACCACGCGTTCGAGCGCTGCGCTCAAGGCTCTGGCCAAACCTTCGGGGTCGCGGTGTCGAATCGGTTCGGTTTCCACGAACTCGTGCGCCCATAAACGTGTGCCGCCGTCGGCGGCAAGCAACTCGAGTTCCAGCCCGAGCCGGGCACGCCACACGGACGCGCTGGCATCGACTTCGTCGAATGCAGTCAAGCGACCCCTGAGCTCGCCGTCTGCGGCGGCTGGGGCGAGCACCACGCGTCGAAACAGGCCGCT
>Ga0081455_10004683_pt1 | contig 15227 bp, 9 predicted proteins | sample TabmetS3T2R1_FD_70207 | JGI IMG/M metagenome (GOLD analysis project Ga0081455, IMG submission 70207) | Tabebuia heterophylla rhizosphere microbial communities from the University of Puerto Rico - S3T2R1 | ecosystem: Host-associated > Plants > Roots > Rhizosphere ... | reverse complement strand
GAGATCGTCGACGCTGGCTTCCTCCACCTTCTTGCCCGCATACATCACGATCACGCGCTGCGCGGTCTGCGCGACCACGCCGAGATCATGCGTGATCAGGATCAGCCCGGTGCCGAGCTCCTTCTGCAGATCGACGATCAGCGCGAGAATCTGCGCCTGGATGGTGACGTCGAGCGCGGTGGTCGGTTCGTCCGCGATCAGCAGCACCGGTCGGCAGGCCAGCGCCATCGCGATCATCGCGCGCTGGCGCATGCCGCCGGAAAGCTGATGCGGATATTCGCGCGCCCGTCGTTCGGGCTCGGGGATGCGCACCAACCGCAACATCTCGACAGCGCGAGCCCAGGCTTCCTTCGCCGTCTTGTTCTGGTGCAGCCGCACCGCTTCGGTGATCTGGTCGCCGATCCGCATCACAGGATTGAGCGAGGTCATCGGCTCCTGAAAAATCATCGACATCCGATTACCCCGGATGCCGCGCATTTGCTCTTCGTCGAGCGCGAGCAAATCCTTGCCTTCCAGCGTCACCGAGCCGCCGACGATCTTGCCGGGCGGGTCCGGCACGAGCCGCATGATGGAGAGCGCAGACACGCTCTTGCCGCAGCCGGATTCGCCGACGATCGCCAGCGTCTCGCCGCGGCGAACGTGGAAGGAGACGTCGTCCACTGCCTTGAACAGCCCGGAATTGGTGAAGAAAACCGTTTTCAGGTTCTTCACGTCCAAAATCACCTCGTCGGCCTTGGTCCCGCTCATCAGCCGCGCTGCCTCGGGTCGAGGATATCGCGCAGCGCATCGCCAAACAAATTGGTGCCGAACACCGCAAGGCTGATCGCCACGCCCGGGAAGATCACCAGCCACGGCGCGGTGCGGACATATTCGGCCGCGGATTCCGACAGCATGCGTCCCCATGAGGGATAAGGCTCGGGAATGCCGAGGCCGAGGAAGGAGAGGGAAGCTTCGGTGAGGATAGTCGAGCCGAGTTGCGCAGTGGCGAGCACGATCAGCGGCGCCAGCGTGTTCGGCAGCACATGGCGGATCGCAATGCGCGTCTCGCTCATGCCGATCGATTTGGCGGCTTCGACAAACGGCTGCTCGCGCAGCGCCAGCGTGTTGGCGCGGATCACGCGCGACACCGTCGGGATCAGCGGGATCGCAATGGCGATGATCACGTTGTGCAGCGACGGGCCGAGTGCCGCGGTCATCACCAGCGCCAGCACCAGCAGCGGCAGCGATTGCAGGATGTCGGTGATGCGCTGGAATACCAGATCGACCCAGCCGGAGAGATAGCCGGAGATCAGGCCGACGATGACGCCGATGGAAGCGCCGAGCGCCGTCGAGCCGATGCCGACCGCGAGCGAAATGCGCGCGCCGTGGATGATGCGGGCCCAGACGTCGCGGCCAAAGGAATCCGTGCCCAGCCAGTGCGCCGCGCTGGGCGGGGCGAGGCGATTCGCGGAATCCACCGTCAGCGGGTCGTAGCGCGAGATTAAATCGGCCGACAACGCCGTCCATACGAACAGCACCATGATGACCAGCCCGAAGGTGCCGAGCACATAGCGCTGCGCGAGGAAGGCGAGCCGCCGCCAGCCTTGCGTCGCATGGGCGCCGGCGCGTCGCAGCTCGCTATCGTAATTGATGACAGCCATCAGGCTCTCTTTGTTTTGAGCATGATCTTGTCGGAAAACCGGTTCCCACTTTTCCGGATCATGCTCAGTCTCCGAAGCGAATACGCGGGTCGATCGCCGCATAGAGCAGATCGACGACAAAATTCGTGAACACCACGACGACCGCAATGAACATCACAAGGTTTTGCACGATCGGATAATCGCGCCAGCGCAGCGCCTCGACCAGGAAGCGCGCGATGCCGGGGATGTTGAACACGGTCTCCGTGACAATGAGGCCGCCGATCAGGAACGCCGCCTCGATGCCGATCACGGTGATGACCGGCAGCACCGCATTCTTCAGCGCGTGGTGATAATTGACGGAGGCTTCCGAAGCGCCCTTGGCGCGCGCGGTACGGATATAATCCTGCCGCAGAATCTCCAGCATCGAGGAGCGGGTGATGCGCATGGTCAGCGCGGCGCTGCGGAAGCCGACCGCCATCGCCGGCACGGCATAGATCGCGAACGCCTCGGTCCAGGTCTTCGGGTTCGGGTTGAAGATCGGCATCGCGCCGACCAGCGACACCGAGGCCATCAGGATCAGCAGGCCAAGCCAGAACGAGGGCAGCGACAGCCCGCTCAGGCTGATCACCCGCAGCGTGTAGTCGAGCTTGGTCCCCTGATGCACGGCGCTGATGACGCCGAGCGGAATGCCGATGGAAGCGGAAAACAGCAGCGCAAGCCCGGCGAGCTTTGCTGTGATGGGAATCCGCGGCAGGATCTCCTGCAGCGCCGGCTTCTCCGAGACGTAGGAATAGCCAAAATCGCCGCGAAACAGCCCGCCGATCCAGTTGAAATACTGCACCACGATCGGCTGGCTGAGGCCGAGCTCTTTTTCCAGATTGGCCTTGTCGGCGGGATCGACGAAGCCGGCGGCGTCGAACAGGATGTCGACGATATTGCCGGGCACCACGCGCAGCAGTACGAAGATGATGACCGAGATCCCGAACAGGGTCACGAGCATCAAAGCAAGGCGTCGCACGATATAAGCAAACACCTGGCTTCTCCCTCCAGGATGGCCGCGGCTACGCTACAGGGAACGCGCTTTACTTGTCCATCCAGACGTCTTCGTAGCGATAGCCGTTATAGGAGCTGTTGGACATGATGGTGACGTTCTTGACATAGGGTTGCCAGCAGGTGCCAGCCCGCGCATGGAAGATGATCGGGCGGGCGACGTCCTCCTGCAGCTTCTTGTCGATCTCCCAGACCAGCTTTTTGCGCTTGTTGACGTCCTTCTCCACCGACTGTTCGTTGAACAGTTTCTCGATCTCCTTGTTGCAATAGTTGGTGTAGTTGCGTTCCGAGCCGCAGGAATAGTTCTCGAAGAAGGACTGGTCCGGATCGTCGACCGCATTTCCGGTCAGGTTGAGGCCGAGCATGTAATCCTTGCGCGCGACCTTCGGGAACCAGTTCGCGGTCTCGACCACATCGAGCTCGCCGTCGATATAGATGCTCTTGAGCTGGTCGATCAGGATCACCGCAGGATCGCGATATTCCGCGAGATTGCGAGTGGAGACCTTGACCGCGAGGTGCTTGTCCGGGCCGTAGCCGGCCTTCTGCATCAGCTTCTTCGCCTCTTCCCGGTTGGCGTTGATGTCGGGACCGTAGCCCGGAATCTTCTCCAGCATGTCCTTCGGCATCGCCCACAGGCCGGCCGGCGCGGGCAGCATGGTGCCGCCGACGTCGCCCTGACCCTCGAGCATGATCGAGATGAACGACTTGCGGTCGAGCGCCAGCGCCACCGCGCGGCGGACGTCGAGATTGTCGAATGGCGGGTTGGAGGAATTGACGATGATGTTGGTCGAGACGTTGACCGGTTCGACTGTACAGACCGCGTTCGGCGCCTGGGATTTCACATCCTTCAGCAGCGGGATCGTGATGTGCGTCGGGAAGGTCATGTCGAACTTGCCGGCGACGAATGCGAGGACGGCAGTCGAGCGGTTCGGGATGATGGTGAACTCGATGCCGTCGAGATAGGGCAGCCCCTTCTTCCAGTAGTCGGGGTTTTTCGCGATCTTGATCGACTCGTTGGCCTTGAACTCGACGAACTTGAACGGCCCGGTGCCAACAGGTTTGGTGCGCATGTCGGCCGGCGACACATGGCAGGGATAGACCGGCGTGTAGCCGGAGGCGAGCAGCGACAGCAGCGCCGGCTGGGGCCGCTTCAGGTTGAAGGAGGCCTCGTAGTCGCCGTTGACGGTGACCTCGTTGACCTCGTCGTACCAGGACTTTCGCGGATTCTGCCGGAATTTCTGCTGCGACTTGCCCATCAGCATGTCGAAGGTGCATTTGACGTCGGCCGAAGTGAACGGCTTGCCGTCATGCCATTTGACGTCCTTGCGCAGCTTGAAGGTCAGCGTCTTGCCGTCGCCGCTCCAGGCCCAGCTCTCCGCAAGCTCCGGCCGCAGCGTCTCCGTGCTGTTCTGCGCGATGTGCTGGTCGAAGATGACCAGGTTGTTGAAGACAGGCATGAAGGGGATGTTGATCGAATAGGTCGCGCCCTCGTGGATCGAGGCGCCGCCCGGGCTGTCGCGGTGATACATGCGCAGGATGCCGCCCGATTTCGGTTCGCCGGCGAATATGGGGTCCGGCAGCGCCAGCATCACCAATGCCGCAACGCCAAGCGCGTGCACGCTCCGCATGTGTCCCTCCTCGGATAAATTCGGTCTCTTTGAGCCACCCGATTTTGGCGCGGACGATAGCATGACGGCCGGGGCGGGCAACCGGCCAAGCCGCTGTTGTTCTTGCTACTTCCGCCTAATGCGCGCGACATTCCGCCGCCGGGAATTTTTGCGGGGAACCGGCGTTTCACAATGTCGCAAAGGTGCGCCTGATCGGGGCAGCGCCGCGGCTATTCCGCCGCTTGCGGCGAGGGCAGGCCCATGCGGCCGACGCCATCGGCTTCGGTCGCCGAGATGGTGGTGCGGATCATCAGCCGCGCTTCATGTGCGGGCCATGGCCTTCCGCGATGCATGGTGGCGCGGTTGTCCCACATCACGACGTCGCCCTGCTTCCACTGATGCAAATAGCTCATGCCGGGCGCAGTGGACGCTTCCGTTAGTTCCTCGATCAGTCTTGTGCCGGACTCCGCATCCATCCCCTCCACGGCATAGGCGTGGGATGCGAGATACAGCGCGCCGCGGCCGTTGACGGGATTGCGCCAGACCATGCGCCAGCACACCGAGGGCAGCGCCGCCTGCTCCTCCGCCGTGGCGAGGCCGGCTGCGATCTTGCCGCGCGAATGGGCGTAGTTGTGCCAGGCAAAGGAATTTTCCAGCTTCTGCTGGATGTCCTTGCCGAGCCGCTCGAAGGCAAGCCGCGTGGAGACGAATTCGGTCTCGCCGCCATGCTCGGGGATGATGCGCGCCGAGAGGATAGAGGTCAGCGCCGGCGCCCGTTTGAAAGAAGAATCCGTGTGCCAGAGCTGGTTCGCCTTGCTGCGCAGCTGCAGGCGATGATCTGACGGCACCACCTTTCCGTCGGGGCCAATGGTGGAGAGGATGACGAAATGCGAGCCCGCGCCCTGCGCGCCGACCTTTGTCACCTCGGGCGGGCCGAAACGACGCGAGAAGGCAAGCTGAATGTCGTCGGTGACTTGCTGGTTGCGGAACACCAGCACCGAATGTTCCTCGAACGCCGCGCGCACGGCCGTGTAGGCGGCATCGTCATTGGCGACGTCGGATAGCGTCACGCCGCGCAGTTCGGCGCCGAATCCAGGCCCAACGGGGACTACATCCATCGCCTTGTCTCCCTTGTTCTTCGTTGCAGAAGACTTAGGGCAAATCCCGCAAGGGAGCAACGCGATGCGCGCAGGTCAGCCCATCGCGATCAGGCTCTTCCGGTCGCGCCGGTCCGCAAGCTCGATCCTATAGGTCGCATACGCGAAGATCACCCAGCTCGTATGGAAGATCACGCCGGCAAGCACCACGAGGGTTCCGGGAATAGGCCCGATTGCGGCCCGGTCCCAGATTTCCGCAAGCGTTGTCATGGGGCCTGGATGGATTGCGAGCTTGCCGTAATAGGCAATCGCCTGGATCGCGAAGATCCAGCCATAGGTGCGGCGAAGCCTTCGACCGATCGCGCGCGCAAAGCTGATGTGATAGCTCGGATGGCGGTAGTCGTTGGCCAAGAGCTCGGTCCAGCCCGTGCTTGGCGCGACATCCTCGCCCCTGAGCATGGGTGCGTAGAAATCGGTCTCGAGCAATCGCGCGCGGGCGCGCCACACATTGAAGTAGCGGTAGCGGCGCGCCTCGAACAGCAGGAACACGGTGACCAGCAGGCCCACCAGCACCATTGGCAGGGGTGAGGCCTCGGCGCTGGCGTAGGTGGCCGAAAGCGCGATGCCCGTGGTGACCACCGCCCAGTTGGTCGAACTGTCGAGGCGTGTGCGCCAGACGGTGCTGCGATAGACCTCGCCGCGATAGAGGTGGGCGAGGGCGCCGATCTCCGCGGCGGTGAACTCGAGCTTGCGGGCTGTCAAGGGCGTCGGCTCTAGCGGATGGGCTGATGGCATGGCGTGCCTCCCGGCTAAGCTGACAGACAGTCACTATAGCGCACGCTCATGCCGCCGCGCGAGCCGGATGCTGCTGTTGCAACGCGGAAAAGAGGCAGACGTTGTCCGCCCTCAGACGATCCGCGAGGTCTTGTTGCCCCAATAGCGGTCGCGCAGCAGGCGCTTGTAGAGCTTGCCGGTCGGCAGCCGCGGCAGCTCGGCCTCGAAATCGATCGAGCGCGGCACTTTCTGGCGCGACAGCGATTGGCTGCAGAAGGCGATCAACTCTTCCGCCAGGTCCGCGCTAGGCGCTACGCCCGGCATCGGCTGCACCACCGCCTTCACCTCTTCGCCGAGATCGGCATTGGGAACGCCGAACACGGCGGCATCCGCGATCTTGGGATGGGTGATCAACAGATTCTCGCATTCCTGCGGATAGATGTTCACGCCGCCGGAGATGATCATGAAGGTGGCGCGATCGGTGAGATAGAGGAAGTTGTCCTCATCGACATAGCCGACGTCTCCGACCGTGCTCATGGTGCCGTCTTCGGAGCACGCCTCCTTTGTCTTCGCCGGGTCGTTGAAATACTCAAAGGGCGTCGCGGTCTTGAACCAGACCGTGCCCGGGGTGCCCATCGGGCATGGCTTCATGTTCTCGTCGAGAATATGCAGATCGCCGAGCAGCACGCGGCCGACGGTGCCGCGATGCGCCAGCCATTCCTGGCTGTCGCAGGCGGTAAATCCAAGGCCTTCGGTGGCGCCGTAATATTCCTGGATGATCGGCCCCCACCATTCGATCATGTCGTCCTTCACCGCGGCAGGACACGGCGCGGCGGCATGGATCGCGATTTCGAGCGAAGAGGTATCGTAGCGCCTGCGCACTTCCTCTGGCAGCTTCAGCATGCGCGAGAACATGGTCGGCACCAGCTGCGTATGCGTGATGCCCCATTGCTGCACGAGCTGCAGATAGCGCTCGGGATCAAAGCTCTCCATGATGATGGCGGTGCCGCCGGCGCGGATGGTCAGATTGACCGCGGCTTGCGGCGCCGAATGATAGAGCGGCGCCGGGGACAGATAGATCATGCCCTCGCGGTATTGCCAGATCTTGTGCAGGAAATCGAAGATCGGCAGGTTTTGCACCGGCGGCTGCTCCGGCAGCGGCCGCAGGATTCCCTTGGGCCGGCCGGTGGTGCCGGAGGAATAGAGCATCGCGGTGCCGAGGCTTTCATCCGCAATTGGGGTGTTCGACAATCCTTTCGTGGCCGCCCGCAATCCGACGATGCGGTCGCTCTCGCCTTCGCCGTCGGCAACGATGCAGAGCTCGACCTTCGGACAGGCCTGGATCGCCTCGCGCGCGACGTCGAGCTTGGCCCTTGATGTCATGAGGACGCGCGACTCGCTGTTGACGAGGATGTAGGCGAGTTCGCCCGGCGTGAGATAGGAATTGACACAGGTGTAATAGAGCCCGGCGCGCTCACCGGCACCGCAGGCTTCGAGATACCGGCTGTTGTTCTCCATGAAGATGGAATAGTGGTCGAGCCGCTTGAGCCCGTACTTCCGGAACAGATGGGCCAGGCGATTGGTGCGCGCCTCAAGCTCGCGATAGGTCACCGCCTCGCCGCTGCCGGCCATGATAAAGGCGGGCTGCAGCGGACGCAGGTGAGCATTCTTGCCGGTGTACATCGTTTCTCCAGTTTTCCTTTATTTGAGCATGATCTCCGCGCAAACGCTTCGCGTTTGTCGCAGGGAAAACCGGTTCCCACTTTTCTGGATCATGCTCTATGCAGCCAACAAAAGGATTTCGCGGACCTGCGCCGGCCCGTCGATCTTGCGCGGATTGCGTGGCACCCACGGCGTGCGCATCGCCTGCTCGGCGATTTGGTCGAAATGCTCGGGGCCGACGCGGACGTCCTGCAGGCTGCGCGGCATGCCGAGGGAGCGGATGAAGGCGTCGAGGACGTCGCCGGCCTCCTGGCCGGGATGGCCCATGGCCTCAGCGACCAGCGCCTGCCGCTGCGCATTTGCCGATTTGTTCCAGCGCATCACCGCGGGCAGCATCACGCAGGAGGTGTAGCCATGCGGCACGCCAAAGCCGCCGCCCAGCACATAGCCGATGCCGTGGCTCGCCCCCATCGGCACACCGCCCGACAGCGGCGCCATCGAGAGCCAGGTACCGATCTGGCAATCCAGCCGCGCCTCGATGTCGTTGCCGTCGGCCTTCACCCGCTTGAGACCCTGCGTCAGCATCGACAGGCCCTTGATCGCCTGCGCGTCGGAGTAGGGATGTGCCTCGCGGGCGCAGATGCCTTCCACGCAATGATCCACCGCGCGGATGCCGGTGGAGAGAAACAGCCATTCCGGCGTGTGCACCGAAAGCCAGGGATCGAGGATGGTGGCGCGCGGGATGATCAGCGTATGCCGCAGCATCTGTTTCACATGCGTGCGCTCGTCGGTGACGCCGGCAATGTGGCTGAACTCGCCGCCGGCAATGGTCGTCGGTACGCTGATCTGCCGCACGGTTGGCGGCTTGATCGGCGGCTCCTCGCCGCCGCGCACCCTGATGCCGTCGATGCCCTCGACGGTCGACACATCATTGGCGAGGCAAAGCTGCACCGCCTTGGCGCCATCGGTGATCGAGCCGCCGCCGACGGTGACGATCAGATCGGCCTTCGCCTCGCGCGCCTGGTTGGCGGCGGCAATCACAGCGGCACGGGGCGTATGGGCGGGCATGTCGTCGAATGCGCCGGCGCAACGCGCGCCCATCGCCTGACGGATATTCTCGATCTCGGAGGTCTCGCGGTTGAGCGTCCCGCTCACCATCAGGAAGGCGCGTTTGGCGCCCAGCCGCTCCAGCTGCTCGACGATGGCATCAGTGGCATGGCGCCCGAACACGACCTCGTCCATGGCGCCGAATACGACACGGCCCTGGTGCACTCTGTCCTCCCGAGGACTTTTTTGTTCCCGGCAAGTTAGCGGAGGAAATTTGCCGCGTCATGTCCGAAGATCGGGCCGCATCGTCATTCCGGGCCTTGCGCTCCGCGCGCCCCGGAATGACGAGCTAAACCAGCGACCGGATCGCGTCCGCAAGCGCAACGGGGCGCTCGGACAACAACATCTCCGCAACCTCGTCGTCGCTGTCGTCGATCGCGAGCGGATCCTGCGCGCCGAGCCGGTGCTCCAGCACCAGCCGTGCATACAGCGCCCGGCGCGCATCGGCCCCCGGCTTGGAAGCTTCCCACGTCATCAGTATGGCGCTTGTGACGTGATAGAGGGCGCTCGCCGCCTTGCGTGCCTGATCTTCCAGTGCGCCTTCGGCAGCGACGCGCTCGGCAAGATGCATCGCGCGGTTGAGCGTCTGCCGCAGGCCGTCGCGGAAGGCGGCGGGAATGGTGGTCGCCTCGTCCAGCAACCGCGTCAGCGCTGCCGCCAGCGGCCGGTGCGCGCGGCTCTTGCCGACCGCGCGGGTGATTATGTCGAGTGCGTTGATATTGCTGGTGCCTTCCCAGAGCACGCCGATATGGGCGTCGCGCACCAGCCGTGCATTGACCCAATCCTCGATATAGCCGTTGCCGCCGCGCACCTCCATTGCGCCGGTCGCCACTGGGATATTGTCGCGGGCGGTGCGGAATTTCAACAGCGGCGTCAGGATGCGCAAAATGCCTTCGGCGTCCCTGTCACCGGCATTGGTACGGTCCAAGGCATGCGCAGCAAAGAGAAACATCGACAGCGCCTGTTCGGCAGGCAGCGTGATCTTCATCAGTTGCCGGCGCAGCAGCGGATAATCGATGATGGTTCGCCCGAACGCCTCGCGCGAGCGCGCGACGACCATGGCCTCGTTGACGCAGCGGCGCATCATCGCGGCCGCTCGCACGCCATGCGACAGCCGCGACAGATTGACCTGCTCCATCATGTTCTTCAGGCCCTGATCCGCCTTGCCGACCAGCCACGCGAACGCGCCCTCCAGCAAGATTTCACCCGAGGCCATCGAGCGGGTGCCGAGCTTGTCCTTCAGCCGCACGATCCGGTAGGCATTGCGGTTGCCGTCCTCCAGCCGCCGCGGCATAGCAAACAGCGCGAGGCCCTTGGTGCCCGGAGGCGCGCCCTCCGGCCGCGCCAGCAGCAGCGCGACGTCGGCATCGGCATGCGAGCAAAACCATTTGTCGCCATAGAGTCGCCACGCACCGCCCGCGAACTTCGCCACCGTCTCGATCGTGCCGACGTCGGAGCCGCCGGCGCGCTCGGTCATGAACTGCGTGCCCTTCCACTGCACGGCCGGATCGGCCGATAGCATTTTGGGTAGCAAATACTCCTTCAACTCGTGACTTGCGAATTTCCGGATCAAATGGATTGACGTGTCGGTCACGCTGATCGGACACATCAGTCCGAACTCGGCCTGCACGAACAGATATTGCAACGCATATTTCGCGACCGCCGGCAGCGGACGGTCCATGCCGAGCGTGCCGCCGCGATGGCTCATGGCGTGAAACTGGAAATCGCCGAACGCGATGCGCTCCATCTCGCGATAGGCGGAATGATAGTCGATCCAGTCCTCGTCGCGCCCGAAGCGGTCGCGCGCGTTCACCACAGGCGGATGCCGGTCGGCGATCCGCGCCAGCTCATCGAGCCGGCCGCCCGCGAGCTGGCCGAGCCGGTCGAAATGCGGCTCGAGACGGCGAAAATCTTCCACTGAGAGATAGAGCGGCAGCAGGTCGCGCAGGCCGCGGTCAATGGCATAAAAGTTCTGTCCCGCACAGTCCGGCGCGATGTGATCGGCGCCATGGCGAGGGGACTCCAGGCCTGCGTCTTGCGGCGATGGCTGCCGTGCGCGCGCGTCCATGGCGGGCCTCCCTGTGGTATTTTTGTGATGGAACCCTACACCAGAAGCGGCTGCAAAGGTCACCGTATGCTGCAAGTCAAGATGCGCTCACCGCATGATGCATAACAATTTTGCTTGATTGAAACTGCATCTTGCGGAGACTGAGCGGCAATCTCATCTAGTCGCCACACCGACGTGGCTGCCGCTGCTTGCGGCAGGGTTATGAGGGGATTGATTTGAGCGCCGTTCCGCCGCCTGAGCGTTCTGCTTACGCGAAGACATTCAGCCTTCAATCGTTGCGCCGCCTTTCGCCGCTGGTTGTCCTGCTCGCGGCAGGCCTGACCGGCTGCGACAAGCCGGCGACCCAGGCCGCAGCGCCGCCGCCGGCGCCGGTGACGGTCGCCCAGCCGACCAAGCGCACCGTCACCGATTGGGACGAGTTCACCGGTCGCTTCGAGGCGATGGAAGAAGTCCAGATCCGCGCCCGGGTCGGCGGCTTCGTCGAATCCATCCAGTTCAAGGACGGCGACTTCGTCAAGCCCGGCGACCTGCTCTATGTCATCGACTCCCGCCCGTTCGAGGCGGTCGCGCTGCAGGCGGACGGCCAGCTCGCGGATGCGCGTGCCAAGGCGGAACTGGCGCGGCGCGAGCTCGAGCGCGCGCTGACTTTGGTGACGACCAGCGCCGTCTCCGAATCCATCGTCGACCAGCGCCGGCAGACCTTGCAGGCCGCGCATGCCGCCGAGATGCAGGCGGACGGCGCGCTGAAGGCGGCCAAGCTCAATGTCGAGTTTACCCATGTGATCGCACCGATCGCGGGCCGCATCAGCCGCCACCTCGTGAGCGTCGGCAACCTCGTGCAGGGCGCCGATGGCGGCGCCACGCTATTGACCTCGATCGTCTCGCTCGATCCGATCTACATCTATTTCGACATGGATGAGGCGACCTACCTCAAATACAACAAGCTCTGGTTCGAGGGTAAGCGGCCAAGCTCCCGCGATACGGCCAATCCCGTGCATATAACGCTCGCCAACGAGACCAAGCCATCGCACGAAGGCAAGATGGACTTCCTCGACAACCGGATGGATGTTTCCACCGCCACGTTGCGCAGCCGCGCCATCGTTCCCAACAAGGACATCTCGATCCTGCCCGGCCAGTTCGCCCGCGTCCGCCTGATCGGCAGCGCGCCCTATGAGGCGCTGCTGCTGCCGGATGCGGCGATCGCGACCGACCAGTCGCGCAAGATCGTGTTCGTGGTCAACGACGAGAACGTCGTCGAGGTGCGGACGGTGATGCTCGGTCCGCTCGACGGTGGCTTGCGCGTCATACGCGAAGGCCTGAAGGCCGAGGACAAGGTGATCATCGACGGCATCCAGCGCGCCCGCGTCAACGCCAAGGTGGCCCCGCATCCGCCGAAGGCTGAACCGGCCGGTAAGAAGTCATGAATCTCGGCCAGCTCTCCATCAACCGGCCGATCCTGGCGATGGTGCTGTCGATCGTGCTGCTAATCGTCGGCGCGATCGCCTACACCACGCTGCCGGTCTCGGAATATCCGCAAGTGGTGCCGCCGACCGTCGTCGTCACCACGCAATATCCCGGCGCCTCCGCGCAGACCGTGTCCGACACGGTCGCAGCTCCGATCGAGCAGGAGATCAACGGCGTCGAGGACATGCTGTACCTGTACAGCCAGGCCACCTCGAACGGGCAGCTGACCATCACCGTCACCTTCAAGCTCGGCACCGACCTCGACAAGGCGCAGGTGCTGGTGCAGAACCGCGTCGCGATCGCGCAGCCGCGGCTGCCGGAGGAGGTGCAGCGCAACGGCGTCGTCACCCGCAAGAACAGCCCCGACATCCTGATGGTCGTGTTCATGCTGTCGCCCGACGACAGCTTTGACCAGCTCTATATAAGTAACTACGCGCTGCTGCAGGTCCGCGACCAGTTGCTGCGCGTCGACGGCGTCGGCGATATCCAGATGTTCGGCGCGCGCGACTATTCGATGCGGCTGTGGCTGGATCCGGAGCGGATCGCCCAGCTCGGCCTGACCTCGACCGAAGTGATCGCGGCGATCCGTTCGCAGAACGTGCAGATCGCAGGTGGCCAGATCGCCGAGCCGCCGATTGCCGATCGCGCCTTCCAACCCAACCTCGTCTTCACCGGGCGCCTGAAGGATCAAAAACAATTCGAGGATATCCTGATCAAGGCGGGCAGCGACGGCCGCGTGGTGCGCTTGCGCGACGTCGCTCGTGTCGAGCTCGGCGCGCTGGCCTATACCACCAACAGCTTCATGCTGCGGAAATCAGCCGTTGCGCTATTGGTGACGCAGCGGCCGGGCTCTAATGCGCTGGCGACCGCCAAGAATATCTCGGACACGATGGTCAAGCTGAAGGCGAGCTTTCCGCGGGGGCTCGACTACAATATCGGCTACAATCCGACCGAATTCATCGCGCAATCCGTCCATGAGCTGATCAAGACCATCTACGAGGCGATGGCGCTGGTCGTCATCGTTGTGCTGGTGTTCCTGCAGGGCTGGCGGCCGGCGATCATTCCGATCATCGCCATTCCGGTCTCGCTGGTCGGCACCTTTGCCGTGATGTCGGCGCTCGGCTTCTCTATCAACAATCTCACGCTGTTCGGTCTGGTGCTCGCCGTCGGCATCGTGGTCGACGATGCCATCGTGGTGGTGGAGAACGTCGAGCGGCACCTCGAGCACGGCATGACCCGGCGCGATGCCGCCCTGAGAACCATGGAGGAGGTCGGCGGCGCGCTGGTCTCGATCGCGCTGGTGCTGTGCGCGGTGTTCGTGCCGACTGCCTTCCTCGGCGGAATTTCCGGGCAGTTCTTCCAGCAATTCGCCGTCACCATCGCGGTCGCTACCGCGATCTCCTGCTTCTGCTCGCTGACGCTGTCGCCGGCGCTGGCCTCGCAGATTCTGAAGCTGCATGCGGAGAAAACCGGACCCGCAAGCTGGAATATCATCGCCCGCGGCTGGAATGCCTTCACAGGTGTGTTCAATCGCGGTTTCGATCGCCTGTCGCACTTTTATGCTGGCGCTGCGAACTTCACGATCCGGCATTCGCTGGTGATGCTGCTGGTTTATGTCGCGCTGATCGGTAGTGCCGGCTGGCTGCTCGCAATTACCCCACAGGGCTTCATTCCGGCGCAGGATCGCGGCTACGTCATCATCTCCGTGCAGTTGCCGGGCGCGGCGTCGCTGGATCGCACCACGCACATCGTGCGCGAGATCGAGCGAATGGCGCTGGATACGCCGGGCGTCGTCCGCGTTGCCGCCTTTGCCGGCTTCTCGGGCGCGACGCGAACGCAGGCGGGCAACGCCGCCGCATTGTTCCCGGTGTTCGACGAGCCGGAGGTGCGGCTGAAGAAGGGGCTCACGGCGGCTGCGATCACCGCCGAGCTGCGCAAGCGCATAGCGACCATCGAGGGCGCCTTCATCATCGTGATTCCGCCGCCCGCCGTGCCCGGCATCGGCACCGGCGGCGGCTTCACCATGCGCATCCAGGACCGCCAGGGCCGCGGTTCGGAGCTGCTGGCGGCCGCGACCGACGAACTCGTCAACGCCGCGCGCAAGGAGCCGCGCCTTACCCAGATCTTCTCCCCGTTCAGCGCCAACACGCCGCAGGTCTTCGTCGATATCGATCGCGTCAAGGCGCAAAAGCTCGGCGTGCCGATCGCCGCGATCAACGAGACCATCCAGACCTATTTTGGCTCGACCTATGTCAACGACTTCAACCTGTTCGGCCGCACCTATCACGTGACCGGGCAGGCCGACCTGCCGTTCCGCAAGGAGAATGCCGATCTGACGCGGCTGCGCACCCGCAACGCGGCCGGCGACATGGTGATGCTCGGCAGCGTGGTCGATTTCCGCGACGTCTCCGGTCCCGACCGCGTGGCGCGCTACAATCTCTATGCGGCTGCGGAGCTGCAGGGCGAGCCGGTGCCGGGCACGAGCTCGACGACCGCCATCAACACCATGAAGAAGCTTGCCGACGACACGCTGCCTAGCGGCTTCTCCTTCGAATGGACGGATCTAGCGTATCAGCAGGTCACCGGCGGCAATGCCGGCCTGTTCGTCTTTCCCATCTGCGTGCTGTTCGTCTATCTGGTGCTGGCTGCGCAATATGGCAGCTGGAGCCTGCCCTTTGCGGTGATCCTGATCGTGCCGATGTGCCTGCTCGCCGCCACCATCGGCGTGCGCCTTATGGGGCAGGACGTCAATATCCTGACCCAGATCGGATTCGTGGTG
>Ga0081455_10004682_pt1 | contig 15227 bp, 16 predicted proteins | sample TabmetS3T2R1_FD_70207 | JGI IMG/M metagenome (GOLD analysis project Ga0081455, IMG submission 70207) | Tabebuia heterophylla rhizosphere microbial communities from the University of Puerto Rico - S3T2R1 | ecosystem: Host-associated > Plants > Roots > Rhizosphere ... | reverse complement strand
GGGCGGGGCGGGGGGCGCCGAGGCGGCGCGGGAGAAAGCCGCCGCCCAGTCGGTCCAGGGCCGGGTGCTGGCCGCGGCCGAGCTGGTGCCGATGGCCGTCCTCCTCGCCAGCCCCGATGGCGCCGGGATCACCGGCCAGGTGATCAGCGTCGACGGCGGCTACAAGGTCTAGGAGGCCAGCGCGACTCAGCCGGAGCCGTCGCCAAGGACGCTCGCCATGTGGCGGCGCGCCGCCGCGTCGGCCTCCTCCGGCGTCTGCCCTTCATCGCGGGCGACGATGTAGGCGGCGTAGAAACCCGACCAGTGGTGCGGCGGCGCCTCCGCCTCGTAGGGGCCGTGGTGCTCCTCCGCCTCTTTCAGCAGCTCGGTGAGAGTCCCGACGTCCACGTCACTCAAGACCCGGCTTTCCGATCCAACGGTTTCGCGCTCGCTTCGGCGGCCGCCGCGGCGGGGACGAAGACGAGCCAGGTGAGCAGCGCCAGCACCGCGGCGAGTGCGATCGCCGCGCTGAGGTGGGCCTTGACCAGCAGGCCGCCGGCGACCGCGCCGAGCAGCATCGCGGCGACCGCGCCGCCGCGCCGCCAGCTGCCGTGCCCGTCGCCGCCCGCCAGCGGCGAGTCGGCGGCGAGGGCGGTCAGGGTCATGGTCAGGACGGTGGTCGTCAGGTCGGCGACTTTGACCCGCCGCACCGTCGCGTTGCGGACGCCGAGGGCGAAGGCGAGCATCGCGATAGTCACCCCGGCCGAGACGTGCCCCGGCTCGACGTCGACCAGCAGCGTCCAGGCGACGGCGGCGACGAGGACGCCGATCTCGACCTGCATCGAGCGCGAGAGGTGGTTCGTCTTGGCCGGGAACCGGTTCGCCATCCGCCCGCCGACGACCGAGCCGATGAAGAAGGCGGCGAGCGAGACCAGCGGCGCCAGGACCGGCAACTCGGGAGCGCCGGAAATCCCGAAGCCGAGCAGGACGACGTTGCCGGTCATGTTGGCGGTGAAGACGTTGCCGAGGCCGAGGAAGCTGGCGGCGTCGATCACCCCGGTCGCGAAGGTGAGGACCAAGAGCGCCCGGGTCAGCGGGTGCCTGATCGAGTCCGGGCTGATGGAGTCGGGGCTCAGCGTCCCCAGCTGGGGTGGAGGTTGTTGCCACCCTCCGGCGTCTCGACCAGCTGCTTGGCTCCGCTGCCGTCGGCGTCCATCGTGAACAGCGCGCGGCCGCTGTGGAAGACGATCGAGTCGCCGTCCGGAGAGAAGGCGGGTTCGACTCCTTCGTCGTCGCCTTTGGTCAGCTGCTGGAGGCCGTTACCGTCGCTGCCGATCGTCCAAATCCGCTCGTCACTGCGGACCACGGCGTCGAAGACGATGCGGTTGCCGTCGGGCGAGTAGCTCGGCGCCTCAGGGCTTGAGAAGCGTTCGTCGCGATCGGTGACCGCCTTCAGGTCGTCGCCGCCAGCGGTGATCGTCATCAGCTGCGAAAAGTTGGCGGTTCGGACGAAGACGATCCGCTTGCCGTCGGCAGAGAAGCTCGGTTCACGGTCGGCGTTCTTCTGGCCACTGGTCAGCTCGCGCTCGTTCGAACCGTCGGCGTCGATGATGTAGAGGTGTTCGCGTTCGTGCGGATCGCCGCCCGCCCGGGCGCGGCCGACGAAGACGATCTGTGAGCCGTCCGGCGAGATCGCCGGTTGGGAGTTGCCCTTGGCGTCGTTGGTGATCCGCTCGACTTTGCCGTTGTCGGTGTTCAGCAGCCAAAGCTGGGCGCCGTTGCCGGAGCTCCTGACGAAGACGATCTTCTTGCCGTCGCGCGAGATGGCCGGCTGCAGGCCGCTGCCCAGGCGCTCCAGGTCGGATCCGTTCGGCTTCACCGTGAACACCGCGGGCGGGCCGCCGTGGTTGCCCTGGAAGACAATCAGACCGTTGTCGGATCCGATTGCGATCGGCACCAAGGCCAGCAACGCTGCGCAGAGCGCCAGGGTCGTGAGGATGGCGCGCGGCGCTGGTCCCATGCCTAGCGGCCCCAGCTGGGGCTGTTGTTGCCGCCGACGTTGCCGCTCAGGTTGGTCAGCGGCTTCACGTCCCCGCCGTCGGCGTCCATCTTGTAGATGTTGATGTTCCGGCGGTAGACGATCGAGCTGCCGTCCGGCGAGTAGGCGGGTTCCGAGCCTTCGTTGCCGCCTTTGGTGATTACGTCGAGGTTGCTGCCGTCGTCGGCGTCGAAGCTGTAGACGTAGTTCGCCGGGTCTTTGCCGTTGTGGCCGACGGCGTGGAAGAGGATCCGCTTGCCGTTCGGCGAGTAGCTCGGCGAGTCCGGCACCGAGAAGGGGAAGTTCCCGGTCAAGTAGTTGACGTCGCCGCCGTTGGCGGGCATCGTCACCAGCTTCGAAGCCCCGGGCCCGCGGACGAAGACGATCCGCTTGCCATCGGGCGAGAAGCTCGGCTCGGTGTCGGCCGCCTGGCCGCCGGTTAGGGCCTGCATGTTGCTGCCGTCGGAATCGACGGCGAAGATCTGGGGGAACGATTTGCCCGGTTTGAATGCGGAAAAGACGATCGTCTTGCCGTCGGGCGAGAACGCCGGCTCGCTCTTGAACAGTTCGTCGTTGGTGATCTGCTTCAGGTTGCCACCGTCGGCGTCGATCGTGAAGATCTCGCTGCTCTTGACGAAGACGACCTTCTTGCCGTCGCGGGTGATCGACGGGTCCATGCCGACCGCGATCTTCTTCACGTTGCTGCCGTCCGGCGACATCGTGTAGACACCGCTGCCGGGGCTTTCACTGCTGCGGTAACCGCCGAAGACGATCACCCCGGGGTCGACCGCCAGCGCGCTCGGGACGATGCAGAGCAGCGCCACGAAGATGGCGAGGACGAGGGGCAGGTACGAGCGGCGACGAGCCAACCGCGGCATCCTCTTAAACCGGATCAGCGCTGTCAATCCGCTCTAAGCAGGTATTTGGCGAAGATTTCGTCGGCCGAGCGCTCGGCTTTGGCGATCTCGAAACCGGCGCGCTCGATCATCGGCTCGAGCAGCCAGGTGAAGGTCGAGTGCTCGTCGCGGACGTGCTCCTCGAGCTCAGCCCGCGACCACTCACCCTCGACCTCCTCGCCGCCACTCGCGCACCAGGCCTCGATCCGCGCTTCCCCCTCCGCTGGCTCGAAGCCGTAGACGACGTCCCAGAGGCGCAGCACCCCGCCCGGCCGCAGCACCCGTCGCAGCCGCGCCAGCGCCACCGCCTTCCAGAAGTCGGGCAGGTGGTGGAGGGCGTAGCGCGAGTAGGCGAAGTCGGCGGGCGGGCCGCTGTGCTCGTAGCTGAGGAAGCCGGCGCGGACGATCTCGACGTTGGCGATCCCGCGCTCCACGAGCTTGGCGCGCAGCGCGGCGAGCATCGGCTCGGAGACGTCGACGGCGACCGCTCGCCGGCAGCGCGGCGCGGCCGCGACCGTCAATTGCCCGGTCCCCGGCCCGAACTCGACCAGGGTCGACTCGGGGCCGAGCCCGAGCTCTTCGAGCAGCGCCACCTCGGCGCCGGCGCCGGCGTCCTCCTTGCCGTCGTAGCGGGCGACGTGGGCCGGGTCGAGGTTCTCGCGCCCGGCCGAGCCGAGCTCGTCGAGCAGCCAGCCGGGCGGTTCGGTTGCGTTCGGCGGCATCGGGCCTACGATGCTCTCATGGCGATCCCGGACGGGAGCCGTCCCTTCATCGGCGACGGCGGCCTCGAGACGACGATGATCTTCGGCGAGGGGATCGAGCTGCCGGAATTCGCCTCCTTCGTCCTGCTCGAGGACGACAACGGGCGGGTCGCGCTGCGCCGCTACTACGAGCGCTTCGCGGCGATCGCCGGCGAGCACGAAGTCGGCTTCGCCCTCGACGCCCCGACCTGGCGGGCCAGCGCCAACTGGGGCGAGCGGCTCGGCTACTCCGCGCGCCGACTCGCCGACCTGAACCGCGAGGCGATCGAGATGGGGCAGCGGCTGCGCGAGGAGTGGCAGAGCGAGACGGCGCCGATCGTGGTCTGCGGCGTCCTCGGGCCCGAGGAAGACGCCTACCGGCCGCTGCGCCACCTCAGCGCCGAGGAAGCCGAGGAGTACCACTCGGCCCAGGTCGCCGCCTTCGCCGCGGCGGGAGCCGAGATGATCTCGGCGATGACGCTCTCCTACGTCGAGGAGGCGATCGGGATGGTCCGCGCCGCGGGCGCCGCCGGGCTGCCGGTCTCGGTCGCCTTCACGGTCGAGACCGACGGGCGGCTGCCGAGCGAAGAGCCTTTGGCCGAAGCGGTCGAGCGGCTCGACGCCGAGACCGGCGCCGCCGCCGAGTACCTGATGGTCAACTGCGCCCACCCGAGCCACTTCGCCGGTGAGCTCGAGGCGGGCGGCGAGTGGGTGACGAGGATCGCCGGCATTCGCGCCAATGCCTCGCGCCGCAGCCACGCCGAGCTCGACGAAGCCGAGGACCTCGACAGCGGCGACCCCGCCGAGCTGGGGCGCGAATACGGTGCCCTCGCACCGGCGCTCCCAGACCTCCGCGTCGTCGGCGGCTGCTGCGGCACCGACCACCGCCACGTCGCCCGCATCTGCGACGAGCTGTTCCCCGCCCAAGACAGCCTCTAAGCCCAGCGAATCTCGATCGGCGCCGCGGCGATCTGCTCGAAGGAGTGGCGGCCGAGCCGGTAGGAGGCTGCGGTCATCAGCCGGAAGGCGGGAGCCCAGAGAGCGACCCAGGCGATGACGACGAAGATCTGCGAGACCAGGGTGTTGAGGCTGCCTTCGTCGGAGCCGTAGTCGATCAGGCCGGAGATCGCGATCGCGACGATGAAGACCGCGAAGCCGATCCGGCTCTCGCGCACCGCGAGGGCGCGGCGAATCCAGTGGCGCTTGGCGTCGACCCGCATTTCCTCCATGTCGTGGCGGATCGCGGCAAGGATCGAGTCCTCGAGCCCCTCCCGCCGCTCGGCTGCGGGCAGGGTCAGGGTCAACCCGTCGGGATGGCGCTTGCGCGAGCTCGCTTCGCTCCAGGCGTCGAGGATCCGCTGTCGCGCCTCGTCGCCGAGTGGCCGGCGCTCGAGCGGCTCGGGTGACCAGGCGTCGAACAGCGCCTCGACGGAGGGGACGCGGAGTGCGACGGTCATCCCGTACTTCTAACCGCGGCCGAGGTCGGATCGGCGAGGATTGCCCGATGCCGTCGCCACAGCGCTGCACCTGGGCCGAGTCGGACCCGCTGATGCGGGCCTACCACGACGAGGAGTGGGGCACGCCCGAGCGCGACCCGCGGGCGCTTTGGGAGAAGCTGATGCTCGACGGCTTCCAGGCCGGCCTCGCCTGGATCACGGTGCTGCGCAAGCGCGACGCCTTCCGGGCGGCCTTCGAGGGCTTCGAGCCCGAGCGCGTCGCCGGCTACGGCGAGCCAGAGGTCGAGCGGCTGCTCGGCGACGCCGGAATCATCCGCTCGCGGGCGAAGATCGAGGCGACGGTCGGCAACGCCCGGGCCTACCTGGAGATGGCGGCGGGCGGGGAGGACTTCGGCCAGTTCTGCTGGTCGTTCTCAGACGGCGCGGTGCTGGTCGGCGACGGCCGCGAGATCCCGGCCAAGACCGAGCTCTCCGAACGGATCTCGAAGGAGCTGAAGCGGCGCGGCTTCAAGTTCGTCGGCCCGACGATCGTCTACGCCTGGATGCAGGCGGTCGGGATCGTCAACGACCACGCCGCCGAGTGCTTCCGCCGCGACGAGCTGCTCGGCGCCTAGGGGGGACCATTAGGTCCGCGCGGTGGCCGTGTCGTGGCGCTCGCGCCACCAGCCGACCGCCGCGGCGATCAGGACGACGACGATCGCCGCGTTGATCGCCAGGTCGGCGACGTTCATGCTGCCCGAATCGAGGGTCGGCTTGAGCCAGTCGACGACGCCGCCTTCGAGCGGTCCCGGCGCCCGCAACAGGCGGTCGAGGCCGTTGCCGATCGCGCCGCCGAGCAGCAGACCGACCGCCAGCGCCGCAGCGGTCGAACGCACCCGGGTCGCGACGAAGGCGAGCACGGCCGCCGCGATCACGGTGAAGATCGAGATCAGCACCACGTGGCCGGCGAACCGCCCGCCCGGCCCGGCGAAGTTGCGGTAGAGCTCGAGGTGGAAGAGGCCGCCGAGCACGTCGACCCGTCCCCTGCCGCTCAGCAGCTCGACCGCCAGGAGCTTGGTCGCCGCGTCGAGCGCGACGACGACCGCCGCAACGGCGAGCGCCAGTTTCGTCGCCCGGTTCATCCGACGACCGATGGTAATGGCGCCTTCCTCTCGCATACCGAGAGAAAGGCGCCAATCAGGGCAGCGCCACGTCCGGCGTCCGCGCCACGGTCAGGGCAAGGATCACGAAGTGAACCGAGCGCGGGAAGCGGCGGCCGGCGGGCGGCGGGCCGTCGTGCTCGTCGGCGAGGTCGAGGAGGTGGGAGATCGCCTCGCAGGCGGCCGCGTGATCTCCCTCGAAGTCGAGGGCGAGGCGAGCGAGGGCGACCGACTCGGTCATCTCGCCCTCGGCCATCGCCCGGCCGATCGCGGTGGTCAGGTGAGAGACGACGCGGTCGAGCGCTGGGTCGAGCGGTTCGCTCGGGCCCGGCGGCGGACCGAGGTCGGCGGGGTCCTCGGCGGCCAGCAGGCGCTCGATCTGGCCGCCGGCGATGCCGGCGACCGCCTCGGGTCCGAGGCCGGCGGCGAGGGCGAAGCGCAGGTGGGTGGCCGCCGAGAAGGTCGGCTGGCCGTAGGGGGAGTCGCTGGCCCAGAGGATCTGGCCCGGCGGCACGAAGCCGAACAGCAGCATGAAGTCGGCCGGGTTCCACCACGAGGTGTCGATGAAGAGGTTGGGGTGGTCGGGCATCAGCCGCCACAGCCAGGCGATGTCTGAGACCGCGGCGTGGGCGAGGATCAGGCGGGCGTCGCGGTAGCGCTCGGTGAGCTCGACGGTGTCGCTGCCGAGTGCCGGGATGCCGCGGCCGGCGTGGATCAGGACCGGCACCCGCCGCTCGTCGGCGAGCGCGACGAGGTCGCGGACCGCCGGCTCATGCATCGCGAACTGCTCGGCGCGGGGGTGGAGCTTGATCCCGCGGGCGCCGGCGTCGAGGCAGCGGGTCGCTTCGGCGAGGGCGCCGTTGTGGGGATCGACCCGGCAGAAGGGGACGAGCCGGCCGCCCGACCCGGCGGCCGCGGCGAGCGCCAGGTCATTGGCCTCGCGGTAGCCCTCGGGCTCGTGCATCGGGAAGGTGACCGCCCGCGCCCCCGCCGCCTCCAGTACCGCCAGCAGTTCGGCCGGCTCCTGCCGATAGCCGTCGGGGTCGTTGCGGCCGAAGTGGGTGTGGGCGTCGAACAGCTGGAAGGGGCCCGCTTGGCCGCGGATCGCCTCGAGCCAGCGCCGCGACTCGACCTCGATCGGCTCGCTCACGAGCACACCTGGATTTCGCGCACAAATCGACCCGGACTCGAATGACCGGCGATCACCGTGTCGATTTGTGCGCTCACCGTCCGACCGCCCGCGCGATCCGCTCGACCGCGTCGCCGACCAGAGCGGGCGAGGTGCCGAAGTTGAGGCGGGCGAAGCCGGCGCCCTGCGGGCCGAAGGTTGGGCCGGAGTTGAGCGCCAGTCCACCGCGCTCGAGGATCAGCGCTGCCGGGTCCTCGCCGAGGCCCAGCTCGCGCAGGTCGAGCCAGGCCAGGTAGCCCGCCCGCGGCGGCTCGTAGCCGACCTCGGGCAGGCGCTCGGCCAGCAGCTCGCCGAGCAGCGCCCGGTTGTGGTCGAGCACCGCCAGCACCTCGTCGAGCCAGGGACCGCCGTCGCGGAAGGCGGCAATCGAAGCGACGGCGCCGAGGTGGCCGCCGTGTTTGGCGATGAAGGAGAGGCCCTCGATCACCGCTGCCGGGCCCGGCGCCGCGGTGATCATCTCCGAGCACATCAGGCCGGCCAGGTTGAAGGTCTTCGAGGCCGAGGAAAAGGCGATGCCGCGCTCGCGCGCCGCCTCGGACACGGTGAGGAAGGGGACGTGCTCGGCGCCGGGCAGCGTCAGCGGCGCGTGGATCTCGTCGGCGAGGACCCAGGCACCGTTGCGCTCGGCGGCGGCGGCGATCGCCGCCAGCTGCTCGTGACTCGGCACGTCGCCGCTCGGGTTGTGGGGCGAGCAGAGGATCAGCGCCGCGGCGCCGGCGGCGAACTCACGCTCGATCCCCTCGACGTCGAGCCGGCCGTCGCGCAGCGGCACTTCGGCCAGCTCGCAGCCGACCTCCTCGACGATCGCGAAAAAGGGGTGGTAGACCGGCGTGTTGATGACCACACGGTCGCCGGGCTCGGCCAGCGCCCGCAGCACCTCGGTCAGCGCCGCGACGACGTTGCTGCTCGCCGTCACCTGCGCCGGATCGACCTCCCAGCCGAGCCGCGCCGCGGCGAACCCGGCGAAGGCATCGGCCAAGCCCAGCTCGGCCGGCGCCGCGTAGCCGCAGTCGTCGAGCTCGACGGCTTCGGCCAGTGCCCGCTTCACCGGCGGCGCCAGCGGGAAGTCCATCTCCGCCACCCAGGCGGGCAGCGCCTCCGGGTACATCGCCCACTTGGCGCTGCGCCGGCGGCGCAGCCGCTCCAGCGGGATCTCGGTCAGCTCTTGGTGCAGCGATGCCATGGCCGGCTCGCAACTCTGACAGGCGGTCGCGCTCGGCTCTGGAATAGCCCGCAGTTGCGGGGAAATGGTCTGCTCGGCAGGCCGAGAATCGCATACGATGCCCGCTTGCCCAGGCTTCTCGCCACCCTTTCGCTTCTCGCCGCGCTCGTCGTGCTCGTCGCCGGCTGCGGCGGCGGCGACGACAGCACCGACGTTACTCACGCCCCGGCCGACACGGGGACGGCAGCCGAGGCGGGGGGAGAAGAAGCCTGCGCGCCCGGCGAACTCGAAACGGTCTCCGACGGGGTCCTCACCGTCGCCACCGATAAGCCCGCCTACCCGCCCTACTTCGAAGACAACGACCCGACCAACGGCGAAGGCTTCGAGAGCGCCGTCGCCTACGCGATCGGCGAAGAACTCGGCTATCCGAAAGCGAAAGTGCAGTGGACGGTCGTGCCGTTCGACTCCTCCTACGCGCCGGGGCCGAAGGACTTCGACTTCGACGTCAACCAGATCTCGATCACCCCGGTGCGCGAAAAAGCGGTCGACTTCTCGGCGCCCTATTACCGGGCCAACCAGGCGGTGGTCGCGCTCGACGACTCCGAAGCGGCGAAGGCGACCTCGCTCGCCGACCTGAAGGACACCAAGATCGGCGTTCAGATCAACACCACCAGCCTCAGCACGGTCGAAGAAGAAATCGAACCGAGCAACAAACCGGAAGTCTTCAACAGCTCCAACGACGTCGTCACCGCGCTCAAGAACGGGCAGGTCGAAGCGGTCGTCGTCGATCTGCCGACGGCGCTCTACCTGACCGCGGCGCAGGTCGAAGACGCGACCGTGGTCGGCCAGTTCGGCAAGGCTAGCGGCGAAGAGTGGGGCGCCCTGCTGGAAAGGGAATCGCCGCTCACCTCCTGTGTCTCGGAAGCGGTCGAATCGCTCGAAGCCTCGGGCGAGCTCGAAAAGATCACCCAGCGTTGGATGAGCCAGGCCGCCGACGCGCCGCAACTGCGCTGAGGATCAGCGCCGGCGGGTGACCGAGACCGCCACCATCGCCGCCAGCGAGCGCCGGCTCGAACGCGAAGCCGCGAAGCGGCGCCGGGCACGGCGCGGCGCCGCAATCGCCGCGCTCTCCTCGGTGATCGTGATCGGCGGCCTTGCGGCGCTGATCCTCACCAGCCCCGGTTGGCCCGAAGTACGCGAGACCTTCTTCAACTGGGGCGAATTCACCAACGCCTTCCCCGAAGTCCTCGACGGGTTCTGGCTCGACGTCAAGGTCTTCCTCGGGGTCGAGGCGGCGGTGCTGGTGATCGCACTCGTTCTGGCACTGGTCCGGATCAGCAACAGCCCCGGGCTGTTTCCGCTGCGGCTGCTGACGACGGTCTTCGTCGACGTCTCGCGCGGCATCCCGACGGTGCTGCTGGTCTACCTGATCGGCTTCGGGATCCCGGCGCTGCAGATCGTCCAGCCGGCGCCGAGCCCGGTGCTGCTCGGCGCGATCGCGCTGACGATCTCCTACTCCGGCTACGTCTCCGAGGTCTACCGCGCCGGCATCCGCTCGGTCCACCGCGGTCAGCACGACGCCGCCCTCGCGGTCGGGCTCACCCACTTCCAGGCGATGCGCCTGGTCGTCCTGCCGCAGGGGATCCGCCGGGTGGCGCCGCCGCTGCTGAACGACTTCGTCGCCCTCCAGAAGGACGTCGCGCTGATCTCGATCATCGGCCCGCAGGAGGCCTTCCGCGTCGCCCAGATCTACCAGGGCGAAAACTTCAACTTCACGCCGCTGATCGCGGCGGCGCTGCTCTACCTGGCGGTGACGGTGCCGATGGCGCGGATAGTCGACCGGATGGGCGGGCCCGAGGGGACGGTACGGTGAGCGTGGCGGTACTCGAGCTGCGCGGCGTCACCAAGGCCTTCGGCGAGCGGCAGGTGCTGCAGGGGATCGACCTGACCGTCGCCGAGCACGAAGCGGTGGCGCTGATCGGCGCCTCCGGCTCCGGCAAGTCGACGCTCCTGCGCTGCGTCGACCTGCTCGAGGAGATCGACGACGGCGACGTCCTCCTCGACGGCGAGGTGATCACCGACCCGGCGGTCGACGCGGTCGCCGTCCGCCGTCGGCTCGGCTACGTCTTCCAGGCCTACAACCTCTTTCCCCACATGAGCGCGCTGCGCAACGTGATGATCGGCGAGCGCTACGCCCACGGCGCGAAGAAGGCCGAGGCGGAGGAGCGGGGGAGGGCGCTGCTCGCCCGCTTCGGCCTCGCCGGCCGTGAGGACGACAGGCCCGACAACCTCTCCGGCGGTGAGCAGCAGCGGGTGGCGATCGCCCGCGCCTTCGCCGGCTCGCCGCGGGCGCTGCTGCTCGACGAGGTGACGAGCGCCCTCGACCCGGAGCTGGTCGGCGAGGTCCTGGCCGCCGTCCGCGACCTCAAGGCGGCGGGGATGACGATGGTGATCGCCACCCACGAGATGGGCTTCGCCCGCGAAGTCGCCGACCAGGTCGCCTTCCTCCACGGCGGCCGCATCCTCGAGCTCGGCCCGCCCTCCCAGGTCCTCGAGCACCCCCAGCGCGAGGAGACCCGCCGCTTCCTCGGCCGCCTATTGGAGGCTGGCCGCATCTAAGGCGCTTGGCCGCCGCCCGCGGGGTCGGGCTCGTTGAGGTTGCCTTTCGCCGCCGCATAGGCGGCAAACGGCAACCTCGCCGCTGAGCGGTCCCGCGGCCTCGGCGAGGGGTTGCCCTTTGGCCCGGATAGCGGGCCGAAGGGCAACCTCGGGGTCGCGCGCGGGGCAGTGGAGAGCCAAAAGTCCCGCAAACACGGTTGATCGATCAAAAAAGTTGCGTCAGAAAAAACTCCTGTTATGCTCGCGACGCAGCAAACCAATCAGGACTCCTGATCGGTAGAGGCGACATAGCCACGCACCTGTGCCTTAATCGGTTAAAGGGACGGCGTTGTAAGCCGTAGATCCCGGTTCGAGCCCGGGCAGGTGCATCTCCGACGCGGGGGCCTACGGGGGATGGCTATGGGAGCGAATCTTTTCGACAGCTTGGATCGGGCGGGGGTCGGCAGGGACCGGGTCCGCTGGTCGGCGCGTGCGCCGTACCAGCCGGATCCCGACTTCGACCTGATGCTGGTGCCGCGGGTCTCCGAGTGGCGCGAGGACGAGGACTCGCTCGCCGGGCTCGAGCGGATCGCCGCCGAGCCGGCGGTCGCCGCGGTGCTGAGGGAGGGCGACGCGGTGCGGCTGCGCCTCGACGACGAGTGGGTCGAAGCGACGGGAGAGGCGGCGGCAAGCGGCTCGGCGGCAGAGCTCGCCGACCTCGCCGCCGACCGCGCCTACGCGATCTACTTCTGGGGCGCCAACACCACCAAGGCCCTCCACATCGGCCACCTCCGCAACCTGGCGATCGGCAACGCGATCGGGGCGGCGCTCGCCCAGGCCGGCGCCAGCGTCGAGCACCGCAGCCTGATCTGCGACGTCGGCCGCAGCATGGGCGAGGCGATGGCCGGCGTCGTCTCGAGCGGCCGCGAGCAACCGCGCGGCGGGCCCGACGGCGACGAGAAGTCAGACCACTTCGTCGGCTGGTGCTACGCCGACTACGTCAAGGCGAGCCGCCAGGAGAGCGGCGAGGACGACGGTGCCGAGGACTCGGTCGCGCGCGAGGCCTCGCTCTACAACGACAAGGCCGACGAGCTGATGAACCGGGTCCTGCACGGCGACCAGGAGGCGCTCGAACTGTGGACGAAGACGCGCGCCTGGGTGATCTCCGGCCAGCGCAAGACGCTGGCCCGGCTCGGCGTCCGCTTCGACGAGGTGATCTTCGAGTCCGACTACCTGCCCGATGTGCTCGAGTTCACCAATCGCGGCCTCGCCGCTGGCACCCTGACCCGCCGCTACGGCGACGAGATGGTGATGTACGAGACCGAACGCGAGGAGCTCGAAGAGATGCCGCTGGTCCGCGCCGACGGCCTGCCGACCCAGCACATGCGGGCGCTCGCCTACTGGGCAGCGGCGCCCGAGCTCGACGACGTGATCTCGCTGCAGATCTGCGGCAACGAGTGGGTCTCCCACGTCACCTGCCGGCGCCAGCTGATCGACGCGCTCGGGATCGAGAACGGCAACGGCAACGGCTCGGTCCGTGGCGGCGGCCCACCGACCCACGACGTCTTCCACGGGATGGTCGCCCGCGGCCGCGAATCGATCAGCTCGAGCAAGGAAGGGGCGCTCCTGATCGACGACCTCGACGACTGGCTGGCGGCGCGGCTGCGCGACCCCGCCCAGCGCCAGGCGCTGCGCGAGCACCCCGACCCCGAGGCCTTGCCGGCCCAGATCGCGCTCGGCTTCTTCCTCCTGCAGCCGACGAGCAAAGGGGTCGAATTCGAGCCGGAGAAGCTGCTGCGCGCCGACAAGGACAGCCTCGGTTGGGACCTGGCGCTGGCCGAAGCGCATCGGCCGACTGCCCCGGCGCTCGGCGGCGACGCCGCCACCGACCCCGACTACCGCTTCGCCGTCGTCCAGTCGCAGATGTACCGGCGCCACCTCGGCGCCGTCCCCGACGACTTCGACACCCTGCAGCTGGCGCGCTTCCTCTCTCACTACGGCCGTTGGTACCGCGGCGCCGAGCGCCCGCCGGAGGTGGCGGCGATCGTCGACGCGGTGCTCGCCCAGGGCCGCGCCGGGCTCGGGCTGGAGGGGCCGCGATGAGGACCCTGCTCGTCGACAACCACGACTCCTACAGCTACAACGTCTTCCACCTGCTGGCGGCGGCCGACGGCGAGGAGCCGGTCGTCGTCAACAACGACGCGGTCTCCTGGAAGGTGCTCTCGCGCTCGGACTTCGACGCGATCGTCCTCTCGCCCGGCCCCGGCCGCCCCGAACGCTGGCACGACTTCGGCGTCTGCCGCGACATCCTCCGCTACAGCGAGATCCCGGTGCTCGGGATCTGCCTCGGCCACCAGGGGATCGGCAACCTCTTGCGCGGTGGCGTCGACCGGGCGCCGATGGCGATGCACGGCCGCCTCAGCCGCGTCCGCCACGACGGCACCGGCCTCTTCGCGGGCCTGCCGCAGGACTTCTCGGTGGTCCGCTACCACTCGCTGGCGATCACCAGCCCGATGGGGCCGGAGGGACACGAGACCGCCTGGTCCGACGACGGCGTGGTGATGGGGATCGAGCACCACGAGCGGCCGATGTGGGGGGTCCAGTTCCATCCCGAGTCGATCGCCACCGAGCACGGCCGCGCGATCGCCGAGAACTTCTACTCGCTCGCAGAGAGCTTCCACGCAAGCCGCGGTCGCAGGACCGTCCGCCGGCGGCGGGAGGAGGGGCACCGGCCCAAGCCGCCGCCCTCCGACCCGTCGACTCCCAGGGCCGGCGGGCGCCTGCGGCTGTTGGCAAGGACGATCGATGGGGAGGCGCCGGCGGAGCAGCTGTACGAACGGCTCTTCGCCGGCGCCGAGAGCTCGTTCTGGCTCGACAGCGCCGACGCGCCGACCTGGCTGGCGCAGGCCTCCTATCTGGGGACGAGCGCCGGTCGCGGCCGGGCGCTGCTCGAATACGACGTCGCGAGCAAGCGGACCACGGTCCGTCGCGGCGGCCGCGACCTCGAGGAGCGCGGCTCGATCTTCGACCTGCTCGACCGCGAGCTCTCGCGCAATCGGCTCGAGGCGCCGCCCGAGATCGCCAAGGGCCTGAAGGTCACGATCGGGCGCTTCCTCAAGAACACGTTCAGCGCGCGCGGGTCCGAGGGGAACGAGATCGACACGGTCGACTACCCGGCGGAGAAACGGGTGTACCCGGAGCGCTTCCGCGGCATCCATCGCTTGACGCATCGTGCCGACGGTTCACCGCGCTGCGTCGCGTGTCTGTGCTGCAGCACGGCGTGCCCCGCGCAGTGCATCCATATCGAAGCGGGCGAGTACGGTCCGGGCGATCCACGCCAGGGTTACGAGCGCTATCCCAAGGTGTTCGTCATCGACGAACTGCGCTGCATCTTTTGCGGGTTTTGCGTCGAAGCATGTCCCTGCGACGCGATTCGCATGGATACCGGTATGCACATGCCGCCGTCCACCGAACGCCAGCACTTCATTTTCGACAAGGCCATGCTGATGGCGATCCCCGGCGCCGACGGCACGTTCGAGACGCGCAACCCGCGTCACGAACCGGGCGACGCCACGCATCCCGGCATCGATCGCGAGCACCATTAGCGAAGCCGCCGGTTGACCCGGGAGGTGTCGTGCTCGCCACTGGTCTGTGGATGGCGAGTTTGGCGCCGGGTTTGCCCAGGGTATGCGCAGCGCATTTCAGCGCGTGGCCGGTATCGGCATGCCTCAGGATCGTCCTGCTGGCGTGCGCATGTTCGGCCCCGCGCCAGCCCGCGTCTGCGCCGATTGGCGCGGCCGGAGCTGCGAAGACGCACGACACCGCGGCTGGTCGGGGCGCAACCCCGGACGTCGCTGGTTCTGCAGGACACGCGACAGCCGGCGAGGGCGGGGCGACCACTACCGTTCCTGACGCCGGCAGCGGCCGCGCTGGCCGGCCGGGCCCCACAGCGGGCATGCCTGCAGCACCCGCTGCCGCGGACGGCGGCAGGCCAAGTAGCGCCGGCATGCCCGGCACTGCCGGTATGCT
>Ga0081455_10004681_pt1 | contig 15231 bp, 10 predicted proteins | sample TabmetS3T2R1_FD_70207 | JGI IMG/M metagenome (GOLD analysis project Ga0081455, IMG submission 70207) | Tabebuia heterophylla rhizosphere microbial communities from the University of Puerto Rico - S3T2R1 | ecosystem: Host-associated > Plants > Roots > Rhizosphere ... | reverse complement strand
CACGACTTTGACCACGAGTCCGATTCGCAGCGCCTCCTCGGCATCGATGTGATCGCCGGTCAGACCGTAACGGAGGGCGTTTTTGAAACCGCCGAGCAAGGTCCACATAAAGCTTGTGTTCGAACCGTGGCGCACTTCAGGCTGGGCGAACACCGCGTTTTCGGATGCGATGGTAATGTGGGTGAACAGCGCGAACCACGAACCCGCGCCCATGGCCCAGCCGTTGATGGCGCCGATGATGGGCTTAGGGAACTCCCATAGGCGCATGAAATTGCGACTTTCAGAGCGCCAGGAGTCGATCACTTCAGCCGCGCTCTGTCCTGTGGGAATGCCATAGGGCCAGTGGAGGTCTCGGCGGCGCCCGCTAGCGGTCTTACCTTGGTCCATGCCAGCGGAAAAAGCGCGTCCCGCGCCGGTGACGACCACGGCGCGAATTTCCGGATCAGCTTCGACTTCATCGAGGGCTCCATGCAATTCCTTGATCAAATTCCGGCTGATGGCATTCATTGCTTCGGGACGATTGAGAGTGATCAAGACGCCGTCTCGTTGCTTCGCGTAAATTATCTCTTTGTATTCGGCCATAGGCGCTCCTTTGGGGTACTAAGTAGGCATTTCCTACCGCGTCTCCATACGTTTTATCAAGAGATGGTGCGAATCTACCTCGATAAGTTGGCCGTATGTCGTTCTAAGGCGAAGCCGAAGAATCTAGACCCTGCGCTCCGCTCAGGGTGATTCACTTAACGAGTGAATCAGTTTTCGTAAAGAGTCTTGATAAAACCGCTGGCTTCGACTTCGCGAACGATGCTTTCGTCCATGAACAGCTTTGGGTCGGCACCTCTGGCCTTGGGCTCCTCTGTGGCGACGAAATCCAAAGTCGTCTCTACCGCCTTAGGCATAGCATAGGGAACTTGATTGTAAAATTTGGTTGCCAGGAGATTGTATGAAGCCTCTAGATATTTGAAGTCTTTCTCTTGGGCGGATTGAATGCGCAGCTTCTTCTGCAACACCGCGAGACTTTCTTTCTTGTTCTTTTTGAAATACGCGAGGCCTTCACAAATTCCCTTGACGAAGCGAACGGCCTGGTCGTGTTTTTGCCGCAGCAACGATTTTGTCGAGTCAACGGAATTCTGCAAGTAGTAAATGTCGAGATCCACCGGGTCGGCGAGGATGCGATAGCCGCGATCCTCGGCCACAAAGAAAGTAGGAATAGTGAAGACGGCGCCATCGACTGCGCCCTTCTCCAGGCTGGCGAACATAGCAGGGGAAGAGCCGAGTTGAACCATTTGAATGTCTTCGGATCGCATACCCCAGTTTCTAAGAAATAGTTGTAAGACCCAGTGGGACGCGGAACCGAAACGGGTGATGCCGATCTTTTTGTTTTTCAGCTCCGCTGGAGTCTTGATGTCGGGCCGAACCATAAGTCTCTGCAGGCCGGTTTTGAGAGGAGACGCTACCAGCACAGTGTCGGCTCCTCTCAAGGCCGAGCGGATGACCGAGTCGCCGCCGCCCACCGAATATTGAATTTCGCCTGCGATCAGAGAGCTGACCACGCGCGAAGCGCCGCCGCCGATGATAATCACTTCGGCGTCGATACCGTGCTTTTTAAAAAGTCCTTTTTCTTCGGCAACCCAAATGCTGCCCGATGTTGCGCTGACAGAACTTAAGCCCACCCTGAGCTTGTCTTGGGCATCAGAAACTAAGGGGAAAAATAGTATGGCCCAAAAGAACACCCAAAGGCCGTGATAAAACCCTAGACGATTCACAAAGGCCTCCGAAACAGATCGGTTGACGCTCGAATAGCTGGAAACCATCCGCCAAACGGCGCTGCTTAACGTTACGTGAAACCTAACTTGGGCGTCAAGCGTTTGACGGAATTTATGTTCTTGTGGAAAGTATCATGCGCTTGACACGAGTCGGGGCTACTTGTACAGGATCAATCCATGCAAGACTGTGCACCGCGACGGTGCTCAGGGCAAACAGGGATAACACCTAATTAAAGATTCAGTGTTCCTTCGCGCTATGCGGAGTTGCTCCGCATTGTTTGCGGGTTTGGCTGCACCAACTCCTGCGGTTGAGCTTTAGGACACAAGAGCACAGAGGACAAACGCAATGACGCTTATTCTCAACAACGAAGATGTGCAAGACGTTCTTACTATGGAAATCACCATGGAAGCTCTCGACAAAGCTTACCGTGAATTGGCGCGCGAAGAAGCGGTCTGCCGCCCGCGCATCGACATTCAGATTCCCACCCAGAACGAGGAAAAGATCTATCAGTGGGGGACGATGGAAGGCGGCTCTATATCCGGCTACTTCGCCATAAGAATGAAGTCTGACGTGATCTACGAACAGGAATATCAAGGAGCGATCACGCAAGAAAAATACTGCGTTCGTCCCGGCCGATTTTGCGGCCTGATTCTCCTGACCAGCATCGAGAACGGCGAGCCGCTGGCACTCATCAATGATGGCTACCTGCAACATATGAGGGTCGGCGCGGACTCCGGCATCGGTGCCAAGTACATGGCGCGAGAGGATGCCGAAGTGGTAGGAATGATCGGCTCTGGCGGCATGGCCTGTTCGCATGTTGAATCGTTTCTGCTTGCGCGCAAAATCAAAAAGATCCAGGTCTATAGTCCGACCAAGGCCAACAGGGATGCGTACGCGAGGGAAATCTCGGAGAAGTACGGATTAGAAGTCAAAACAGTGGACAATCCCCGAGACGTTTACAAGGGCGCCGACATCGTGGCGGGTTGCACGGATTCGGCGGTGCCGATTGTAGTCGGCAAGTGGATCGAAGAAGGAACGCATGTGACTTGCGTCGGCGGCAAACCGGATGAGGATACCCTAAAGCGCATTGATGTATCCCTTCGTCTCGGTAACGCGCCGGCGCCCTGGGGGCTGCCGCAATTCGGAGTCGCTGACGAATACTTGACCTATGCGGCCAAGCCCAAAGAAAACGCCGGATTTGCAATGAAACGCGCAGACGAAAGGGGACACGGAGTGATCGCCGAGGATCGCGCGGTTTTTTTGTCGGAGATCCTGAGCGGTAAAAAGCACGGCCGGACCTCTCGAAAGCAGATCACATACTCGGAACGCGGTAATATTCAGGGCGCGCAGTTCTTTGCCGTCGCGGGAAGAGTTTACGAGCTGGCGAAGGAAAAGGGGCTGGGACGAGAGATTCCCACCGAGTGGCTATTGCAGGATATTCGAGATTGAAAGCCCAGCCCTGGCTCGTGATCGAAGCGAGCAGGAATCACGAACATGATTCACGAGGTGTAGTTCATGCCGCTCTTCTTGAGCAACGACGATATTGAAAAAGTAATCACGATGAAGGACACGATGGAGGCTCTGGAGATTCTCTATCGTGAGTTGGCGGAGGGGATAGCGGTCGGGGCGCCGCGGTCTGATCTACATGTGCCGACGGCGTCGGCCAAAAATGCCGAAGCCCCTATGGCGCATTATTTAAAGAGTATGAGCGGTGCATCGCCACATTTCGGGACGGCGGCGCTGCGCTTTTCTTCGGATATCGTTACATGGCGTCCCGCGGGTGGCGGAATTCGCCGCGAGAAGCTGCCGACGATGCCCGGGAATCGTTGGCTTGGTATCGTTCTGCTTTTCAGCTCCGTTAACGGTGAGCTAATCGCCATCATGAATGACGGCGTGCTCCAGCGCATGCGCGTTGGCGGGGCAAACGGGGTTGCAACTAAATACTTGGCGCGCCGAGACGCCGAGACCGTCGGGCTCATCGGTTCGGGTTGGCAGGCGGGCTCACAGGTCATGGCGGTCTGCGAAGCGCGACGCATCAAGAAAATCAAAGTATTCAGCCCAACGCGAGAGAATCGCGAGAAATTCGCCCGCGAGACCAGTGAAATCGTGGGTGTCGAAATCGCTCCGGTAAGCTCCTACGAGGAGGCGGTTCGGGAGGTCGATATCATCATTACCGCGACGAACTCACGGACTCCGTTCTTGGGCAAGTGGGCCGTAACCCAAGGCATCCACCTGAGCAGCATGCAACGGGACGAGTTTGACGACGAGGCTTTACGCTGCTGCACACCGCTGGTGTTGCACACTCACTTGACGGAAAACAATAGCACCTCTTTAGAGCTGGCGCAGTACGAACGGGAAGATTTCAAACTTCGGGACCATCCAACCACGCGAGGAATCGATTGGAAGTCTTTGCCGACGCTCTCAGATCTTTTGTGCGGCCGGATCAAAGGCCGGGACAGCGATAGCCAGATAACCGGCTTCGTCAATAATATCGGTTTGGGTGCACAATTTGCGGCGGTGGGCGCCAAGGTCTATGCCGCGGCGAAAGCCAAGGGTCTTGGCCGCGAGGTGCCTTTAGATTGGTTCACCCAAGACGTGCACCCCTAGCCGTTGCCGGATTTTGTGGCTTATTCCCAAGGCTGCTCCTGCGCGGCGTTTGTGCCGGCGATTTTTCCCGCGACAAAGCATTCGGTGATATTTCCCGCTTCCAAATAAAGATGACCGTAGATAGAGCTGATCTCGCCAGCCACGTAGAGGCGCGGGATTGGTTGCTTCATTGGGTCCAAGACGCGCTGTTTTACGTCATGTTCCGGTCCGCCTTGAGTGTTATTTACGATGGGCCAGGCTTCCACGACATAGAAAGGCGGTGTGGCGATGGGGACCATGGTTTTCGGCGGGCGACGGAAATCTTTATCCTCGCCCCCGGCGCAGAGTGAATTCCAACGCTCCACGGTGGCTCTGAGGGTCTTTGGATTCACATCAATTTGCCCGGCAATATCCTCAATACTATTACCTTTCCTGATCCACCCTTTGTTTACCTCCGCTATATTATCGTTGCTCCATTTGGCGTCGTATCGTTCGTCATTCACGATAGGGATGCCAATGGGGCCGAGCTTTCTTCCCGCTTCGTCAAAGATCAGGTAACAAGGAATGCGCGGGAAGTCTTGAATATCGGCGTCGTAGAATTCCAATGACCGCGTTCCGGTGTCCTGAGGGGCCGGCGGATATTCGTCCATGAAGCGCTTGCCGAATCGATCCACTGCGATCCAGATCATCTTGCGATTCTCGTTTCTTGGCCCGGCCCAGACGTGACGGATTGCAAAGGGTAGCTCCGGAAACTTGAATCCGTAGCCGCCGTGGAAGTGCCACATATGCCACAGGGCCGCACCGACTTTTTGCGCCATCTTGACACCGTCGCCGGTGTTACCGAGATAAACCGGATACACCGGCTGGGCTTCGAAGTATTGTAATTTCATCGCGTCGTCATTCTCGTAGCCGCCGCAGGCGAGGATGACGCCTTTCTTGGCCTTGATCATGAGCTTCTTCCCATCCGGCTCCGCTAAAAGACCGCGAACTTCACCGTCCTCGGCAGTGATAAGCTCTTTCGCCGGAGTTGACAGCATCACTTCGATATTGCGCGCGTTGACGTTGTCATAGACGACCTTGAAAAGCCGAGCACCGCCCCGAAGACCCTTGGCCCAGGGAAATTCTGAGTATGCGGCGAAGTCTTTTAACTTGATCGAATCGATATCGCTGGTGCCGGGAAAGGGATAGGTGCCGTGACCACGCACCTCTGTCTGTGTCGGCTCTGTGCCGCTGACCTTGGCGAGATCTTTAACCCAGTCGATGATTCCCACCATCTCTTCTGCCATAGTGCACAGAATGTCGTCCGGTGTCGTGCCGTTGCAAGTCCGTTTCAGATATTGAAAAGCGCCCTCAGCATTGCGGGCAAATGCGACCCCGCCGCCCGAGAGTATGGATATTCCACCCGGGTTCGGCATCTTTTCGATCAACAAGACTTTTGCCCCTGCGTCGTGCGCGGTGATGGCCGAAACTCCGCCCGCAACTCCAAAGCCTACGACGATGACATCAACCTCTTTGTCCCAAATGTTTTTTTTCTCTTTTGCTTCCATCAGGATTTCTCTTTTTAAGACCGGTCAAAAAGGTGCAGTTGTGAGGCACACGAAGATCGATGAGCGGAGGCGTACTCTTCCTGTACGTTGACGCGAGATCGGTCGAGTGCAACGAAGCAAATGTGCCTTTTTCAACGGTCTGTTACAGTCGTTCCTCCAGCCAGTCTAACATATACGGAACATTATGCGCCCAATAGTCGTGGCTGCAGTGGATTCTGCCAGCAATGTCATTCTGATCGTAGATTCTTAATGTCTTGTCTTCGGCGCCGATCTCGGCGAACAGCCGCTTGGCACCTGCGATCGACATCAACGTATCCGCTGCGCCGTGGGTGATCAAAGTTGGGCAAGTGATATTCTTTGCACGCCCCGCCATCGTAAAGTCACGGAGCAGCCGGCGCGCTTCGTCATGACTCACGCCGCCAAGCAGACGTTGCACAGTTGGCTGCAAGTGATGGCAGAAATCGTAAAGATCCTCAAGGATGCTGTAGCATCCGCTCCAACCGATGAGAGCCTTGACTCGCTTGTCGAACGCTGCCACTCGGGGCGCATAATAGCCCGCCATGCTAATTCCCACGAGAGCGATTCGGTTGGGATCTACCTCCGGCCGTGAAACCAAATAATCGATGCAGGACTTGCCCGGAACTTCGTAATCGGGGCGCGTTTTAATTCCCTTCAGATAGATCGAAGATCCGCGTCCCGGCGTGTCGACGAGCAAGACGGCCCAGCCGCGATCCAGCATCGGCTTGGCGCCAAAGTAGATCTCCTCAGCATAGGCGTCGGCGCCACCCAGGAAAAGCACCGTTGGCGATTTGCCTGATTTGGGATTGACGGGATGACAAAAATATCCGTCGTAGTCTTCGCTCGCACAGCGGACTGAGATTACTTCGATTCTGGGCTCGTGCAGCTTCGCGGCGGCGCGGAAACAATCTTGAGCCTTTCGAAAGCGATCGGCTTTTATGTCGTTCTGTTCGTAGGTCAGAAATACATCGGACATTCGATAGTACTGGTTGGCGTGAAAGAAATAGGGGATCGCTGTGTGCCGGCGTCCGGTCGTCGCCGCCGATCTCGCTTTCGCTTCGGTGGTTTGTGCTAGTTGGAGCCATTCCTGCTCCCATCCCGTTTTATCGCCAGGTTCGATCCGGGCGCAGGTACGCGCGATATCGAATACATCGCCGCCGCCTTGCTGCGCCTGCGCCACGAGACGAAGGGTTTGGCCACCGAAGGGATGGTTGGGTGTGAAGAAGTCAAACATTTGCGTATTCCTCGTCTTTCGTCAGAGCTAGAAATTATTAGAAATTATCTTAAAGGAAGTACCCGCGTGAAAGAAAGCCGTTGGTTTTTGCACGATGCATGAGACGGCGAGAGCTTACCGCAAAAGTGTTTTGGTTGGTAGCGCTCATCTGAACAAAGCGAGATCAAGTTGAGATCAACTGCCTTGACAGCATCTTTTCGTCTTGCTATTTTCAACGCCAGATAAAAGGTCAAGAATCTTCCCAACTTTGATAGGCCTGCAGGATTTGAGGCTGAAACAGAGGCACGTACGGCGATTGTCGCAACGGGGTAAAGGGAATGATGTGAGCCGGTTGCTTTGCGGTTTGGCGCAAGGGCGTACCGGCTTTTTTGTTTAGTCATTCCGAAGGGAGCCCGATGGCCACCTACGTCGTTCTCGTCAACTTCACCGACCAGGGCGTCCGCTACATTAGGCAGACCACGGAAAGAGCAAAAGGGCTGGTCAACGCCGCGGCAAACCTGGACGTCAAAATAAAGGATATCTATTGGACCATGGGCGCCTATGACGCCGTTTTTACGGCGGAGGCCCCTGACGATGAAACCATCACCGCCTTCGCCGGTAGCATGGGTGCGTTAGGAAATATTCGCACGCAGACCATGAGAGCCTTCTCAGCGGACGAGATGAACAAAATACTCGCTAAGCTTCCCGCTATGGATGTAACAACATCCAAGTGACGATGCGGCAAGGCCAAAAGCAGGAGGAAATCAGTATGGCGAAAGTCGATCTCTCAATTGGAATAGGCGGTGCGGCAGGACAGGGAATCGCCACGCCAGGCGATATCCTGGCGCGGATTTTCGTCCGCCGCGGGCTGCACTTGAACGCCTATAACGCGTACCAGTCGATCATTCGCGGCGGCCACATTTTCCTCACGCTTCGCACCAGCGATGCCCCGGTTCTCACCTTCGGAGACAAGCTCGACATTTTGATGCCCCTCAATCAGGACACGATGAATCGCCATCTTCGCATCATGAAATCTGGCTCTGTTGTCCTTTACAACGGCGATAAGATCAAACCGGGGGAAGTTGAAGCCGGCGTCCAGCTTTGTCCCTTTTCAGTAAAGGAGTTGGCGCCGAACATCAGAGGAGATCTGGTTCAAAACACCATTGCTTTGGCGGCGGTGCTGCGCCTGATCGGTGTCGAGTTCAAGATCCTCGAAGACATCCTCACTCTACAGTTCAAAAGAAAAGGGGAGACCGTCATTGCCGAAAACGTCGGAGTGGCCCGCGCCGGTTACGACTACGCGGGTGCACATTTCAAGCCGTTCGCATTCTCGCTGCCCGACACCGGAAAAAAACTGGCGTTCTTCGAAGGCAACCAGGCGCTGGCGATGGGAGGAGCGGCAGCGGGCGTGCGTTTTTACTGTGCCTATCCGATGAGTCCTGCATCCGGTGTGCTTCACTGGATGGCGCGGCATGGGCGCCAGTTGGGCATCATGGTACGGCAGATTGAGGACGAGATCGGCGTTATCAACGTAGCGATCGGGGCTGCCCATGCAGGCTGCCGGGCGATGTGTGCCACTTCGGGGGGCGGCTTTGCGCTGATGAGTGAAGCGCTGGGATCGGCGGCCATGATGGAGATACCCGTCGTCTGTATCAACGTTCAGCGCGCCGGTCCTGCCACAGGCGTGCCGACCAAAACCGAGCAAGGTGATCTCTGGCAAGTGCTGGGAGCGGGCCAGGGGGATTATCCGCGTATCATTGTGGCGCCGACGAATATCCCGGATTGCTTCAAAACAGTGCCCCAGCTTTTTAACCTGGTAGATAAATTCCAATGTCCGGGCATCGTGATTTCAGATCTCTTGCTCTCCGAGGGTCGTTCCAGCGTTGATCCGGGAGAGTTGGACTTCAACGTTCCCATCGACAGAGGTGAAGTCATCGGCCTCAACGGTAGCGTCCCGCCCGTCAATGGCGGCTATAATCGTTATCAGCTCACGGATACCGGTATCTCTCCTAGGGCGCTGCCAGGAACGCTGGGATACTCGCACGTGGTGGCGACCGATGAACATGACGAAGATGGTGTGCTGATCAGCGATGAATTCACCAACCCGCACAAGCGCCAGGCCATGCATGAGAAACGAATGCGCAAGATGGAAGCGATTCTGCCGCTCCTGGAGCCGCCTCGGCTGTTCGGACCAGAGGACGCGCAGGTGACCTTGGTGGGTTGGGGCTCAACGGAAGGGGTCATTCGCGAAGCTATGCAAAAGTTGGCAAACGAAGAAGGCGTTGCCGCCAATAACCTCCAGATTAAGTGGATGGTTCCGCTCCATTGCGAAGCGATCACGGCGATAGTTTCCAAGTGTAGGAAGGTCATCGTCGTAGAGAATAACTACAGCGGACAGTTCGCACGCTACCTGCGCTCCGAAACCGGCATCGTCGCCAACGGTCACGTTCGCAAGTACGATGGCGAGCCCTTTATGCCGCATCATATCGTCGATGGCGTCAAGAAGATTTTGGCGGACACAACGCAGAAATATGTTCCCGTACATGAGATTATGGTCTAGCGAAACAGGTTTCGGGTTTCGGGTGTCAGGTTTCGGGTTGAACTCAAAACGCGAAACTCGGAACTCGAAACTGCAACAGCTTTGAAGGAGTAATCTATGAGCGTAGATCCAGTCGATATAGAGGCGAGAATCTCGAAGACGGGCCAGCCGGCTGGAGGTCCGCGGGTGACCGTCAAGGATTTTAAAGGCAAGGTAGACCCTGACTGGTGTCCGGGCTGCGGCGACTTCGGCGTGCTGACAGCATTGAAACAGGCGCTAGTGGAGTTGAATCTGAACCCTCATCGGGTGATGACCATCAGCGGCATCGGCTGTTCTTCCAACCTGCCTGGGTATCTTAGCACCTATGGTATGCACACGCTGCATGGACGCGCTTTGGCAGTGGCGACCGGCGCCCAGCTTGCCAATCACGATCTCAAGATCATCGTTACCGGGGGCGACGGCGACGGCTACGGCATCGGCGGCAATCACTTCATTCACTCCATGCGACGCAACGTCGATCTAACCTACATCGTCATGAACAATCAGATTTATGGGCTTACAACCGGACAGATCTCTCCGACCAGCACTAAGGGGATGAAAACCAAGAGCACGCCGGCAGGCAGCGTGGAGAATCCTATCTTTCCCGTTTCGCTCGCCATAGCGGCAGGAGCGACTTATGTGGCACGGGGATACACGGGACAAGTGAAACATCTCGTCGATCTCATCAAAGGTGGCATTCAACACAAGGGGTTTGCGTTGATCGATGCCTTCAGTCCATGCGTAACATTCAATCTCGACAACACCCACGAGTTTTTCAAACACCGGACAAAAAAGTTAGAGGACATGGGGCATGATCCGACCAACTTCGCCGCGGCTATACAGAAGAGTTACGAGTGGGGGGATGAGATTCCCATCGGGCTTTTCTGGAAGCGAGAAGATCTTCCCTCGCTGGATCAACTCGAGCCGATTCTGGACGAAGGCGGCCCGCTTGCCCGGCGTCCTCTCGGGATTTCGCCGGAAGTCGCGCGATCGTTGGTCCGCGAGTTGATGTAGCGATTCTTTCATCACACGCACCCTGCGGCCAGACTCAGGCCTTCGGTCCTTTCAAGCGGAACCTCGATTGCGTCATTCCAGCATGGAGTGCTGGAATCCAGGTTGACATGGATCTCTCCGGAGGCATCCAGCGAGCCTGGATGCCGGCAATCTATGCCGGCATGACGAAGTTCCATATTTTCGATAACATATGAATCACTTGGTGGTGAAAACTGCCTTTGCTCATTTGCTTTTATAACGTGTTGAGTTCCCCACCGTAATTTACCACTTCGATTGACACAGGCTCGGTAATAGCGATACTTTCTCCAAAAAAAATTCGTTGCCGATAAGGACGATACAACAAAGAAGGTCGACCTACGTTTATGAAATCTGGCTTCAAAGTCATGGACTCCGACATGCACCTCCGTGAGCCCGGTGATCTGTGGGACAAATACATGGAACCCGAATGGCGCGAGCGCTCGCCGAGGGTTTTAAGCTCCACGGCACGGAGCTCGGCGATGGTGATGATCGAAGGGAAAATTCTCCAAGGCTACCAACCGACTTATCGCGGCGGGATTTTTGATGCAACTCGGATCGATCAAGAGATCGCCGACTATCGGGCCCGAAAGTTCGACGCCAAGACGCAGCTCGAAGCAATGGATCGCGAGGGGCTTGATGTAGCGGCGCTCTATCCATCCATTGGCTTGGGCATCATGATGCGCGACGATATGGACCCTAAACTTTCTGCGGCGATTGCGCGCGCTTACAACAACTGGCTCTATGATTTCTGTCAGACTGATCCGAAGCGGCTCAAGGGCGTGGGAATGATCCCGCTGCACGATCCCAGTGAAGCGGTCAAAGAAGCTGAGCGCGCGGTGAGCAAACTCGGTTTCGTGGGCGTCTTCGCCCGGCCTGAGCCACTGCGCAACCTGCCGTGGCACGCGCGTTACTTCGACACCGTCTGGTCATGTCTGGAAGAGCTCGGTGTTCCCATCGGCTTTCATTCCGCCGCGGCTGCCGGCGAAGTGCCCCAGATCGGCGACCGTTTCGGCGACAACTTATTGCTGCGCCACGTGGTCTCTCATCCTCTGGAAAACATGGTCGCCATGGTCGATACAATTGGCGGCGGGGTCTGCGAGCGCCATCCGAAGCTCAAACTGGCATTCTTGGAGTGCTACTGCGGTTGGGTATCCTTCCTGTTGCACCGGATGGACAACGCCATGGAAAAGGGGCGGTTCCCGACCGCAGGGAAGCTCAAGCCCAGCGAGTATTTCAAACGCCAGTGTTGGATCTCCACGGAGCACGAGAAAGAGCTGCCGATGATCGTCAACTTGATCGGCGACGACAAGATCGTCTTCTCGACCGACTATCCGCACGGCGACTCGGACTTTCCACACGCGGTGGAAGAATTCTTGGAGATGGGCGGGGTATCGGATGAAAGCCGAACGAAAATTCTCTGGGACAACTGCGCAAGGTTATATGGACTAGAGGGATGATTAGAGAATTTAGGATTTTCGATTTTGGATTGCAACTCGTTAAGCGGAAACTTATGAACTCATTTCGTTCGGCGTTTTTATCCGGCAATCGGAAATCTAAAATCGCAAATCGAAAATTGGTGGGGCTTATCGTCCTCGCTCTCGCATTCACTCTGTGCGCAGCCGTGGCCGACGCGCAGCAGGCAGCGAAAATCTTCCGCATAGGTTTCCGCGATACAGGCACTGCTTCGGGGATGGCGGTGCTCGTGGACGCGTTCCGCCAAGAGCTGAACAAGCTTGGCTGGATTGAGGGGAAGAATGTCACCATTGCCTTCAGGTTTAACGAGAACAGGGGTGTTCAGTTTTTGCCTGAACTTGCAGCGGATCTGGTTCGTCTCAAAGTCGATCTCATCGTTGCTACGGCGGGACCGGCGGCGTTGGCTACGAAAAAAGCGACCACGACTATCCCTATCGTGATGGCGAGCGCTGCGGACCCCGTGGGTGAAGGCCTGGTTGCCAGTCTGGCGCAGCCGGGCGGTAATGTCACCGGACTATCGAGTTTATCGCACGAGCTAAATACCAAAAGGTTGGAGATAATAAAGGACGCGGTTCCCAAGCTCATGCAGGTTGGCTTTCTGCTCGGGAGGGGAGGCGGCATAGTGCGCGATCTTCAGTTAAAAGAACTCAGGACTGCGGCCCTAGCATTGAAGGTGAAATTGGAGGAGATAGAGAGTCCGGTCGAGGCCAAAAGTTTAGACGGCGCCTTTCAAATCGCAAAACAAAAGCGTGTTGGCGCAATTATGACGGCCGCCAATCGCCCTTTTTTCTCTCAGAGAAAGCCGATCGTCGAGCTTGCCGTCAAATACCGCTTGCCGGCCATTTACTTCCAGAAGGAGTTTGTCGACGAGGGGGGCCTCATGTCCTACGGGGTGGATTACGTTGACCTTTATCGGCGCGCAGCCCACTACGTGAATAAGATCTTGAAAGGCGCCAAACCGGCTGATTTGCCAGTACAGCAGGCGACGAAGTTTGAATTCATCATCAACCTCAAGGCCGCTAAGCAAATTGACCTAACAATTCCGGTCCGCGTGCTCGAGCGGGCGAATCAAGTGGTTAAATAATAAATCCGAAATCCGAATATCGAAATTCGAAACAAACTCAGATAGAAATAAATTGAAAATCGGGAAAACCTAAAACACGGAATCCGACGGCAGTTTGTTTGGAATTTGTATATTTGGTTATTCGAAATTGGTTCGAATTTCGGATTTCGAGCTTCGAATTTTCTAGTGTGGGAGGTGAACCTTGGCATTCCGCACCGTTGGCAAACCGCTTCCTCGGATCGAAGGAGAGGGTAAAGTAACAGGAAAAACGAAGTACGCCGCCGACCTGCCGTTCGAGGGTCTGTTGTGGGCAAAGGTTCTGCGGAGCCCGATTCCGCATGGGCGGATCAAAAACATCGATACATCCAAGGCGAAAGCGTTAGCCGGGGTACACGCGGTTCTAACCGGCGCGGATGTGCCGAACGTTTTTGTCGGCACGAGACTCAAAGACCTGCCGGTGCTCGCGAACGACAAAGTGCGTTTTGTCGGCGATGCCGTCGCTGCCGTGGCGGCGGATAGTGAAGCGATTGCTGATGAGGCGTTGGCTCTGATCGATGTCGAATATGAGGAGCTGCCGGCCGTGTACGATTCTGAGGAAGCGTTGAAGCCGAGCGCGCCGCTGATTCACGAGGACCGAAGCAAGTATAAGAACGCGCCGAAGCTGCCGGAAGGCGTGTCGGGGCATAACCTGCAGTCGCATGTTGTTTGGAAGAACGGCGATATCGAGGCGGGGTTTGCGAAAGCGGCGCGGGTTTTCGAGCATACGTTTCGCACCCCTCTTTCCCACCATGGCTACATAGAGCCCTGCGCCTGCACGGTTCACGTTCATGGGGATGGGAGGGTCGAAGTCTGGCCTGCCAACAAGGGGCCATGGGGCTTGCGCGACCAAATGGCGGAGGATTTCGGTATCGCGAAGGAAAAGATCAAGGTTCACATTATGAACGTCGGTGGTGACTTCGGCGCCAAGGCGTCGCTAATCGACGTGCCAGTCGCTTACCATCTGTCGAAAGCGACCGGCCGGCCGGTAAAGCTGGTTTTCGACTCCACCGAAGACATTCTCGCCGGCGGCCACCGCCATCCCGCGGTGATTCGTTTGCGTACGGGAGTTGCAGCGGACGGAACCTTCGCTGCGATCAAGGCGACCATTCATTTCAGCGGCGGAGCCTACGGTGCGCCGAAGGCGAATCCGCAGATAACCGTGCTCGGCGGGCGACGCCTCGCGAGCATGTATCGCTGCCCGGCGATCTATGTCGAGACCTTCTGCGCATATACCAATCAGGTCCCGTGCACGCAGACCCGGACTCCGGGCAGCCCGCAGATCGCGTTTGCCTTCGATTCTCAAGTCGATATCATCGCCCGCGAGATGGGCATCGAGTCGGTGGAGTTTCGGCGGAAAAATATCCTGCGCGACGGCGATCCCTCGCCCATGGGTGAGAAGTGGGATCACATTCTCATGGGCGAAGTCTTGGAGCAGGTCGTGAAAGCCTCCGGGTGGAAAAAGAGTGGTAAAAAGAAAAACCGCGGCTGGGGCATGGCCTTTTACGAGCGCGGGACGCCGGAAGGAAAAGCCAGCGCGGCGATAACCCTCGAAAAAGAGGGTAAGGTGAATATCCTCACCGGCGTGCCGGACGTCGGTCCAGGTTACTACACCATTTGCCAGCAGATGGTCTGCGAGACTCTGGGATTGCGGCCCGAACAGGTCGCGGTGAGCTTCAAAGACACCGATAGCCTCCCCTTTGATCCCGGCACCGGCGGCAGCAAGCAGACCAACACCTCCGGTCACGCGGTCTACCAGGCGGCGCGCGAAGTGCGGGAAAAATTAATCAACCTCGCCGCTCGCGAGCTCGGCTGCAAAGCGGAAGAGATCAAGCAGGACGGCACCAAATTGACCGGCCCGAACAAAGGATCCACGACCGCGGAGAAAATGATCGAGCGGGCGGTAAAGGAAAACGGCGGG
>Ga0081455_10004680_pt1 | contig 15234 bp, 25 predicted proteins | sample TabmetS3T2R1_FD_70207 | JGI IMG/M metagenome (GOLD analysis project Ga0081455, IMG submission 70207) | Tabebuia heterophylla rhizosphere microbial communities from the University of Puerto Rico - S3T2R1 | ecosystem: Host-associated > Plants > Roots > Rhizosphere ... | reverse complement strand
ATCTATGTCGATCTGTTCTGGAGCACCCTTTCTCCCAACGGCGGCCATGTGGCCGCCTTCGATCGCCTCGATGAGACAGTGGAGCGGCTGATCGATCCCGCGTTGTTGAGCATGTACTGGGCAGACCTCACGCTGAGCCAGCTCGGTTTCTGGGTCAGCCACGGCAACGCGGCGAAAGCCATCGATCTATTCCTGCGCTTCGGCGAGCGACGGTTCGATTAGAGGGGTTGACCGCCGCTGGAGGCCCTCGGATGATGACGTCTGCATCCCCACGCGAGGAGCGTTGAACGGGAGGGCACTGCAATGAATGACGTTGTATCCCGGCTCGACGTGGCGTCAGTCCGTCGTGAACTCCGGCTGCCCGATCCCTTCCTGGACGGCCTTGACGCCGTTGAACGGCCAGCGGAATCGTTGGGCCCGGTCCTGCCCAGTGATGATCTGGCGGTCGCACTCCTGCAGCGCCTCGGAGTTGAGCCGGCCGACCGCATCTCGACTCTGGCGGCGCGTCCGGACCCGGCCGATCATCCAGCAATGTGGTGGGTTCTGGAGCGCATGCACCACGACGTGATCGCGACAATGGGAATTCCACCGGAATGGGGCGGTTGGCCAGAAGTTCCGGTGCGCACCGGGCCGGTCGGGCGGCACCTGTACGTCTGGCTCTGCCTATCCGTACTGCCTCATGTACGCCGCTACCAGGAACGTCTGGGTATTCCGGAGGACATTTCGTGGGCGAGCCTGGCAGATCTCGGGCAAGAGATGACCAAGACCCGGCGACTGACCGGGTCTCCTGGTGTGGAGGCCACCTGGGGACTGCCGCGCACTTTCCGCGGTGCGTCATACCGACTGGGTCGGCTCGTCTTCGAACGCGGCCGACCCGAACCCGAACGCAGCCGCCCCCTTGTGCTTCAGGCCGGTGAAACCAGCCTGGGCACCCACATCCCAGCTACCGGGGACCGACTGGATCCGGAGGCATGTGACGAATCATTCTCGACTGCCTGTCATTTCTTCGCCGACCATTTCGACGAACACCCGGTCGCGTTCAACTGCCATTCCTGGCTGATGGACGACCAGCTCACTGCCCACCTGCCGGAAAACTCAAACATCATCCAATTCCAGAATCGATTCACGCACTTCAACGATTCCGAAGCCGGCGATCACGAGATCCTCGAGCACGTGTTCCATCGCCGGTACAGAGAGTGCGAGGCGCCGACGCAACTTCTCGACGAACTGCCGCAGGACACCCGCCTACAGCGCGCGATCGTTACGCACCTGCGTACCGGCGGCCATTGGTGCAACCGGACGGGGTGGTTCAGAGCTACGGCTTCTGGACTCGCCCGCCAGACGTAGCCTGGAATTCGGCACGGATTGGATTACGGCAATTCCTTGCGCATCAGCGTGCACATTGTCTCGTAGCGGGCGACGGTGCCGTCCGGAGCCGTCTGATCCCATGAGACCGGCTCGCGGCCTCGGACGACATAGCCGAGCCGCTCATAAAGCGCGCGGGCACGCGGGTTGGACTCCTCCACGGACAGCTCGGCCCGGGTGAGGCCGCGGCCGCGGATCCGCTGCTCCAAAGCCTGGATCAGGATGGTGCCGATCCCGCACGAGCGCAGCGCCGGGTAGACCGACAGTTGCCAGAGCACGCCTGCGCCAGGGATTTCCGTGTAGATGACTCCGCCCAACGCCACCGGAAGGGTACCGCCCAGCAGAGCGCCCCAAAACACCGGGTCCTTAAACATGTCGAGCTTATGATGCATCGCGCCGGACCACTTACACTCGGGAAGGTCGGAGGTCCCCGCTTAAGCTCTCCGAGTAAGATAGTTCCAAAGAAAATATGAGCTGCTGGTGACCGGTGTCGTCACCGACCCGGATGTCGTTGAACTCAAGACACCGGGACGGTCTACCGCGTGAGGGACCAGGTATCGCGGCCCCAGCACACAGGGCCCATCAGAATCCAGAGCCATGCTCCCTCCCACTGCGTTACAAAGTGAACACAAAAGAAAGGCGCTGCGTGTGAGAAATGCTGTTATCGCCGCGAGGACCTCTTCTTTCCGCGCTTCTTCCCGGGCATCAGCTTCTTTGCTGCCTTGCCGGTTGAGCGAGCGACCGAGCTCGCGGTCTTCTTTACCTTCCGTACAGCACGCGATACGGCAGACGCTTTCGTCGCCTTTTTAGCCATCGTTACCTCCGTCTAGATCGGTTGGCTTTCTTTTCGACTTTCTTCTTCGGCGTCGCCCTCGCCTTCTGCATCGACTTCTTGGCCTTCTTCACCCTCTTTTTCCTTGTGGCCGTCTTCTTTGGCGCGTTCGCCGCTCTGGCTACGGCAGTGGCAGCTTTCTTCACCGGTACCGGCGCTTTTTCAGCTGCTGCTTTGCGCGCTCGCTTGGCGACGGTCCTCACCGCTGTTTCCGCCAGCGCCCCGGCGGCGGTGGCCAGCAAATCCGTCATCTGATCGGCGATTGGCCTCTTCGGCTCGTGGGACCGGTCGTTCTGCTTGGCATCGTTCATTGGGGCCTCCAGTGCGGTCGAACACTGCCGTGATTGGATGAGAAAACTGCCTTGAGCTAACGAAACGGCCAGAAAGAGGGCGAGTTCCAACAGAGGAGCGTGAATGCGAACTTCACCGCAGTTGACCTAGGTGGCGGTGACCCTCGTTGAAGATGCAGTCGTAGGCATAGCGGCAAACGTTACAAAGTGAACAGAGGCGGACAAACGCGGCGGGCGAACATGAGAGGGGGCGATCGCCACGGAGCGCTTCTACCAGTGTCGTTAGAAGGCCCACTCTGACGGTACAGCTTATCGCCTACTCGCTGGGTTCAGGCTGTTAATCGCGTGGCACGCGCCTACCGTGGAGGTTGAAGGAATCCGATCAGCCGCCGCTCTGCGTGCGTGCGTGCGAGGTAGATACTAAGGAGAAGAACGCCATCTGCACCAAGAAATACGCTCATGTGGTCTCGGCAGTGTCATGAGCACGAGGGTCTCGCAATACGGAAGCACGATATGGATCACGCGCTTTCCTTCGTCAGACTTTGGGGGCAGGCACGAGCCAAGGATCGATCTTGGCCTATTAGCTAAGAAGCAGCTTCTCGCGGACCGTGGAACGAGGTTCATGTTCGCGAATTGGCAGAAGATCATGGAGGGAGAAGGAGCATGTCTCAGGACACCAATCGTTCGCTGGACCAGATCAGGAGAGAAGCAGAAAGAACGCGCGGTGCGCTGATGGCGACCGTGAGTGAGCTCCGCGAGACAGTTTCCGATAGCGCCACCGAAATCAAGAACCGGATCCGCCCTGAAGCGATCAAGGCCGAGGTTTCGGGTTATATCAAGAGTCGTGGCGAACAACTCTTGGGGGACATCACGGAGCAGGCTCGAAACAATCCTATGCAGGCGGTCGCGGTTAGCGCCTGCATAGCGTACCCCGCCCTTCGACTTGCCCGCGCCATTCCGCTGCCCGTTTGGCTCATCGGTGCCGGTTTGTTTTTCACCAGCTCCAGCACGGGACGCGAGCTGACTCGGAAAGCCACGGAACGTGCCGAGAACCTCGCTGACGAGGCACGCCGAGGTGCACATGGCCTCGGTGATCAGATCGCCGATATCGCGTCAGACACAAAAGCAAAGGTTGCCGGAGCACTAAGCGGAACCACCAAAACGATCTCCGACCTTGCGGACGAGCTACGTCGAACCGGATCGGACGCGACCGACGCGATAGGATCGCGAGTGAGCGATGGATTAGACATGGCGGAACGCTCGGTGACGTCCGCGGCTGACGCCATTGCTTCGCAAAGCAACGCTACTAAGGACCGATTGTCGCAGGTTGGGCCCATGACAGAAGACGCCATCTCCAGCGCGTCAGAGTTCGTTCAAAACGCGGGAAGCCGTACTGGTCAGGTCGGCCAAGATGCTTTCGACTGGGCTAGAAGCCGAGCGACCGGTCTGAGCGAGCGAGCAGGGGCCTCCTTTCAGGAACTCTTTCAGCAGAACCCGTTGTTAGTAGCCGGGGCAGGTCTTCTAATCGGCGGCCTGATTGCGAGCGTTCTGCCTAAATCCGAGTTGGAGGAAAGATTCATCGGCGAGACCAGCGACATGGCTAAGCGGCGCGTAGAAGAAGCCGTCGCTGCCGGGTTCGAGGAGGCGAAACTGGCCACTGGCGAGATCTTGAGCAATGTGGAGCGACAGGCTTCGGCGGAGGGCCTGACCCCGGACGGACTAGAGCAAGGCGCTCAGGAGATCGGTCAGAAGGTGCGTCATGTAGTCGAGCGGGCGCTCGCAACCGCATTCGATCCCAACAATGAGCAGAACGATAAAATCACCCAAGAAACGGCGGAGAAGTAAACATGGCCGAGCAGACATTCGAACAAAGCGGCGGCAACCGGGCTAGCAAAGGCAGTAAGACCGGTTCGAAATCTACACAAGGCATCGGCGAGCAGGCCGCGAACGCGGGACGCGAGTTCAAGGAGAAAGCAGCAGACCTCGCCGGAACAGCCGAAGAGAAGGTAAAGGAAGGGGCCTCGCAGCTTGCAGACACCGCGCGCGATGCAGCGTCGCAGGCCGCGGACCGGATTAAGGACACGGTATCGGAGCAAAAGGGCGCCGGGGCCGCTTACGTCGGCAATCTTGCCGAAGTGATGCGCCGTGCCTCACGGGAATTCGATGACGAACTTCCGATCGCCGGCAAATATATTCGCAAGGCTGCGAGCCAGGTCGAAAACGTCGCGGATTCCATCCGAACCGGCGATTTCAATGATCTCCTGAGCAGCGCGAAGTCCTTTGCGCGCAGACAGCCGGCGGCGTTTCTTGGGCTGGCAACATTGGCAGGCTTTGCCGCCGTGCGCTTCCTGAAGAGTTCTCGGGACGATTCGCAGACCTCTTATCACGCATCCAGCAAACGGGGACCGCGATCCCCTGCTGATGGATACCAGGAAGCGCGTTCCCCTGCGGAATTTCGTGCTAACCCGAGACCATCCGGTGCCGACTACGTTGGATAAACGCTCATGAGCCCGCGAAACGACCGCTCCCTTTCCGAACTTCTCAGCGACGTCTTCGCTCAGCTCGCCGAGCTGATTGGAAAGGAATTCGATCTGGCCAAGGCCGAACTGTCGAGCAAAGCCAGCCAGGTCGGCCTCGCTTTCGCGATGATCGGCGCCGGCGCCGTCATCATGATCCCAGCCCTCGTGCTGCTGCTGTTCGCAGCGGCGGCCGCGCTGATGCACGCTGGCTTCTCCGATCCGATCGCCTACCTTCTGACGGGGGGCGGAGCGATCCTGTTCGCTGCGATCCTGATCGGCGTGGGCGTCAGTCGGATGTCAAGCGACGCGCTGAAGCCGTCGATCACCATTGAACAACTGCAACGCGACAAAGTCGCGGCGAAGGAGATGATGCGATGAACGGCGGTTCTGAACGAGTAAACGGCTTTATTCGCGATCTTGGAGAAGCGGCACGCCGTAACCCTATATCCGCCGCCTTGATTGGCATGGGCGCAGTCTGGCTGTTGGCTAGCCGCTCCGAACGCGGCACTGAATTGATACGGCGAAGCGGAATCGATCGTCTGCCTGAGGCCGCGCGTGACGCATGGGAAGGTACTTCCTCCAATCTGCGCTCTGGCGCCCGCGCCGTCAGCGATACTGTGGGTGAAACCACCAACATCCTCCGCCGCCAGGGAAGCGAGGCCGTCGATCGGATCACCGAGACCGGCGGACGATTCGCCCGCGATGCCGCCGACTATGTTGAGGATCTGCCGGACCGGGCTGACCGTCTGTTTGGCGATGGTCGAGACAGGCTGACTGACTTATTCAAGTCGCAACCGCTTGCGATCGGCGCAGCCGGCCTCGCGATCGGCGCTGCAATCGCAGCTTTCTTGCCGACTACCGAAGCGGAAAACGAATACCTCGGGGAAGGCAGCGAGCTTATCAAACAGAAGGTCAGCGAAATCGCGGGCGGCCAAGTCGAGCGCGTGACCGAGATGGGCAAGAAAGTCGCGAACGCCGTGGCTGACGAGGCTCGAAAGCAGGATCTCACCAGCGAAGGATTAAAATCGGCTGCTACAGACTTGTCAAAGAAAGCGGCCAGTGTAGGGGAAGCAGCCACTACTTCCCGTCGTTAGCGGACCAGGCAGGTCGATTTGTCTGATGTGCACCGTAGCTTCGCTGCGCGCGATGCTGCCTGCCACCCATTTCAAACCCTGCCCCCATTTTTCAAAAGAGAGTTAAGGTCCGTGTTTTTCTTCTTTTCCAATCGCCTCGGCTGCCTAGGATCGCTGTTTATTTCGGCAATTGTGACGATCGTTTTATTATTCTTCCTTGGTATCATTCGCTTATGAAGTTCGGCGATCTCTTGCGTACTCTTCGCTATTCAAGTTTTCTCAAAGCAGCCAGAAGATCATCTGGCGGAAAAGGTTTACGCATGAAGCTGGCATCCGCAGGTAACAGGGGGGCCTCGTAACCTGACGTCAGAATGATGTTTAAGTCAGGAAATTGGCCTCGGGCAAACTGGGCCAACTCCGAGCCAAGCATCGTACCAGCAAGATTTTGGTCTGTGACGACGGCGCGTAGTTCAGTGCCTGATGTCGCGATTACCAACTCGGCTGCTTCTGCTGTTGCGCACTCTATCACTTCGAAGCCGTCGCTTCTTAAAGTTTCGGCCAGAATTTCTCGCTGGAAGAGATCATCTTCGACCAAGAGTGTAACGAACTTTGACATCTACGCCTCCGTTTTCTCATTAGTTAAGAGCTGGAAGCTTATTTGGTTCGTAGCGGGAACTTTTGAGGTCTTTGGAACCGGTCCCTCTCTGCGGGCATTTCAACTTTATATCTTCGACGGAGCGCCTCATGTTTTCTGGTTTGATCTTTGACGTCGAGGGCACATTGATCGATTGCGTTCACCATAACCTCTGCAGCCTTCAGGAAGGCCTGAAACGCTTCGGATATGAAGTGCCCTTCGCGAAGCTACAGCCGTACTCTGGCCTCGACGGAGACCAAATGTTGCGGCTCGTTGTTCCCCAGGCCGATGAATCTGAAAGGAAGCGATCCTCAAAGCGAAGAGCGCTATTTACGAGAAAAAATATCTCTACCGCGTTCAGCCCTTCGATGGTATCCGCGACGTGTTCGCTTCGCTAATCGAGCGTGGCGGCCGTATCGGCCTAGCAACCGATTGCAAGGGTCCTGCACTGAAGCATTACCTTTCCTCGCTGAAGGTAGACGATTTCATTTGCGCAATCGCTTGCGGCGACGATGTGGAGCACGGCAAGCCAGATCCCCGTTTAGTCGGGATAGCACTCAGAAAGCTCGGGCTACCAGCATCGCAAACAATAGTGATCGGCGACACTCCTTACGATGCGGAGGCAGGAGTGGAAGCCGGAGTGTCGGCTGCAGGCGTCTTGGCCGGAGGCTTTTCAATGGAAGCGCTCACCGCGGCTGGCTGCTTTGCCGCAGGGCGGGACGTGCGAGATCTCCTTCCGAGTCTCGAAACCGCCGAACGCCCGCATTGACCGGAGCACCTTGTGGTGCAGCCCGGGCTGGCCCCGTCGGAGCACTTTGCGAGGGCCAGGACAGCACCGACGGCGGGATGGCCAGCTAACCCCTCCCTCAGCAGCCTTAGCTGGGCGTCGTCTCGTATGGTCCGCAAATATTCTCTGCCTGAAAATGGGCTAGGCAAGATCGAGGGCTTGAAGGCTTTTCTTTATCGCGCCCTCCGTCGTCTAAGCTGCGGCAGCGGGCCTATCGCGGTAGGCTTCGATAGCACGGTTTGCCAGCATGAGTGGGCGGTGCTCGCCCTTCAGGGCTAGGTCTCGGATTGACGTCAACAGGAACTCAGCGGCTTGCTGAGGATCCGCGATTTCGCCGGAGGCCAGGAGAAAGTCCCAAGCGATTTGGAGCGAGTTTTCTACGACAAGAGGCAATGGTTCTGACATGTATCAGAAACGCGCTGCACTCCCTGCCGTTCCTGCTGCGGAGCGGCCTGGTTCGGCTACCGCCGTCGCGCCATTGCTACTTTCGAATTATCCTCTTCCGTGCTTTCGGCTTCGCCACAGGTTTGTCCTCAGGCGGGTTAGCCGCCTCTCTTGCCTGCCGCTCGGCACGGAGGCGTAACATGTTGGCGTGCTTCGCTGCTTCTTGGGCTTGGTAAGCGGCGAAGCCGTCAGATGCTTCGGCCTGCTTTTGCGCTTTCTTGAATGGGTCTTGTGCCATCCCGAAAATATAGGCATTCGGCCGGCCTACTGCACCCAAAGAACTCCATTACCGTTAAGAACAAAAGAAGTGCCAGGGAACCAGCCTGCTTCGTTCAAAGCCAAGGAGGATGACCGGCGGAGCCTGGCAGCCCGACTATCTGAGGCGCCTAATCCCTCGTACACGGCTATAGGACCAAAAGGAGCACGTCGAAGTTTTGAGCTGCTCACGCGCCTTACGGAGCCCTTAGATGATCCGCGCCATATAATTCAACCGGCGACGCGACAATTTGTCAAAGAACGTATCGACGCTTCACCGATGGCGGATCCACCACCTGACCAAGCGCGGCGACTCCGATTAGCACACGAGTCTCAAACAAGCAGCGGTTTTCGCCTCGATACCTAAGCTGCAGTCTCAGAAGCGCGAAGTTGAGGCATTGTCGAAATAACTACTACACCTGTAGATTCTATGCATTGCTTGAGGGCTCCGCCGAGGCTTGCAGCAGCCAAGTCCGCTTTGGCGCCTTCTCGTAGGCGTTCTAGCGCGGTTGGCTCCATGTCCTTCATCCAGCAGCCCAGAATAATCGTAGCCTTCGGCAGCTTGCGACGAAGCCGTCTGACCGAGTACCGCATATGAGCCGGGCCGGTTGCATCCATGTAAACTAGGCAAACAATCGCGACCCCCTTGGTCTCAAGCCGAAAGATATTAGAGGTTGATAATGATTCCGCTCCCTCAACGCGGGCTGACAAGCCGTGCGCGGTCGAAAGTTGGCTGAGCATGATTGCAGCGGCCTCATCAATGAGACTGCGACCGGCCACACAGAGGACGGGATGCTCGCCTTGCCAATCAGGGGGTAGATCTTCTTTGCGAAGAACTGGCAGATTCTCGTAAGGGGCGTCTTCAGCCACAGTCTCTACTGCAGACGTGGCCTCCACGTCCGTGGTGGGATTGATTTTTGGCGATGGACGGTCATCCTGTTCTGAAAGATTACTCGCAAATTCGCTTACAGCATCTCTGATTTTGATTTGACGCTCCGGATTTAGCGCGCCACGTTCGACATCTGCTTGAGCCAATTGCAATCCTTTTAGGGCGACTTCATCATAGTACGAGCTAAGGGATCGCTCCTTCAAAAACTCTTCGGCCTTTTCGGATGCTTCGGTCGGGTCGCCAGCGAGCATCCGCTGATAAAATATCTCGGGGGGAGAGAGCGCTGGTCGATCTCCGAACATTACGTCAAGGAATTCCAGACGTTCGACATGCCGCCCTAGTACAACCAGGCACACCGTCAAAGGTGTTGCCAGGACAAGACCAATCGGCCCCCACAACGCCGTCCAAAATGTTGCTGATGCCACAACGGCGACGGGTGAGAGCCCTGTGCTGTGTCCATAAACCATCGGTTCGATCACATGACCAACGATCGGCTCAACCACAAGAAACAGCGCGACCGTCCAAAGCAACATGGTCCATGTTGGATCAACGGCCACCGCAAGAGCCAGAGGAAACGCGGCGGCGATGACTGCTCCAATGTAAGGTACGAAGCGCAATACTGCTGCCAAAATGCCCCACAAGATCGCGCTCGGGACGCCGATAAGCCAGAGGCCAGTTCCAATAATGGCGCCGAAGCTTCCATTTAGAAGGAGCTGAATTAAGAAAAGGCGGCTGAGACGCCTTGCCGCGTCATCCAAAGCGGCCGTCGTGCGTTGGAGATCGTGCGCGCCGGCCAATCTGATCAAGCGATTGCGAAGGTCCTCGCGCTGAAGCAAGATGAAGATGACAAAAATGACGATGATGCCCGTTGTGGCAAGGGGATGAAGCAGCGGGGAAATAAGGCTTTGCAAACTCTCCAACGCTCCGGGATCGGGCTGGCGAACTTCCACAGGAACGGGTTTGGGCGGCACCGCTTTCGGGCTTGGGCCCGGGCCCCCTCCCAACGCGGTTGCCCCCTCCTTGGGCTTGTCGAGTTCTTTGCTTAGGTCCTTCAACATGCCAGATGCGCGTTCCAGCGTGCCGCGGCCCGCGGTGGTCTCACGAAATGATTGGATCTTCTCGCTTATCGTGGATTGATATCGCGGCAAATCGCCAGCCAGCTGGGCGAGTTGGGTGGCAAGCAGACTGCCCATCGCAAAGATAAATGCGAAAGCTATTATGACAACGCTGACGACGGCCAGTCCACGTGGGACACGCACGCGTTGGAGCGCTCCTACGAGGGGCGCCAGCACAAAGCTGAGCAAAATAGCTAGAGCTATCGGGATGATGATCTCGCGACCAAAATAAAGTAGCATTATTATGATTACAGCGAGTATTGCTGTTGCTACCGCGCTCAGAAGGGCAATCAGTTCTTCCGTGGTGCGAGCTTTGAACGGTCTGATCACAGTCTCCTCCTATATCAGACGCGATCCTGAACCTTTGTTGAGTGCGATTGCGATGTCTTGGATGCTCGTTGTATTGCGACCATTACTGAGGCTGTTGCCGTTTGATGCACCATATGTCCAGCGCCTGGAGCTTTGTGAAACGTGCTTTGGACAATATTTCCATGAAGCCGGCCCGACTGAGCGTTGGAGTCGATCAGCCGGTCCTGCTCGCCTGCGATGATGCTGACCGGCATTTTCAGGGCTGCATACTGATCTTGGAGCTCGACAGCGCCCGGCATCATGAGAGCGGATTCCGCAGCCGATGCTCGAATCTGCGACGGGCGTACCGCCAGTTCTTTTGGAAATCCGGCAAACTTTGGCGGAACGGATTGGGGACCGAAGATCTTGGCCATCAATAGCGGCCAAATAGCTCGGGTCACAATCGGTGCGATACTGTGCCTCAAGACATCACCCACGAACGGCACTGCGGGTATAGATAAACCTACGACGTCCGCACGCAACGTCGGATAATAATATCCCGAGGCTAGAACCAGACCTTGTACCAGCTTCGGATATTTAAGGGCCAGCGCGACTGCGACGGAAGCGCCCCAGGAATGACCTAAGACTATTGCTTGCGTCACGCCGAGCCGATGGAGCGCGCTGGCAATCAATTCAGCCTGTGCTGCTTGGGTCCAGACAACATTACGCGGTCGATCTGTATGGCCAAAGCCGGGACGATCGAAAACGATGACGCGATGATCCTTTGAGGCCAAGCCGATCAAACCGCTGGACTCGAAATCCTGGATCATGCTGCCATTTCCATGCAGCAACACCAACGGCGTGCCGGAACCACGCTCGACATAGTGCAACCGCACGCCGTTGATCCGTAAGAACTGACCAGTTGGAGGATTGTCGTGTTCCGCTTTTCTCGCTAGCCGACGGTTCACGAATGCCGCTAGAGTTAAAGCCGCTACTGTCGCGACCGCGGCCACTAGATACGGGTGTTCGTTGATGATCGCACGGCCCCTATGAGCAACTGACCTGGGCGAACGTGTTCTGTTGTCGGCGGCGCTCATCATCTGCACCCAAAGATATGTGCACGAAATCTAGGGTGATCCTAGAAATATTGCAGCGCAGAAAGAACAATTGCCCCTAAGGTTCGTTCCAAAGAACTCATCAACGCTATCCCCCAAACTCATATCCGCTTCAGGTGAGACGCGAACGGCCGATGCGCACTCCCCCGCGACCGCTACGGGCCAAGAGCGACAGTGCAATGGGAGTAGATGAACGAGGACGGCTAGCTCTCGAATGGGAGGTGGATCACAAAGCGGGGCCGATAGTTATCGTCTAAACATAGGAGACGCGCCATGGCCGACAATGAGCATCTGAAGCCGAACGATTTTCCAGTACATACCGAGGAAAAGAAGATCGTTAAAACTGACGGTAAGGACATAGCTGAAGCCAAGACAACGAAAATCGCCGAAGACGTTGCTGACCGCTTAAATTCAGAAGAGGCGCAACGCGAAGAGGATCGTTGGGCCTGAGCTTGGGCCTTTTCATTCCGAAATTGAAAGGCGGCAGGCATTGGCGCGCTGCGGCCTGCAGGACTCTATATGAGTTCGACCTATCATCGTCGGAACCATTGGATCAGGTTGCCCACGTACCAGCCTGCGATAATCGCGATCAGAAAAAGTATCGCTATCGCGGGTAAAGACGCCAGTAGACTCAGTTGTTCAATCCAGGCTTGCAGATAGTGCATTGTTTGATCTGATCCCTCATCGCAACCATCAGCTCTCTCGTCTAAGTTTCGGCGAACACGCGCGGCGGTGCGATATGCGTACAAATCGCAACGTCAGTCCGGCCACGGACCGCAGAACAACGCGACGGGTTTGTTCGACCCGTCATCCCAAGGAGCGACCGACATTGACGATGCGGTCTCGAAAGTGCGGCGCCGCTTACAGTGGCTACTGCAGTGTCAACCGAAGTTATTGCAGATCTCTTCGTCAGACAGCGCGTCGGCGTCCCGCGACCATGCCATAAACAAGCAAAACGATAATGGCGCCAACCACGGCCCCAACAAGGCCTGCCCCCTCGCCTGGGCGATACCAACCAAGCGCCTGCCCCAGGAAAGTTGCAACAAACGCACCCACGATTCCCAAAATGGTCGTGAGAATAAATCCAGCCGGCTCGTTATCGCCCGGCATGATGAACTTCGCGATGACGCCGGCTATGAAACCAATAATGATTGTCCATACAATGCCCATGTTCTGATCCTCGCGTTTAGCCGGTTAGTGGGGTAGACGGCCGTCAGGTGTATATTGGTCAACAGCCGCAGGTAGCTCTCGCGACAGCCTCGCCAAAAGCTCCTCCTGCGGCAGCCCGGTTTGCTGCTCCAGCGCAGCTAACACATCTGGTCCAATGGCTTGCTTGAGTTGGGGCGGGGTAACGTCCTTATTCGGTCCCTTACTTATCCAGGACTCCGCGGCATCCCCTTGGCCGTTCTGTTTGAAGCGTTCGAGCAGTTCGCCGAGCCCGCCACTCAATAACCCGCCGACTCCTCCACCGCCCGCGAGGCCGCCACCCAAATTGCCAAGCAGGCCGCCCAAGGGGCCCTGCTGGTTGGTTGAGCCGGGCTGCGCATTGGTGCCAGTCGCACCCTTGAGCAGTTCTGCGAGCTTATCCCTGTTCTGATAACCCGCCAGCGCGAGCAAGCCCAACAACGCCGTCATCGATGGCATTCCACGTGACATATTTTCGCTCCTGACGCTAAATGACTGCGACAGCAACGTTCCGTTCCGGCGTGGGTTCCACTTTTGTTGCCAGGTGTCCTTAAAGGTCGCTAATGGGATGGGCCGGGTGGCAGTCTTGAAGGACTCTGCAGCATCCGGAGAAGCAGCCGTGGGCACCGCTACACAGCCCCTAGCCTCGATTGACATCGACATCGGCAACGAAGTCTTCGACGTGGTCGGCTTGCGCGGCTAAAGCCCTCAGCGTCCCTATGCCGACGAGGCGCTCAAGATCGTCCTAAGCGAATAGGCAAGGCGGCGGCTTAAGTGTTTTTAGGAAGCGCTCAGTTCGACTAGCGCGTTTACTTCCTTTGCTGGCTGCGCTCGTTTTGGGTACGCACGCTCTCGGGCATCTTGTCCCGTCCGCCATCCATATTGTCGTCCTTGCCGCCCGATGTGGATGTGCCACTGCCGCTCGGGGAGGAACTGGAACCGGTCGTTTGAGGCGGAGTAGCGCTGGGATTCGAGGTGCTGGCGGCCGGGTCGCCCGTTATCGACCCTCTGCCGCTTGGATTGCCTTGCGCAAAAACGCAAGACGAGGTGCCGATCAGAGCCATCAAGAGGACCGCGCCGAATGATTTCATGTTGCCTCCTTGGCAGAACCGTCCCGCAGTCTTTGCTCATCCACCATAACGACAACGATCGGGTCGCTTCCTCTGAGCCCCCACGCACTCAGGCCAGCGAGATAAACCTCGAGCATGGCATCAGCGACAATCTCGGGAAGATAGAGTAGCAGCACGGAATGCCCTTTTATTCCGACGACAACAGTTCGTCGCGTATGGAGTTCCTAATTCGTCCTTCGTTGCTAGCCGTGCTGCCGGCGTCCGAAAACACCAAAGGAAGACGGGAAAGGCCTTTGCCCTTATAATTTCGAATCCCTGACCCGTGCCAACCGCGCGAAACGGCCAAGGGCGCGAAGGATTCGTCTGGGCAGGAGCAGTCTCGATGAGGATGAGGAAGGCGAGGCGACCGGCGATCCGGACGCTGCAGGGGATGGGCCATCTCGGTGTTGCAGGAGGCGGGCGCCATCCGCGAATGCGAGGAGCATGGCTGGATGCAGGAACGTGCCGACCCACATGCCCGCGAACGCGCTTTTGATATTGCTCTGAGGGCTCCGCCATCCGGAGTTTCATCGCAAGTGGCCACAGCCGTACTGGCCGAAACGTTGGATTCGATCGGCGACACCTGCCCCGAATGCCCGGCGAAGGACTGAGACCCGGTGCAACCCATTAGTTCAATGGTCCACTCAGCCGAATCGCGCTAAAAGGCACGATGGATCAGCACCGACATTGCAAGTGCGGCGCGATATATCGTCGGACAGAGTCGATGGCTCCCGCACGCGAAGTAAACAGCTTTGAATGCGATCATTGTGGTGAGACGCTGGAGACCTGGAACAGCGCTTGGGTGCCGAGCTTTCGGCTCGTCATCGGCCCAATCGCGAAGCCGAGCCAGAGCTAATCTCCGCCGGGCCTCACTAAATCTAAAACCTGCTGCTCCAGCCGATTAAGGTGCGCAACGTACTGTTCCTGCATTTCTTCGAGATATTCGAGAAACAGAATGGCATCGAGCGTGTCGTAGCCTTGTTGCTCCAGCTTGTCGACAATCCTGCGCTGACGGACCATGCACTTCTTGCCGTCTGCTACGAAGCGGCGGGCCTTCGACAATTCACTCAGCACAACTATCAACGTCACGCGCAAACTCCGGCTGCTCCGAAGATGGAACTCCTTGGCTATGGAGAGCGTTCCTTAGATTCCAATGGGAGGTCGGAGATGGCGAAGAGAGCTAAAAGGCACACCGCTCGCGGTCACAAGCAGGACCGCGCTCGCGTCGCAGGCGGACAGGATTACGAAGTGCGGTATACCGCGAACAAGACCCGCAAGTCGGCAGCATCTGTGAAAAAGGCAGTCAAGAAAGTCGGCAGCAGCCGTAAGCGCAT
>Ga0081455_10004679_pt1 | contig 15235 bp, 12 predicted proteins | sample TabmetS3T2R1_FD_70207 | JGI IMG/M metagenome (GOLD analysis project Ga0081455, IMG submission 70207) | Tabebuia heterophylla rhizosphere microbial communities from the University of Puerto Rico - S3T2R1 | ecosystem: Host-associated > Plants > Roots > Rhizosphere ... | reverse complement strand
CGCGTTCGTTCATTTTTACGCTCCGCCACGGCCGGCGCCGGCCAAGTTGTGAATTGTCGCGGCCTGCGGACTTTGCAATGTGAACACGCGATGGCGATGGAGAATCAAGGCCGCCATTCCAATGCCATGGATCGTCCAGAACCAGATGCCCAGGACAGGCCCTTCCAGGGCGACATCGAAGGAGCCGGAAATCAATATTATCGTCCAATAAGTGAGCAGAAACGCGAAAACGCCAGCCCACCAATCGTCTTCCATCCGTCTCGCCTCGATCAGCTGGTGCACCACGGAAACAAGCCAAGATCCCAGCGCAAAGATCCACATCAGTAGTGCGGGCACACCTCCTCGTGCCAGGATTGTCATATGGGCGTTGTGCGGGCTGCGCAGCGGTGCCACGTCAGATCGGTCGTCGAAAGTCTGATAGCCGTCGGCGTCTGCCAGGTTTACGCCGAAACCCTTGCCCTCCCAGAAGTACCGACCGTGCAGCGTGTAGCGGATGATGTCCGACCACCAATTGAGCCGCCATTCTCTGGTCTCATCGCCTCGCGAAGAGCTGGAAGAGCCGGAATTGGAAAATACATTTGCCGCATTGGTCATGAGCTGGCGAGCGTCAAAGGTGCGGCCTTCGCCCCCGCCAGCGAGTCGCAAATTGAGAGCGGAGCCAATGCCTACAATCACGACCACAACACCTACGACCGCAAAGAAATTCCGCAATGCATGACGATTCGGCGAGAAAAATGACGCCATGAAGCAGCCGACAGTGAACGTGAGCATGGCTTGTCGTTCCTGCGAGGCGAGGAACAGCCCGATCAGTAGAACGAAAATAAGCACCAGGGATCGCAGCCGAACGAAGCCGATCAACGAAAACGCAATGACCGCAGGCACGTGGCAGGAAAGCTCAATGATTTTAGGTCCACCGACCTGCTGGGATCCGTAAGTCCACACAAATGAATCACCAGCAGAAAGATAAGCCACCATCGGAAGAACCGGAGACAGAAAAATTACGAAAGGGATGAAGCGCTTGTAGCGCTCGATGAGGATCGCCAACGTTGCTGGCCGTCGCAGGATCAGTGACGCGATGATGTAGGCAAACAAGCCATAGACCACAATCACCGCGTCGCGCAGCGCGTCGAACTTGTAGGCGTTCCAATACGGAATCGTGCGAAACACGGTCCAGAGCATGAGGAGTGCCAGCGCGATCCCTGGCAGGTTAAAGATCGCACCAGTCAGGTTTCCGGCCAACAACGCGGCAACTATGCCAAGCACAAGAGTCATCTCGCCGATGTAGAGAGGCGGAAACCCGAGATAGGCAAAGGCTCTCCCCAGCACTACATAGCCCGCGAGTACGAAGCATAAGAAGTTGAGATATACGGTGATCAGGCGCGGCATCGGCGTCCGATGGACGTGAACGCGGGCAGCGGTCATCGCGGGTCGCGCCCTACAGCAGTGGTTCCGGTTGCTTGCGCATAGTTGTCGGCGTAGCTGAAGCTCCAAACGCCGCCCCGCCCCCGCTCGAGTGAGCCAAGTGACGAAACTGAAGCCCTCGGATACAGTCCGAATTGTCGCGACCAGTTGGCCATGAAATAATTATCGTTCAATTTTGAAGTCGGCCAAGTTTCGCGGTCGAGGTCTTTTTGTGATTGGAAGCGGGGTCAAGCCGGCGACCCGGACAGTTCTCCCGCCATCACGCCGTAACCAAGACTTGGAAGCATGTCTTGCCTCGTTGAGCGGTGCGGAGCGCACAGCAGCTCAGATCCATTGTGGGCATCCAGTCGCGCTCAATTTGAGGGGCATGCAGTGAGAAGAAATCTCATCTGCACCGGAATTGACCATCAGGGGCGACCTTGCTCAGCTGGGCGTTCTGCCCGAGGGGCGTTCGACTGCGTGGTCATCACCCGAACGTCGGACATTCCGATTTTTCCAGCACGACCGTTTCGCAGCCGACGGCGAACATGTCGGCCGCGGCTGACCTGTTCGCCCGCTGAGGTAGAACCGCGCTGACAATCAAGATCATCAGTTGGTTCCACCACCCAAATGCAGTCCTCCCAGATGCCAAGGAGAACGCAAATGTCCGTTCTGGTTTATGACATCGGCCTCCACGATGGCAGGGATACCGGCCACTATCTTAGAGAGGGGTTTCGGGTGGTGGCCGTCGACGCCAATCCAGCAATGTGCGCGGCGGCGCAAACCAAGTTTCGGGATTACGTTCGGACTGGCCAACTCAAGATCATCAACTGCGGCGTCGCTGAACAGAAGGGGCAACTGGAATTCTGGGTGTGCGATGACAACACCGAGTGGAGTTCATTCCAGCGTTACTTTGGCGTCCCGCAACGGGGCCAGGAATCATTCAATCAACATAAATTGCAAGCCGATTGGGGACATCATCGATGAGTTTGGCGTGGCTGATTACATGAAAATTGACATCGAGGGAAACGACCGAATCTGCATCAGCGGATTAACTGATGCTACTGCACCACGATACATCTCAATCGAGATGAATGGCGGGGAACAGGATCTTCAAATCCTTTCTAGACTCGGGTATCGGCGTTTCAAGGTAATCTGCCAGAACAATTCATGGCATCAAGTAACCACGCACAATATCGGTTCTTATGAGTGGCCCCCAAGAATTTCATCATGCGTATATTGCGGAAGTGTAGAGCAACTCCCTCCTGGCTCCTTGCTGGGCGAAGCCTCGGTGAGTCCGGGCCTTGGGGCGAAAAGACATCGGGTGCTTGGCACTCGGTAGATCATGCTTATTCCGTGTGGCGCTCACTCCGGGAGATCGATGTGCGCCAGAACACACATGGGCTTGGCTGGTGGTTTGACATTCACGCCAAGGAGTAATCACCGCTACATCGCAGCGCCGAGTGCGCGCGGAACACACTCGACGTCGAGCGTACCCGTCGATCGCACGGTAGGCAGCGCGGACGAGGCCCGTCTGCGAAGTTATCAGTGCCGCCGTTGCCGATTTGTTGGGCTCAGCCCGTGCGCCCGCGAGTCCACAGGCGTCGCACCGCTGCCAGCTGGATGTGATACCACCGATAGCCGCTTCGACGGAACACGACCACACCCATCGCCGCCGTCACGAACGTTTCCGTCAGAGTCGCAGAGATCGCGGCCCCGACGGCGCCGTGTGTCGGACACAGAAGCACCATGGCGACGAGGTTGATCGCAGCGGACGCTGTGACGATCGCGGTGACCTCGCTCTTCATGCCCAGAGGGAGCATCACGTTCACACCCAGAACATTGTTCAGACCGACCAGAAACAGAATCGGCGCGAACCATTGAACCACGGGCACCGCCGCCGAGAATGTCTGACCCAAAGCGAGAGGCACAGCCCAGGGCGCGGAAACGTACATGATCACGCTGAGCACAAACGTCCCTCCCCCCTGCCCGATCAGCATACGCCACATGAGCTGCCGGGCGGCCAACCTGTCTCGCTCGAGGAGATTGTTGATTCGGGGAAACAGGGCAGTGCTTATGGGGCCGATCGTCAGGGTTTGGACGGCACGGCGGATCCGGTCGGCGCCGTGATAGAGCCCCACTTCCGAAGTCGCGGACAACGCGCTCAGAATCAAGACGGTGCTCTGTGTGTATAAGCTGACAGCACTCATGGTCAGAAAAAGCTGTGCCCCGGTGCGCAACTGACGCCACATGCCGAGCACGTCAAATCTCACCGGAAACAACGGCACGAACCGGCCCGCAATGTAGAGCGACACCGCCGCCGGGATGAAATTGCACAACCCCGGAATCAGGGTTGCCAACGCGACATCGGACGGCTGGCGAACAAACAGGATCAACAGCGGAATGGACAGAACCCTACCCGCGATGGAGGCGATCACCAAGGCCCCCATGCGCTCGAGCCCCTGAAGAAACCAGCCGACGCTCAGCATCGAGGTGAGCACCTGCACGGCAGCCGCGAGCATGACGACGCCGAGCCCTCCGATTGACGGCACAACCGCCATCACAATGCCGAGCCCGAGAAACGACATAGCGCCAAGGCCCAGGCGCGCCCAGTACGTATCCCAGAGAATGCGACGAAGAATTTCCGGATCGTTCGAGTGGCGCGCCACCTGCTGCGTCGCGGTCAGGAAAAATCCCCAATCCGTGATCAACGTCATGACTGAGACGACCCCGAAGGCGATACCGAACAGACCGAAATGCTCGACACCGAGAACGCGCGACAAATAAGGCAGGGTCACCAAGGGGACGAAATAAGCCACCCCCTGAAGAATGTAGAGGAATGCGATATTTTTGCGAACCGTGCTCATCCAGTTGGCGCGGACTCGAGCTCTTTCATCACCACACAGACCTGTTGGTGGCTCGGAACATATCCGATGTAATCGAAGCCGATCCGCCGCTCTGCTATGAACTCCTGAAAGGCTTTGTGCTCGTCCTGCCTCCAGGTCGGGTGGTTGAAATATTCATCGAACACAATGACCGTTCCCGGCACGATCCGAGGTCCGAGCCGGCGAAAGATCTCGCGCGTTGACGAGTAGAGGTCGCAATCGACGTGTAAGAAGGCAATCAGCTCGCTGTTGGTTTCGACAAACTCCGGTAATGTCTTATCGAACCATCCGACGTGCAGCTGGACGTTGGCATGGACCGACGGAGCTTTTTGTCCGAACGCGCCCTTTTCGAAGCCCGTACGCCAATCCTCCGGCAAGCCTTCAAAGCTGTCGAAGCCGTGCACGGTTCCCGAAACCTGCTTCGCGATGTGATTGATCGTCTTTCCGCTCGCAACGCCGAACTCGAGATATGCCCCTTCGATCGAGACGCGGCTCAGGGCAAACGTCAAAATATCCAGCGAGGAGCGAAACGTGCGCGCGCGTGGCATATGCGCGATACAAAAGTCGGCGGTGTCCATTGCTGCCCGAATTTGCATCAGCTCACTGATGTTATAACCGTCGGCACCTACGAATGGCAGCTTCAGCCATGCGTGCCGAATCACCTTTGCCGCATATCGACCTAGGACAGGCATTGCGAGCCTCCTGCAACGGAAAAGGCGCGCGTTGGCTGTGGGCACCCGGCTTCACGCGGTGCGATCGTATAGGCCCGGCTCTCACTGAACAGGCGTTTTTCGAGCATCCGGCGCACCTTTCCTCTAAGCGAGCGCGCACGCGTAGCGGGAAGCTGCAGGACAGGAACTCCCACCAAGTCCGCGTAGTCTTGCAGGAGACCGGTTCGGAGCAAGTCCTGCTCCTGCGTGAAGAACGAAAAGTGGGAAACGATCAGATTTCCGATGATCCGACCGGGCTTGCCGGTCAAGCTTGGCAACACAGCCGAGATCCACTCCTCGTCATCCACGCCAAGCGGACAGAAGGCATCGCCCAACGCAGCGACATCCTCCCCGAAAAAGCCGATGCAGTTTATGGAGAACCGTGTCAGGGATATGTCAAAGTTCGGCACGTGGAAGGCCGCGAGATTGTCCGCCTTGAGCATTTCGATAAACGAACGGTGGAGCGCTTCGGCGAAGCGCCAGCTACGCCAGCCATGAACACATCCCGAGGATGCGGAAACATTCGCGTCGATCCTTATCCCGCTGTGATATTTCAAAAGCCAGGAGCAGATCGCGTTGTTGACCACAAGCGGAGACCAGTAGGTGTATTTGCGCCGCTCGGCCAACGCCGCACCGTAGAGGGCAGCCCCGAACCGGTCCGGCAAATAAAGGACATCGTCGTCCATCTTTATGTAGAAGGTCGAACGATCGTTCGCGCACCGATAGAATTGATTGATTGACCCGTTTGATCCATCCACGGATGGCGCGTCTACAATTCGTATTTTGTCATGCGCATTCGCAAGCTCTCGAATGTAGGTGCGATCGGCTTGTGCCCGGCAATTGTCCCACAGGTCCCATCTTTCGATGGTCTCATCGCGGAGAATATACGCCTTCAGTATTTCCAGATAAGCACGTCGGCCGGCGGGAGTTACGGCCACGATACGACGAGTCATGCATTCTCTCCACGGCAGATCGTCCTGCGAAGCCCTACAATCCGATCACGTTCAGACCCATGACGATCTTCATTATGCGATACATCCTTGGCGCCAGGTGCCACCGGTTAAGCCCCCACGCATGCCTTTCGACCCGTCCATCCGGTAGAACACCTTCCAGCGCGTAGCGTCGACCGACTTCCAATCCATATTTTCGAGACATCTCGTGCCACTCCTGACCCGGCGACAGGTCCGTTCCGTTTCCCTGATATTGCGTGCCTTTGCCGATTTCCCGAGTATGCAGCAGCGCAGCCGCGTCGATGACCGCGAGCCGCTTCCCGGCACTTTCGACCTGGCTGCTCCAGAGACAATCCAGGCCCCAGCTCGACTTGTTGTCCCGGAACCGTGGCAAGAACTCGCTCAAAGCATCGCGGGTGAAGATAGGGCACATGACCTCGACAAAATTGGTGCGCCGATATCGATAGCGGCGGCGCTGAAGCGTCACCCCGTGGCTGAAGAATGACCGCGCATCCAGGGAGGGTTGCGCGATGGCGGCGCCGGACTCCGCGGCGATTTCGAAAATCTCGCTCCAGCTGCCCGCCGCGACCTCGAGATCGTCGTCCGGACACCCGATCAAATCGTAGTGCTCGAGGAAATGTGGATTACGATCGAAGCAGTCCGCGAGGCCGACATACTTGGGGCCTTTTTCCATCGAGAGGCTGACGCCGTCCGGCAGCGTGCCGAAAGGCTCGGACCGGTTGCCGAAATAGCTGATATGGAGATCCCAGCTTCGCTTCTCGCCTTCCATCGCGAGCCAGCTCGGGTGCAGCGAACGGTCCCCCGCCCTTAGCACGAGGAGATTCCGCCGGCTCATTCTGCGGCCCGGGAACAGACCGCGGGCGCGATGCGCTTCTCAAACAGCGCCAGAGCCCGCCCGCAGGCCTGGTCCATGTTGTAGTAGGCATAATCGCCGAGGCGTCCCGCAAACCAGACCTTGCCTTCCACCGCGCGCGCCAATTCCTGATAGGGCTTCAGTTGCGTAGCCGTATCCGGCGTCGGGATGGGATAATAGGGCTCATTCTTGCCAGCGTCGAAAGCTTCCGGATATTCCTCGACCAGTACTGTCGACGCCGATGTCTGACCCGTCAGATGCTTGATCTCCGTGATCCGCGTGAAATCGAACTCGTTGGGATAGTTGACCGTACCCACGGGCTGGACGAGCGGACAATTCTCCTCGCGCAGGCGGAAGCGGATGCTGCGGTAGGGCAGGCGACCATGTTGGAAGTCGAAATACTGATCGATCGGCCCTGTAAAGACGATCCTGGCTTCCGGATAGAGCGCCTTCACGCTGTCGAAGTCGGTCGAAAGCGCGACGTCGATGTTGGGATGATCGAGGATCTTCCGGAACATTTCGGTGTAGCCGTCCTTCGGCATCGCCTGATAGGTGTCCTGGAAATAGCGGTCATCGCGAGTGATCGAGACGGGGACGCGGGCGGTGACGGACGGATCGAGATCCTCCGGGCGAAGCCCCCACTGTTTCTTCGTGTATGACTTGAACACATGATCGTAGATGTAATCGGCGAGAAAATTCAGCTGAGGATCGCCGCTTTCCCGAAGCTGCAAGATCGGGATTTTTTTGCCGTATCCGTAGGTACGGATCAGGCTTTGGGAAAGATCCTCGGCGAGAAATCGCGGGAAGAGCGCCGCCATGGCGTTGAGATTGAAAGGCAGGGGAACCGCATTCCCCTCCACCATCCCCAGAACGCGATGGTAATACGGACGCCACTCCGTGAAGCGGGAAAGGTACTGCCAGACCTTTTCGCTGTTGGTGTGAAAGATATGCGGGCCGTATTTGTGGACTCGCAAACCATGGCTTCCGATGTCGTCGAAGGCGTTGCCCGCGATGTGATCGCGCCGGTCGATCACCAAAACGGGCTCTGACAGCTCAGACGCCAATCGTTCCGCGAGCACAGCTCCCGTGAAGCCTGCACCGACGATCAGCCACCGGTATCGTGCCATCTCATTCGGTCCCTGGTCTGGAGAGATGAGCTTTACTCGCCCAATAGTCGCCTGGAGTTGCTCCGATCTATACCTTGCATTCGTCGTGTGTCGCGCTCAGCTCGACCTGCCCCCCAATTTGTCACAAGATGGTTTTTCTTGAGTCCATTGCGGTATTGCTAAGACTGGCCGGATGCTTGCCGTTGGAACTCGGGCCGCAAATGGAGCTCGCTCCCTAGCCCTCGAGCAATCCCTTGGACGCCACCGACTCCGGCTATGGTCCTTTGTCCCTCGGGAACGTGCCTACGGCAGCGTCCAGGAACGTACCGGCAAGAACATTCGCCATGAAAGGGCCAGCACAATCCGCAGGGCAACGATAACGACGACCGGCGCGATCGCTTCTGACCAGAACCATTGAAGCGAAGATGCGATCTCTCGTCATAGCCGTCGCAATGATCATGGGATGGATCGTCCCGGCGCTGGCAGAGTCTGCCAACGGCACGACGATCCCGGTTGCGACCCAGATCGTCGATTCCCATGGCGCGACTTGGACCCTGCGGCTCTCGGACCGAGCTGTCCTGAAGGATGGGGTGGCGACAGGCGCCAGCAGTGTGCTGGAATTGTGGTATCTGGACCAAGCTGTCTGGGCCTATTTCGGCGGCAATTGGTGGCGCAGGCTCGATCAGGGGCAGACTTCCGGGCAAGCCCTCACCTGGCCGGCCAAACCGAACATGCCCACTACACCCGGCCTTCGGCTCTCTGTCGGGCCGCAGACGGGGGTTAGCTGTAGCGGCGTCGCTGTAAATCCGGGCGACAACATGCAAACGATCGTCGACAAGCATGGCGCCGGAACAACCTACTGCTTGGCCGTGGGCACCTACAATCAGTTGAGCGTGGCGCCCAAGAACGGCGATCAATTCATCGGCGCCTTCGACGGAACGAAGGGGGCCGTGCTCGATGGTCGCGGCACCACGGTACATGCCTTTTCGGGTGCCGCTACCCACGTCGTGATCCGCAATTTGTTCATCAAAAATTACACCGCGCCAACGCAACACGGTACCATCGAAATCACGGGCGCCTACCTGCTGTTGCAGCACAACGACATTTCCCAGGCCACGCAAGGCTCCGCGGTCTACGTCGCCGACCATGCCGTCGTGATCGCCAATCGCCTGCATCACAATGCCCAGCAGGGCTACGCGGTGCACGGCGACATCATCGACCATCCGATCGTGGGGGTCCTGTTCGACTCCAACGAGATCGACAATAACAATCCAACACACCAGACTTGGGATGGCAGCGAGCAGGGAGGCGGAAAGGCGCTCAACACCCAGTATCTGACGTTCTGGTACAACTACAGTCACGACAACGGCGGCGCGAACTTCTGGACCGACTGGAACAACATTTATACGAGTTACTGGTACAACAAGGTCGGCAAGGGATGGAACGGCATCGAGCACGAGATCAGCTACAACGCCTCGATAATCGGCAACGTCATCTCGGATGTTGATGCCGGCGCGAGCTGTTTGAACGGCTACTTCACATGCGGTGCGATCAATATCGAAAATTCAGGCGGTGCAACCGGCGCTCACGCCGGCATCATCGAGATCGCCCATAACACGATCACTGTTCCCAAGTACGGCCGTGCAATTCCCATGCGGCAGCAGAACCGTGGGGTCGGCGATCGATATTCTCGCGGAGAATACCGTTGGCTGCGCAATATCCACGTGCATCACAACACGATCGACTGGTCCGCCGCGACCGGCGTCTCCAATGGGCAGATTGGGGCGGTGCAGGATACAGGCGACGTCAAGATCTTCCACAACAACATCCGATTTGACGACAACACTTACATCCAGGGCGCGCGGATCAACCAGTTCACCTGGAACAACCGGAACAACAACAGCTTCACCCAATGGCAGGCCTATGGTTTTGACCGTCAGGGCAGTGCGCAGTGAGGTGCTATGCCTGAAACTTTAGAGGCGCGACCTTAGGGGAACTATTCCCGGCGGCAAACCTGGCACCGAGGTGACGTCAACGCCGGCGATCGCCACGGGGGTTACTGTTTCGCCGCTACAGTCGTGCGCGCCGCCCGGTAGTAGTGCGCATATCTGAAACCCCAGCCGCCATCGCGATTGTACTTGCGATACTTAGCGGGCGTCACCCGATTGAGTATTGTGACGCCAACTGCTTTGCTATTGGCGCGGTGCATTCGATCAATCGCCTCGAGCACGACCGAACGCCTCGTCCGTCCCCAGTGAACGACGTGTAGAACGACGTCGGCGAAGCGAGCAAGAATTGCCGCATCGGCGACGACCACCGCCGGCGGACTATCGATGACGATTGAATCGAACTGCGTTTTTGCCGCCTCTAGAAAGGTGCCAAATTGCGGTGACAGAAAAACCCGTTGGGCGCTCTCGTCCGCCCCGCCGCCCTTAATCACGTAGAGATCCTTGGCGATCTCCGTGGCGTCCGGAGCGCCTTCTTCATCCATCAGGATCGACGCCAGGCCCGGTGAATGCGATGCGCCCGCCAGATAGGCGTCCACCTTTGGCCTGCGGAGATCCGCATCGATGAGGAGTGTTTTGGATCCGGCAGCAGCCAGCGCGGTGGCCAGGGCAACACTGGAAACCGTCTTTCCTTCATGCGGCAGAGCCGACGTTACCAGCACGACGCGGCTTCTTCTTTCATTGTTGACGCCGATCGCCGAATCCAGCGCTACGTGGATCGTCCTAACCGACTCTCGAAACATGCGCGTGCTTCTGGCGAAGAGATTCTTGCTACTCGCACGGTGGAAGCCACGTGGCAGATCCGGCAGGATTCCGAGGCAGGCAAGCCCGGTGGTTTCTTCCAATTGCGTTGGAGTTCGAAAACTCTTGTCGGCAAATTCAAGCAGGGCAACTACAGCGGCGCCCAGGGCTGCGCCGAGGACCAAGCCTGCCGCGAGAATAATGGGAATATTCGGCCACGAGGGAACCGGTTGCGGTGTCGCGCGGGAAACTACGCGGGCATTCGGATAAACGCCGTGCATCAACGCCGCCGTCTCCGCATACCGCTTTTCAATTCCGGCGTAAAAAGTCCTGCGTCCTTCGGCGCGCCGCTCGAGAATTGACAGTTGGAGCTGCTGCTGAGAAGCGTCTCCAACCTCCAAACGCAGCGCATCGACTTTCGACGCCAGCTCTTCTTCCCGTGCCCGCGCGTCCCGGGCATTGGACTCGAGATTCGAGACAATCTGAGTGACCTTGGTGCCAATGGTGGCTTGCAAATTGGCCAGTTCGCTTTCCAAAGCCTTCCTGCTGGGATACTGCGAACCCAATGTGGCCTGGGAGTTTGCAAGTCGTGCGCTCGCGCGCGCCTCGTCAACCCGGAGCTGCTGAATGAGCTGGGAATTCAAAACATCGGGAATGGCGTAGACGTCGCGACGTTTCATCAGGTCGTTGGCGGCGGCGAGTCGCGTTTCCGCTGCAATCCGTGCCTGTGTCGCACCAGCCAACTGAATGTTCAAGTTGGAGAGCAACTGACCCAACTGCTGGTTTACCGCCACAGAATTTCCCGGCGCCACTTCGATGATTGCTTTGTGTTCAACACGGAACTGCTCGATGGCGGCTTCGGCTTCGCGCAGTTGCTTCCCCGCGGCATCCAACTGCGATTGCGCCCACTCGTTGGCACTTGCTGTGAGCGCCAACTTTGCGTCGATTCGGGCGGCGAGATATTGCTCTGCAACGGCATTGGCGAGCCGAGCGGCCTTTTCTGGGCTGGATGCCGCAAAGACGATCTTGATGATGGACGAGCGCCTGTCGTCTTCGACGGAAAGCTTCGTTCGCACCAGCTGTATCGTTAGCGCCAGCTTATTTGGATCTAGGCTATCTTGCCGCCGGCCGGCTGAGGAAGCGGCGTCATTGGCAATGCTGCCTAGAATTACCCCATGGTTGTTGGTCAATATCGTACTGCGCATGCCGTTTTGCGGCGGATGGCCGTAACCAACGACCTGACCGGGTATGCCGGCATCGGTATCGCGCGAGCCCGATGGCACACCACTGTCGCCCTGCAGGAGCGAGTTGAAAAAAGTTCTGAGCTCTCCGAACACCATGTCCACGAATCTCGTGCGCCACGTCGGCGGAGCAGGGCTGAATTCCGGATCATTTGTCAGATCAAGCGCGCGCACTACCCTTTCTACGACGGCGTCCGAGCGAAGGACCTCGACTTCCGTCCGACTCACGTCGGGATCGCCCTCCTTTGCACTGGTAACGACATTGTCGAAGTTCGAGAACTTATTGCCCGAATCAAGCTGGACCATCGCCGTCGCACTATATTGAGGCTTCGCGACGCTCAGCCACATCGCCGCTCCGGCCAGCCCCAAGCAGCTAAAAACCACGATAAGCCACGCTCGACGACGCACCGCGCCAAGAGAGGACTTTACGCGCCTCTCCTGCCACTTCGCGGCCTTGTCATCCAGAAGCGCGAGAGATGAAAAATCTGTGGTTAGCGTCTTCATCTCAGTACGCATTTGACGGTTTCAGAAGGACGAGAACTGTCGCGATCGCGATCTTCAAGTCCAGCAACAGGGAGTAATTGTTGATATAGGCGAGATCGTAGGCGAGCCGCTTCTCCAGGTCCTCGGCGACCTCCATACCACCGCGCCAGCCGTTGATCTGCGCAAGTCCAGTAACCCCGGGGCGTATCCTGTGACGAGCAGGATAATGTGGAAATTCACGGCAAAGTCGGCCCTCGACCCTCAGGTCAACAGGCAAAGGCCGCGGCCCGATCAATGACATGTCGCCTTTCAGGACATTCACAAGCTGAGGTAGTTCATCAAGACTAAGCGCGCGGAGGATCTTGCCGATGGGCGTGACGCGCTCGTCGTCTCGTTTAACCGGTTGCCGAGCATTTTGGTCGGCGCGATGGTCGTAGAGAGTGCGGAACTTGAGAACCGCGAACTTTTGGTTATTGAGACCGAACCGCTGCTGGCGAAACAGGACGGAGCCAGGACTGGTGAGCTTCACAAGCAAAGCTATGGAAAGCAACAATGGCGCCATCAGTGCGAGGAGCAGGAATGCGCCGACTTTGTCTAAGGTCGACTTGATAAAGCCCTGAAGCGGAGTGAGCGGCCTCTTCAATACCGGCGCGACGCAGACATCTCCGGCCGCTCCAAAGCGCAAGTCTGTCGAAAAACCGTCGAGGACTATGAGGTCGACGTTGGCGGCTGTCCCTTCAAGCCGTCTCACGAGAGCTGCTATCCGTTCATGCTCTCCGACCGGCGTCGCAAGCAGTACCCGGCCGATCTGACCGCTGCTTACAAGCGTGGTCAACCGATCGATATCCGTTCCAGCTTTCCCCACCTTCTCGTCGGGAGCCATGCGGTCGGAGAAAACTTCGATCCGAAATCTGTTTCCTGTGCCGCCAACCCGCTGAGCTATCCGTCGCGCCGCTCTTGACGCACGTTCGGGCGACCCGACGATCGCAAGGCGCTTCTCAAGTCCGCCTGAACTGAATTTGCCCAGCCGTGAACCAACCGGCCCATGAAACGAAAGCGTTAGCGGCATTGCTCACTCCCCTGAACGCAGACTATGCCCCGGCGTAGTAGCGTGTGTTTGGAGCGAAGAGGCCCAGTCCGCACAAGAACAGTGCAGAGCGTTCCCACAACCGGCGTACCATCGGGCTCCCCTTTGCTGTTGGAGCAATTCTGTGACTTCACTTCGTTTTGGCTGCTTCGGCTCAGATCGAGCACGAACGTCAAACGCTTCGGCAACAACCGCTAGGTTTGTGACGCCACCTCATTCGGGCTCGCGTTTAGGTCGGCCACGAACGTCGAGCGCTTTCGGCAGCGCGCGATCGGTACAAGATATGGGAAGGTCACGTGAAGCAACGCAGCTGGAAGGGTAAGTAGCTAAAGAATACGCAGGTTTGTCTCTTCGATTGCACCGGCGCGATTGGACGATTCCCGGCAAAATAATCGGTGCTAACCAGAGAAAGCCGCCATCTTTATCGAGCCTCAATCACTCCCGTGTGCCTGTCCGGTAGCCGACCTTCGTGTATACTTGCAAGGCAATGGGGGGGGGAGGATGACGCGCACCCCTCCGTTGTGAGGGGGAACGCCCGTGACATTCGTGGCAATTTGGTTCGGCGTCGCGGTGGTCGTGGCGCTCCTTCTGGGCTACGCCGCCCGCCGACTGAAACGCGCACCAAAAGCACGGCAAGAAAGACGAAAAGCCAGCAACGAGAACGCTGACGAGATCAGAGACCGGGACGAATTCGGGTCTTCAAGGCAGTCCTCCATGAACGCCAAGAAGTAGGATGGCCGCGTCTGGCAGCAGCGCTGAGCAGATGCTGGGTTCAGTTCCTGCTTGAGGCGATGTCCGCTTCCAAGGGTAAAGCCGACATCAATACCGGCCGCTCAATGCCTAAATCCCGAATCAGTTTGCTTTTGGCTTCGTCTGAACTTGATCGTATTTCGCCAATGCGGCCGCAGCCTGCTGCCGAAGTGCTGCCAGTTGAGCTTCCGTTAGGTATCCCGTCTCGGGCAGTCCTTGTGCCTTCTGCCACGCCGTGATCATCGCCCGGGTGCGTGGACCAAAGTAGCCGGTCACCGTAGGCATTTCGTGGCCCAGCGAATTCAGTGCCACCTGCACCCTCTTGCGATCCTGCTCAGACAGGTTCAAGGCGGCTTCAGCCCATTCAGGCTGCTGCCGCGCGTCGAGCTTCAGCTCGTCTGGACGCTTTGCCTGCGCGGGCTGCTCGCGCAATGCGGCAAGCTGTGCTGCATCCAGGTAGCCCGTTTCCGGCAGGCCCTGCTTTTTCTGCCACGCCGTGATCATCGCACGGGTACGAGGGCCAAAGTGGCCGGTCACCGTGGGAATCTCGTGGCCGAGTGAATTCAGCGTCACCTGCACCTTCTCGCGATCCTGCGCGGACAGGGCAAGGGCAGCCTCGGCCTTTTCGGCCTGTTCTCTCAGTTCCACGGCTGACTTCGGCTTTCGATCCGCCGCCGTGCGTGCTTCCTCCCCTGCCTTAAGACGGCCATCCTCGGCCGCAAGCTTCTGCTCAGCAGCCCTCCGCGCGGCCGCCTCCATCGAAGCCTTTTCTTCGGCGCTCTTCCGCGCGTCTTCGGCACTCTTCCGCGCGGCCGCCTCCATCGAAGCCCTTTCTTCGGCGCTCTTCCGCGCGTCTTCGGCACTCTTCCGCGCGGCTGCCTCCATCGAAGCCCTTTCCTCGGCGCTCTTCCGCGCGTCTTCGGCACTCTTCCGCGCGGCTGCCTCCATCGAAGCCTTTTCTTCGGCACTCTTCCGCGCGGCCGCCTCCGCCAAAGCCTGTT
>Ga0081455_10004677_pt1 | contig 15238 bp, 11 predicted proteins | sample TabmetS3T2R1_FD_70207 | JGI IMG/M metagenome (GOLD analysis project Ga0081455, IMG submission 70207) | Tabebuia heterophylla rhizosphere microbial communities from the University of Puerto Rico - S3T2R1 | ecosystem: Host-associated > Plants > Roots > Rhizosphere ... | reverse complement strand
TACATGATGAGCAATAAAAAATACTGGCTCCTCCCTATCGTCCTCGTCCTGGTGACGATCGGCGTCCTTCTGGCGGTCGCGGGTAGTTCCGCGCTGGCGCCATTCATTTACACTCTTTTCTGAGTCGGAACATACAGCTTAGTCAACTTGGGAGTGAGGTTTTATGGCAAGTATTCTAGGTATCTCCGCCTATTACCATGACTCTGCGGCATGTCTGGTTATTGACGGGGAGATAATCGCGGCGGCGCAGGAAGAGCGTTTTACGCGCGTAAAGCATGACTATCGTTTCCCGGGCAACGCCGTTCGGTACTGTTTAAAAGAGGCCGGGATTACCCCGGAGCAACTCGACTACGTAGGGTTCTATGATAAGCCGCTACTCAAATTCGACAGGCTGCTTGAAACCTATCTGGATTACACACCGTCGGGCTTTCTCTCCTTCCTCAAGGCAATGCCGCTCTGGATGAAGGAAAAATTGTGGATGCCGGATATGATCGGAATCGAGTTCGGGAAGGTGGCCGGGGCGGAAGACGAACGAGCCGCCAAGAGGCTGGCGAAACAGTTCCGCTGGAAGCTGCTCTTCGGCGATCATCACGAGAGCCACGCGGCCAGCGCATTCTATCCTTCACCGTTCGAAGAGGCGGCGATTCTCACCATGGACGGAGTCGGCGAGTGGGCGACTAGCTCGATGGGGGTCGGACGAGGCCCCGAGATCAACCTATTCAAGGAGCTCCGATTCCCCGACAGCCTCGGCCTCCTCTATAGCGCGTTTACCTACTACACCGGATTCAAGGTGAACAGCGGCGAGTACAAGATCATGGGGTTGGCCCCTTACGGAGAACCCAAGTATGTTCCGCTGATCAAGGAGAAGTTAGTCGAAGTCTGCGAAGACGGAAGCCTTCGAATGAATCAGGAGTATTTTGGTTACAGCCAGGGGTTGCGAATGACGAATCGGGCTTTCGATAAGCTTCTCGGCGGCCCGCCCCGAGAGCCCGAATCGAAGCTCACACAAAGGGAGATGGACCTCGCCCGGAGCGTCCAGGAGATTACGGAAGAAGTGGTGCTGAAGATGGCCCGTTATGTTCGGCGCGAAACCGGGATGAAAAAGCTCTGTCTGGCGGGTGGGGTGGCGCTCAACTGTGTGGCTAACGGCCTACTCTTGAGGGAAAGGTTGTTTGACGACATCTGGATCCAACCCGCGGCGGGCGACGCTGGAGGATCTGTCGGGATTGCGCTTGCGATCTGGCATCGTTACCTCGGCAAACCGCGCATAAGCCCGGAAAGCGAAGGAACCTGGATCTCTTCGTGTAACCATTCCAACGGAGTTCCCCTGCCTTATGCAGACGGTATGAAGGGAGCGTATCTCGGGCCTAGTAATTCAGAAGCGGAGATAGAGCAGTACCTCAAAGCGAACAACTTCCCTTACACAAAATACAGCCGACAGGATTTACCCGACGCCGTGGCCGATCTGTTAGTCGCGGAGAAGGTCGTCGGTCTGCATCAGGGAAGAATGGAGTTCGGACCTCGGGCCTTGGGCGGCAGGAGCATCATCGGCGATGCGCGATCACCCAAGATGCAGTCAGTGATGAATCTGAAAATCAAGTACCGGGAAAGCTTTCGGCCCTTCGCGCCTAGTGTGCCTCGGGAATATGTCGCGGACTGGTTTGAGATGGATGTAGACAGCCCCTACATGCTTCTGGTGGCCGACGTAGCGGAGAAACGACTTCGAAAGATGACCGCGGAAGAAGAGAAATTGTGGGGGATAGAGAAGCTCAATGTAGTCCGGTCCGAGATCCCCGCTGTCACACACGTGGATTATTCGGCTCGAATTCAAACCGTGCGTAGGGAAGTGAACCCGCTCTACTGGGAGATCATGGAGGCGTTTCGTAAGAAGACTGGTTGCCCGGTAATCGTTAATACCAGTTTCAATGTGCGCGGGGAGCCGATAGTTTGCACGCCCGAGGACAGTTATCGCTGTTTTATGAGGACGGAGATGGACGCCCTGGCGCTGGAGACCTGCGTGCTTAATAAGAAAGAGCAGCCTGAATTCCGGGAGAGCGCGGATTGGCGTCAGGAATTCTCGCTCGACTGAAATGATCAGACTTCCTCCCGCTCGAAATTCTTTTCACTGAAGAGGTCAAATCGAATGTATATACTCACTATTTCTGGACATCAACGTGATGCGGCCTCGGCGCTGCTCAAGGACGGTCGGGTTATCGCCGCCATTGAGGAGGAAAAACTGGTTCGCGTCAAGCACATCGGAATCAGCCAGTGTGGCGGGTTGCCTTACGAAGCGATTGGATATTGTCTGGAATCCGCCGGCGTCGGGGTTGAGGATATAGATTATGTCACCTATTACGTCAAACCCCGCCGTCTATTGAATAGGCAGTCAAAATTCCATGAACGGTTCATCCCGGAAAATTCCCCCGAGGCCGAAGATCACAAGGCGGCGAGTGTGAATGAATATCATGACAGGCTGAAAACGCTGCATTTGATCAGGCGACTGTTGGACCGGCGCTCGAAGGTCGTAGCTATAGATCACCAGCTCGCGCACGCCGCAAGTTCATTTTACCTCTCGGGTTTTGACCGCGCTGCAATCCTGATACTGAGTGGGAAGGGAGATTACATCACGATCGCGGCTGGGATAGGCGAAGGAAGGAAAATTCGCCTTCTTAGGCGAGTCGAATTTCCACATTCCCTCGGCTGGGTATACAGTCAGGTCAGCCAATATCTCGGGTTTCGAGCCAATGGAGGCGAACATAACACGCAATGGCTGAGTATTACCGGTGAACCGGAATTCCTCCCCGCCTTCCAGGATTTGTTGAAGATTGACGCGGCAGGCATCCCTGCCATAGACCTTTCCTACTTTACTTCTTCTCTCCAAGGGGCCGACCCTTTTTCTGAAAAGTTCTATCACAGATTCGGCGATAGTTTGCGCCGCAAGGATCAGCGGTTCAATGGGGGAGTGAAATCGCCCTCCTGGACCGACCTGATAGAGAAATTGAACGGGCCTCAGAAAGCCGTGTTACCTTCGACCAACTATAGCCGGAATCTGGCGCATAGTCTTCAGAAGCATCTCGAAAACGCCGTTCTGGCCCTTGCCGAAAATGTCCGACGTGAGTACGGGGTGTACGCGTTATGCCTTGCGGGCGGAGTAACTTCGAACAGCCTGCTGGTATCGAGGCTGGAACGCGAAAGTGGCTATAAGCATATTTTCGTCCAGCCCGCGGCCGGGAATGCGGGATGTAGCGTCGGGGCCGCCTTATTTCATTGGCATAACCAGCTTAACCAAGGACGCCCTGAAGTCCTGGAGAATGTCTTCCTGGGACCTGAATACACTGACCAGGAGGTCAAACCCGTCCTTGATAATTGCAAGCTGGCTTACAGATACATTGTTTCTGAGGCTAAGCTTCTCGACGAGGTTTCAAGACTCCTTTATCAGGGTAACATCGTCGCCTGGTTTCAGGGGCGCGCTGAATTCGGCCCTCGTTCGCTCGGGGCCAGGAGTATTCTCGCCACCCCTTTGCTGGCTCACATGAAGGAAAACCTCAACCTGTTCGTCAAGCACCGGGAAACTTCTCGGCCGTTTGCCGTTTCGGTTCCGGAAGAGCGTGCGGAAGAGTTCTTCGAGAAATGCGGCCCACTTTCAAGGTTTCTGCTAACCGTATCGCGCGTCAGAAATGACAAGCGGCAACTGATTCCCGCCGCCTGGTTTTCGGATGGAATGGCCCGCGTTCATACAGTCAATCGCAAAACCAACCCGCTCTACTGGCGCCTGCTCAATAAATTCGGGGAGAAGACCGGTGTCCCCGTTCTTGTTAACACATCTTTCAATCTTTTTGGGGAACCGGTTGTTTGCACGCCCCGAGAAGCGGTGCGCAGCTTTTACTGTTCCGGAATAGACGCGCTGGCTATCAATAACTTCCTAATTCAGAAATAGTATGAAGAGAGACGGTTTGACGTTACTGGGGAGACTTGTCAAGTTTGCTAGAGATGTTTGGATGGTTCTCGGGATAGCGGTGGTCATGTTTGTGGCTTTAGAGGCGGTTGTTTCGCTGGGCTTTTACGTTCGAGGCTTTTGGCATCCTCCTGCCGCTAACTTCCGGATCAAGGCCGACACCTATTCCGATACAGAATGGGCGTCTAAGTACTACAAAGAGATTGAAGAGGTTGAGAAGGGGAGGACATTGAGGTGGCAACCGTACGTTTACTGGCGCCGGACCCCCCGCCGCGGACAGTACATTAATATTGGATCCGACGGTCTGCGGAAAACCATTAATGTCCCTATGTCTGGGGGCGCAAGCCCTCCGATTAAGGTATTTATGTTCGGCGGCTCCACGATGTGGGGGTTGGGATCTGGAGATGACTCCACCATTCCTTCAATCTTTGCTGAGGAGGCTAAAAATAAAGGGATAAACTGTGAGGTCGTTAATTTCGGCCAGTATGCGTACGTTAGCACTCAGGAAGTCATCGAATTGACGCTTCAGTTACAAAAGGGAAATATTCCCGACATAGCGATCTTTTATGACGGCGTCAACGACACGTTCAGCGGTTTTCAACTCAGCGTCCCGGGGCTGCCGCATGATGAAATCCGCCGGGAGAAGGAATTCTGCCTCTTAGAGAGGAAAGAGCTTCAAACCTTGGCGGTCCAATCCGCAATCCGCCAGCTTTCGACCATGCGTCTTCTTCATGGAGTTCTCCAAAAATCCGGGTTACGGCCTGATAACTTCCAACCTGTTCCGCTGGAATATGAAAAAGCGGTTGCGGACAAAGGGGCGCTGGCTCATGCGGTGGCGGAGACATACCTCAATAACATAAAACTGGTGCAAACCCTGTCCCGATCCTACGGCTTCACCTCTCTTTTTTACTGGCAGCCGGTCATTTATTCGAAGCAACACCTGACCGAATACGAGCGTCAGTCTCTAGAACTCGATGTTCATTATCCGGGCATGAAGGAGTTTTACCAGGACACGTACGCTGCGCTGCGGCAAAGTTCCGCGGGACTGAATAGGAACGTCGCCTTTCATGACATCAGCTCGATATTTAGTGATATTCGCGAGCCGATCTTCGTTGACTTTAACCACATGGGGGATAAAGGAAACCGGGCTATTGCTCAGAGAATGGCTGAAGATTTTGTACATCTTTTGAAAGTGAATACCAAACCCCCTATGCATAGCGGCCTGGCCGAACAAATGGCTAACTCGGAAAAGTGATGTAACAGTTACCAAAACGCTCTTTTTGGCCCAATGCAGTTTGAGGGGGAAGGCTCAAAAATGACATGAAGAATGTTGTCAAGAAACTCCTGTTGATTCTATTCAGTACGTTTATCGGCCTGGCGGGTTGTGAGATCGGTCTGCGGTTACTCGGTAATAAGTTCAGTGGCTCGACTTACATCGCTGATCCGTTGCTCGGATGGTCGTTGCGGCCCGGCGCGGGCGCTTGGGAAGCCGACGAAGGTGTCGCGTGGAGCAAGATCAACAGCCATGGGTTTCGCGACCGCGACCGCGCCCTGATCAAGCCCCGGGGCGTCTACCGGGTGGCCGTACTGGGCGATTCATACACCGAAGCGCGCCAGGTTGACATGAACAAGACGTTCACCGCTCTCTCTGAAGTGGAATTGAACCGGCGACATTGTTTCGGGGAGAGCAAGGTGGAAGTTTTGAACTTTGGAGTTCCGGGCTACGGCACGGGCCAAGAGCTTCTCCTGCTGCGCGAGCGCGTATGGAAATTCAGCCCGGACATGATTGTCCTTCAGGTTTTTACTGGCAATGACATCTTCAACAATCACCGCGCGCTAAACGTCAGCACCCCCGACTTGGCTCCGTACTTCCTGCTTAAAGACGGGAAGTTGACGCTGGATGACCGCTTCCGGCAGGCGCCTGCTTTTAATCCTACCCGCATCAAGTTGAAAGGCATTGCCGCGGACATCATGAACAACTCAGTATTACTACAGTTGGTATATAAACTGCGCCGGCTGAGAGCGCAGCGGGAGGAGCTGGCGCACATGGACGCCACTGAAGTGTCAGCCGCCTCGAACGCTCCACCGCCCGAGTATCAGCGTTATCTGGCGTTCCTTACGCCCACGATCCCGTCGATGGTGGAGGCGTGGCAGGTGACCGACGCGTTGATCGCGGAGTTCGGCAGGGAGGCTAGTTCTCACCATGCGCCGCTGCTGATTATGCTCATACCGACGGCGTATCAAATCTATGCGGATCCGAAAGATGAGGAATCGTATCGCGCGCATTACAAGATCGAATCGCTTGAGTACGCGGATGACCGGGTGGAACAGCAGTCCCGCGCGAACGGGATTCCCGTACTACGGCCGACGGAGCCGTTGAAGGAGGTGATACGGCGTACAGGAAAATATCCGGCCGGCTTCGCGAACACCGCTCCGAACGAAGGCCACCTCAATGAACTTGGGCACGCGGTGGTCGCGCGCGCGCTAGTTCAGGCGATTTGCGCGCTCGCAACCGCTCGGCCCATACGCAAGGGGGCTTAAAAGCGACCGCCGAACCTTGGGTGAGAAGGGGATTGAGAAAATTGAGAAGGAGAGGACATTTACGGCCCTTCTCAGGCCGGAGAGTTAAAAATTTCCCTGCGGGAGCGTCGTCAATGTTAAACAGGAAGTAGCCTAGATTGGCGGCTCAAAGTTCTAAAGTAAGCCAGGTTTTTTTATGGAGCGATCAAAAAAAAAAGATTCGATACAAGAAAGATATTTCGTCAGTTTCTTTATATCTTCTATCTGGTTTGCATTATCCCCTTTCTGTGCGAAGGAGTTGTGCGAGTTTATTCATGGCTCTTTCTCCCGAAACAGATGAAGATTGACCAGGCCTTAGGCTGGTATCACACAAGTAATTCGCAGAGATATCGTACGACTGAGGGCGTAACTGTCTTAGTCGTCCAAAACAAACTTGGTCATCGTGGTCCTAACTATGGATCTCGGGCCGCCGACGGCAAAAAACGGGTGTTAATACTCGGAGATTCTTTTACAGAAGGATCGCATGTAGGAGAAGACGAGCTATTCTCCAACATTATCGCAATTTCTAACTCAAGCCTTGAAGTAATGAATGCGGGGGTTGGTGGTTGGAGCACTGTTCAAGAATATCTTTATCTCAAGGAGTTCGGGTTAGATCTCCACCCGAATCTCGTTCTTTTAATGTTCTTTGACAATGATCTTGACGAAAACTGCCTTTCGTTTTACCCGTCAATAGGGCCCAGACCATTCGCCTCGATCCAAAATGGGCAACTGATGATCCGTCAACACCCTTCGCCGGAAGAGTGGAGAAAATATGTGCTCCCTATCCCTTTCGCTGAGAAGCTCAATCGATACAGCCTGGCTTACAACTTTTTCAATTTCCGAGTCTATCAAACATTGAGGGCTTCCTATCTCAACAGACTGGAATACGAAGATGTAAAAAAAATAGCGGCGTATCCGAAGATGGAGATCGTGAGGAAGCTCTTCCATGAGATGCGTCAGATGCTAAATGAGAGAGGGACGCTCTTCGCCGTAGGATTGATTCCATCCAGACAAGATGCGCAGAAAGGTTCCTCAGACATTCAATCTTCTATGCTCTCTCTCTGTAAAGAGGAAGGCATCCCATGCGTTTCTCTTCTACAGCCACTCAAGGAAAAATACGATAAGGGGATAAAGCCATACTGGGAATCTGATATTCATTGGAACAGGGTGGGGCATGGAGTCGCATCAGAAACGGTTGGAAAGTTTATCCATGGGCTTTTTTCATCCGCGCGCTGAACCCGCAAAATAGCGCGGACGATTGAAGCGACACACGAGGAATGAAAATGGCCATATTCATTGCTAAAGGATAACGATGAAACTATTCAAGCCGCAATTTCAGCCGCGTATCTTTCAAAGGTTACTCCTGTCCGGAGTCTCCGCAGTAATCGCCCTCTTGATTTGCGAAGCCTCTCTCCAATTTGTGCTTCCCTCAATGCGCGGCAAAGGGTATTACTTCATGCCTCCTAACCACAGAACAGTTTTCAGGCCGCAACCGAGCATTATGCCGGGCATATCCGGCGACTCTAATTTCTACACAAATTCGAATGGCGTCCGCGGAGATGAATTTACGGCTCAAGATACCTATCGAATCATGGCGATTGGCGGGAGTACCACCGAATGCTCGTACCTGGACCAGCCCGAAACTTGGACAAATCTGTTACAGGAAACGCTAAACAGGGATACACGGAATCAAAAAGTCTGGGTCGGCAACGCCGGTTTAAGCGGCACAACCACAAGGCATCACCTTGTTGCAATGCAATACCTTCCATTAAGGGAGATGAAAATTAACGCCGTCATCCTTCTTATAGGGATTAATGATTTGTCCGTACGACTCTCCCGCGACAAGGATTACGACCCTAATTTCCTGGAGAAACCTGAAGTCAAAAAGGAGCTGCTGTATCGGACTTTTAGTGGGACATACCATTTATACCCCGAAGACCCTTTCTACAAAAGGACCGCTCTCTGGCAAATGCTGAGACAAGCGAAACAAATGTTGTCGATGGAACACCTCGAGGACGAAGGCGGGAGAATTTACATTACCTGGCGAGAACATCGGCGCGGCGCGTCGGAAATGCGCGACGCGTTGCCCGACCTATCGTCAGCCCTGGCAGAGTACGCGAGAAACGTCAATATGATCATCGACCTCGCTCAGGAGAAATCGGTCCGCCCGATTCTTATGACCCAACCCACAATGTGGAGAGCTGGTTTGCCTCGAGACCTGGACGCCCTGCTGTGGCTTGGAGGAATAGGAGATTTCCAGAAGGAGAGCGGCAAACCTTATTACTCTGTAACGGCGCTGGAAAGAGCGATGAAGGCATATAACGACACTTTGCTCCGAGTTTGCCGTGAAAGGAGCCTAGAATGTTTGGACTTGGCTTCACTTTTAGAAAAAGACACAACCGTTTTCTACGATGACGCTCATTTCAATGAAAGCGGCGCTCGAAAAGTCGCTGAGGCCATCTCAAAGTTTATGTCCCTAAGGTAGCTCCGCATGAACATTCGTTATGCCGAGAGCAGTGACCTTGCCGCAGTCGCCCGACTCAACAGCCGTTTAAAAGCGGGAGGTAGAGACGACGAAATTCCTTTGGACCCCGCCCTGCCTGGGGAGGCGCAATACAGGCCGGAAGGATTTCCGGTCTATCGCCGGATGATAATCGCTGAGGACGGGCAAGAAGTGCGGGCGGCGATGATGCTGTGTCATCACAACATATTCATTCATGGCATGAGGCGGGACTTCTGCTGGACAAAAATGCCCCTTTCCGAGGGGATCATTGATGTAAAATACTCCCTGGCCATAGTACAGCTCATAAAAAGAGCCCTTGATTATCAGCCGTTTATGATGGGGGTTGGCGCCGGAACTTCCATATCAGAAGGGCATCAATTCTTTGTCAAGCTTAGATGGAGGCGCCAGTCCGTACCGTTCTTTTTCTACCCGGTCAAAGTAAGTAAGGTATTGCGCGGCCTGCGTTACTTCAAGAATCGATCAAGGCTGCGTTACGGAGCGCTCCTCGGCGCTTACTCCGGCCTTGGGAGGGTTGTGAGCGGGTTGCTTTCCTTGCGTCGTAAGATCGCTAGCGGCCTCTCGGACTTCGAAGACTCGGTGGTCGAACGCTTCGGTGAGTGGGCGAATCACATTTTTTACAACTCCCTTTCGGACTATCCAGTGGCGATGCGGTCCGACGCTACGTCATTGAATATCGTCTACCCTCCGAATGATCATCGCTACATTCGGCTTAGGGTAAAGCGAAAGGGCGCAAAAACAGACGTCGGTTGGATAGTGGTGGCGAGCAAGCAAATGAGTGACAATCACTACTTTGGGAATTTGAAGGTCGGCACATTGGTTGATGGTTTCGGGCGCTCGGAAGATGTGCCGGCATTGGTCGCCGCCGGCCTCAATCACCTGGTGAGTATCGGCGTAGATATCATTGTGGCTAACTTTTCGCACACGGCCTGGGTGGAAGCGTGCCGGCGATCGGGCATGTTCAGTGGCCCCAGCAATTTTCAACTTTTTGTCTCGCCGAAAGGGGGGCCGGCGCTTGAAGAATCCGGTCCGCTACATCAAATCCATATAGCCCGCGGACACAGTGATGGAATGGACAATCTAATTTGATAACACCGCGAAAAGTAATGAAAGCAAGTCTTGGAATACAGCCGATCAGACCCTTTTTAAAGGAAGACATACCGCAGGTAGCTGACATGTTTCAGCGACTCCTTTTGGGTAGTATGCCGCCAATGCGCATGCTTTCCTCTGCGGCGCTACCTGATTATTTTGAGGAGATATTTTTCCATAACCCATGGTATGACGAATCTATCCCTTCCCTGGTTTATGAAGAGAGTGATGGAAAGATCATAGGGTTTCTTGGGGTGGCGCCGCGCCGGATGCTGTTTCTGGACCAACCGGTTCGCGTCGCGGTCAGCTTTCACTTTATGGTCGAGCCGGAGAGCCGTTCCTCCATGGCGGGAGTGAAATTATTGAAGGCATTTTTCGCTGGACCGCAAGACCTCTCCTTGACTGACGGGGCCGGACAGGTCGGCCGGAGGGTCTGGGAAGGCGTGGGAGGCGCGACCGCATGGGCATATAGCCTGCTCTGGACACGGATTTTACGGCCGGCTCGATACGCCCTTGATCTTCTCGCCAGGCGCAAAACCTTCTCGCCCTTCGCCCGCGCGCTTTCTCCAACCTGCGATCTGGCCGACGCCGCCGCCCGGCGGATGCTGCCGCGTTATTTTCCCAATACGCCGCCGCAGTGTTCTGAAGAGGATCTGGACGTTGAGACCCTCCTGCGCTATCTACCTCAGTTCAGCAAAATCGCGGCGCTTAAGCCGGTCTACGACGAACACTCGTTGCGATGGTTGTTAAGGCATGCCGAACAGATGAAGCTTTTCGGCGACTTTAAGACGGCGCTCGTCCGCGACGCCAGTCGTAAGGTGATCGGATGGTTTATGTACTACCTCAAGCCCGGCGGCATGTGCACGGTCTTTCAGTTCGCGGCGAGGGATGGCGCGGTCAACGAAATCCTGGACTCCCTGTTTAATCACGCCTGGCGGCGCGGCGCAGCCGCTATTACCGGAAGACTCTATCCGCGATTTATGCAGGAGTTGTCGGATAAGCGATGTTACTTCCATCGTGGTGGCAGTTGGGTGTTGGTTCACTCGAACAATGACAAATTGCTCGACGTTATCCAACGAGGCGACGCCTTTCTGACCGGCCTGGAAGGTGAAAGCTGCTTACTGTTCTGAGGTCATTCGCGCAGGCGAATGATCGCGCCCGGATTGTAAATGTTACCATTTGATTGATATGAAGGTCGAGCTGTTGACGGGCGCCGCCGCGAAACAACTGATTGAGGATGCGAAATTCCGAGAACAATGGAAGAAGCTGTATGACGAATGCCCCTGGGGGTCCGTCTTTCAAAGCGCAGACTTTGTTATCACCTGGTACGAAACATACGTTAATCAATTCGCCCCTGTCATTGTGGCTGGAATTAATGGCGGCGATGAGCTGGTCGGGCTATTCACCCTGGCTTCCGACACTACATCGGGGGAGCTTGTGGCGGCGGGAGGCGTTCAGGCCGAGTACCAGGCCTGGCTGGCCGAACCTCAGAATTCGGACGCGTTTATTGAAGCCGCGCTCGACAAGCTATGCGGGAAATTCCCCAACGGGTCTCTCACGTTGTTATTCATGTTGCCGAACGTCCCCGTCAGATGGGCCATGGACGGCAATCGCTGGAGCGGTCGTTGTCATGTGAGACGGCTGCCGAGGGGATTGACGGAAATCGGGGACGGCAGCGGCTTTAAAGACACTCTGCGGAAGAAGAAACAGAGCAAAATCAACCGCCTCAAGAGACTAGGCGATCTACGTCTGGAGCGAATTCATGATCCGGGCGAATTGGGAACCGTTTTCGACGAAATTGTTCATTATCAAACACTGCGGCTTAGAGCTATTTATAACTTACCTAACGTTCCGAACGATCCGCTGAAAAAAACCTTTCATATGAACCTGATGCGTCTGCCCAGGATGCTCCATGCAACGGCGCTCCGCGTTAACGACAAGTTGATTTCAGCGCAAATCCACTTTTACAACCGCGATCAGGTCTTGTTATGGCTAATTACGCATTCCCCATTTTATGCGCGATATTCGCCTGGCGAGTTGCACACATTGATGATCGGCGCAGAGCTGGCTAAAGAAGACGTCCAGGTCTTCGACCTGACGCCGGGGGGTAATTACAAAGATCGCCACGCTACAAATTACGATGAGGTATACGTAATCACCATCTTCTTCAACCGCGCCCGGCGCATCCAATACAAGCTCAAACGGAGGCTGGCCGAGGCGGCCAAATCGGCGATTCGGGTTCTCAATGTCACTCCGGAACAGACCAGGGACGCATTCTCAACCTTTCTTGACCTGCGGCGAAAATGGCTGCGGCTGAGGCCGGCCGAACTCATTTCGGAGTGTCTCAGGAAATTGAAAAGAGGCTTATGGTACAAAGATGAATTATGCGTCTATGCCTACAATTTGGATCAGTCGCGTAGCCAACCTGACTTACAGGCCATGAAGAGGGATCAGGTCCCCGATTTGTTAGTTTACCAGCCGACAGAAGCCTGGCAGCCACCCGTGAATAAGTTCATGAGGCAGGCGTTGGAAAATCTAGAAGCCGGCCATCGCGTTTACACGCGTGTCGAGGATGGAAAGCTAGCGCAATATTGTTGGCTGATCGAACCCCGCCGCCAGAAATCCCCGCCCCCCGGTGGTATGGATGAGAAGGGTCCGGTTCTACCTCATGATTCCGTGTTGATCACTGATTTCTACACATATTCGCGGGGCCGGAGTTTGCCCCTGTCTTCGCTCCATCAAATCTTACTCGACGCCGCCGGCACACCCGGCGCAAAGCATGCCTACATTGTCATCCCGGCCGGCGATGATGCTATGCGACAGGTAATTGAAGCAGTTGGTTTTACTTATCGATTCAGCTTTTTCAGAAAGAATGTGCTGGGAAGGGTGACAGGCTGGTCTACAGATCCGCAGCCCTTGCCCGCTGCGCAGTTCCTGCCCGCACAATGAAACAGCGCCCCTCATTTCACACTCACGTTATCACGCATTTCCAGGTGGCGTCCTCAACATCAAGATGACGAAAAACAGACAATGCGGCGCCGCCATGGTTTCAGGTAATCGCTCATAGTCACGAGCCGGGCGGCGAAACCGCGACATCCAACCGCAATTTCGCTCGACAATCAACATGTTTCCAGTCCCTTTAAGCATAACTCGTATCAACAAACACACACCTGCGGTCTGGAGCTTTTTCATGATTCCACAGCGCGGTCCGCGCCCTGATTTCAAAGCCGGTCAGGTCGCGATCCTGGAAATGAACGATGGCGGTAATTCGTACGTCGCTTTCGCCTCCGCGCCCGAAGAGAATGAATTCGAGTTCCTGATCAAACATAACCCGGCGTCGGCGAAGGTAACGAGCGCGCTTTTCGAATCGCGACCCGACGACCAGGTCGTATTGAAAAATATAGTTGGTCGTAGCTTCTCCATCGAAGATCACAGAGGAAACGATTTGATCTTTGTGGCGATGGGGACCGGCCTTGCGCCACTGCGTTCGACACTGCGCCATTTATTGCGTTCGCGCGATGAATATGGACGTCTTGTGGCGCTTTACGGAGCGCGCACGGCGGGGGACTTTTGTTTTGCGGAAGAGATGGCGACCGAATGGCGCGAGCGGGGCGTCGAGTTGCGGCAGGTGATCAGCCAGCCCAGTGGCGATTGGAGCGGGCCAACGGGGCGCGTCCAGAGCCTGCTTGATCACATCGCGCCGGAGTTGAAAAATCCTGTCGCGCTGATTTGCGGATCGCAAGAGATGATTGAACAGACGCGCTCGCGTTTACTGAATCTGGGACTTGCTCCGGAGAAGATACTAACTAACTACTGAGCCGGACTTAATCCGTCCCAGGTATTTGAAAAAGTAACGGCAGGCCGCATAAGCTGCGAAAGATTTCTTTGCCAAAAGGAGTCTTTCGAATACCTACATTCGAGTACTCAATCGTGCGCGATGGGCTGATGTGGACTTATGCCGCTAATGTTCTGGCTTAAAGCTACGAGGCGGTGAACGATGGATGCGTCCCTCCGCTTTTAACCCTCACACCTTTTCCCACCAATTTCGCCATTCCCACAGATCTGAATTTAGGTTTTAATCCTAGAATTAATATACCCGCAGATCCAATTTCGAATGTAGTACGTAAAGGCCAAATGACTCCATAGAGTTTCGCTTCGATCGAATTGCCCAAAATTTAATAGATAATACCTAAATTATTGATTGAACAATAAGATCAGCAGGTATATATTACTCTTTAGTCGCCCTCTTCCTCACAAAAATTAATTAGACACTGACATAATCATAATTGTCCTTGTGCCAGGGGCCACTGGTTTCGTCCGATCTTTTCGCATCACAGGCGCCCCTGAAGATGGAAATTTAATCGCGGTCGATTTTTGCATGGCTGACGGGGACAACAACTCCGTTTACGCTGTGACCGATACCGGCAAAATCTACACAATTGACCCGACTTGCGACGCGTTGGGCAAGGCCACTCTGATAAGCGCCATAAACCCCAGGTTTCCTTCAGGGTACCAGTCGTTGATGGACTTCAATCCGGCCGTCAACGCGCTACGCTTAATCGGCGGCGACTGCTCTATTTACGCGTTCGTCAATACGGGCTGGGACACGACGGCAGTCCAGACCAGCCTTTCTTGCGGCGCGGGTCACGTCAATTTCCGTTACGCCAGCGGCGCCGGGGAACTCCACTAAAACCGCTGGCGGACGGAACCTCGACAGATTGGACATTGAATAGTTAGCGCTTAGTCGGACGAAAAGACTTCAGATAAATTGATCCATGGAGTCAGGCAGATATACTCGATAGATCAATTAAATACGCCCCGCAAACTTTCAAATTGGTCGGTTGTTCTCGCAATAGTCATAATAGTTTTATAAACGCCTCGCGGTATAGATCAACGGATCAATGTATAAATCAATGGATCGATAATAATAGATTGAGCCACGGTTTGATCGCCTATTTACCTCACCGATTACAAACCCACTCCATTTAGTTCCACCCGTAAAGCATTTCAACACAGGCAGAGATTGTCTATCGCCGTAGGTTTGTTTCTCGGCGAATAGGCGCCTCTTTGCGAAGGAACTTTACTGTTAACCCATTGTAACTGGGAGAGGATAA
>Ga0081455_10004676_pt1 | contig 15239 bp, 16 predicted proteins | sample TabmetS3T2R1_FD_70207 | JGI IMG/M metagenome (GOLD analysis project Ga0081455, IMG submission 70207) | Tabebuia heterophylla rhizosphere microbial communities from the University of Puerto Rico - S3T2R1 | ecosystem: Host-associated > Plants > Roots > Rhizosphere ... | reverse complement strand
TGGGGCTGGAGAAGGTCCCAAGGGTTCGGCTGTTCGCCGATTAAAGTGGTACGTGAGCTGGGTTCAGAACGTCGTGAGACAGTTCGGTCCCTATCTGCCGTGGGTGTCGGAATTTTGAGAGGATTTGTCCCTAGTACGAGAGGACCGGGATGAACGTACCTCTGGTGGAGCTGTTGTCGCGCCAGCGGCAGTGCAGCGTAGCTATGTACGGACGGGATAACCGCTGAAGGCATCTAAGCGGGAAACCCACCTCGAAACGAGAATTCCCTTGAGAACCGTGGAAGACCACCACGTTGATAGGCCGGGTGTGGAAGTGCGGCAACGTACGCAGCTTACCGGTACTAATCGTTCGATTGACTTGATTGCTCTCATTTTCAATGTCCACTTCGTGTGGCATGTCGCGTCTTCGGACCGACACGAAAAATGAGATGAAAGACCTTCAAGATTGCTTCGTTATCTCTGTCCTTCGCCGGCCTGGTGGTTCTAGCGAGGAGCCTGAACCCGATCCCATCCCGAACTCGGCCGTTAAACTCCTCAGCGCCAATGGTACTATGGCTTAAGCCCTGGGAGAGTAGGTCACTGCCAGGCCTGCCAAGGACAGAGATGTTCCTCTTCAACGAGTCGTCGGTCTCTTACATCCCCCGCCACCACAATCGACGGACCTCGCGATGAGCGCTGCCTCGGACGCGTCTCGCGCCGACACACGCTGCGTCCTCATCGTCATTGCCGTCTCGCTCGCCGTGCGCCTCGTGCTTGCGGTCGCCGTCGGGTTTTCTTTCGACGAAAGCTACAACGTCGTCGTCTCCCGCGAATTTCAGCTCGCCTATTTCGATCACCCGCCGGCGATCATGTGGCTGGTCGGCGCGATGACGCATCTCACCGGCAGCGAAAGTCATCTGATCGTCCGCCTGCCGACGCTTCTCCTCTTCACGCTGCAGAACTGGTTGTTGTACCGGCTGACCACGCTCGCTTTCGGCGCGCGCGCCGGCCTGTTCGCGGTCGTGGCCATCTCGCTGTCGCCGCTGTTCATCGCCTATTTCGGCGTCATCGTCGTCACCGACGGGCCCTTGATGTGCGCGCTGACCGGCGCCGCGCTGTATGTGGTGCGGGCGCTGTTCGACGGCCGGGCGCCCTGGCGCGACTGGTTGCTCGCGGGCCTCTGGCTCGGCCTTGCGATGCTGTCGAAATTCACCGCCGTGCTGCTTCTGCCGGGCCTTGTGCTGTTCATCCTGACCGTGCCGCGGCATCGCAAGCTCTTTCTGACCTGGCCTCCCTATGTCGCGGCGCTCGTGGCGCTGCTGGTGTTCTCGCCCGTCATCATTTGGAATCTGCGGCACGAGATGTCGGCCTTTGTGTTCCAGGGCAGCCGCGCGGCGCTCGCCATCGATATCCACGTCAAGCGCGTGCTGGTGCATCTGGCGGTGTTCATCGGCGCGATCGGCGTGCTGGTCTGGCCGCTGCAGATGGCCGCGGTCTATCTCGGATTGAGCAACGGTCCGCGCGACGAGAGGCGCTGGTTCTTCGCGCTGCTGGCGGCGATTCCGCTTCTCTTCTTCCTTCTGGTGGATCTGTTCGGCTCGCAGGCCCCCGATGTGCGCGCGCATTGGGGCGCGCCCGGATATCTGATGGCGTTTCCGCTCGCGGGCGCGCTGGCGGTCGAGCTGTCCGATCGTTTTCCGATTCTCTTCCGCCGCACCGTCAATCTGGCGCTGGCGGCCTTTGCGCTGCTGCTCGCCGGCTTTGTCGGTCATGCCTATGCCGGCTGGATCGGAGCCTTTGCGCCGTCCTTTGCCGAATACGATGCGGTGGTCTCGGACCAGACCGACTGGCATGAGCTTCGCGCTGTGCTGCAGCGACAAGGCCTCGATGCGAAGCGATCCTTCGTGCTCGCCGGGCGCTACGAATTCTGCTTCAAGGCCGCGCTTGTCCTGGACAAGGACGAGCCGGTCGCATGCCTGACCGAGAACCCGATCTACAAGGTGCTGGCCCACGACGATGCGGCGCTGCTTGGGCGCGACGCCATCATTATCACCGATTGGTGGAACGCGCCGCAAACGGAGGCCGACGTGACGGCGAGATTCCGCAGCGTCGAGGCGCTGCCGCCGGTCTGGATGACGCTGCATGGCCGGCCGACGCGGCAGCTTCATCTGCTGATCGCGCGAGATCTCAAGCGGCCGTTGTTCGGTGAGCAGCGTTAGGCGCCGCTCGCCGGCCGTGCGGTGTCGACGGCTTCGCTTCCAGCCTTGCACACATCGACCCATTCGGCGCCGATCAGTTTCGCCATCCGCAGCGCGTTGATGCGCACCGCGCTGTTGCGGGCGCCGGCCGCCGGCACGATTTCGTCGAAGGCCTTGAGCGACACGTCGCAATAGATCGGCAACGGCTGCGCCAGCCCGAACGGGCAGACGCCGCCGACCGGATGACCCGTGATCGCTTCGACCTCTTCCCCCGACAGCATTGAGGCCCGGCCGCCGAAGGTGTCCTTGACCTTGCGGTTATCAAGTCGCGCGTCGCCCCGCGCCACCACCAAAAACACGCGCTCGCCCAGGCGCAGCGACAGTGTCTTGGCGATGCGTCCGGGTTCGACGCCGTGCGTGGCGGCGGCTTCGGCCACCGTCGCCGAACTGGTCGCGGTGACCAGCACGGTGACATCAGGCGCGTGTTCGGCAAAGAAGGCGCGGACGGATTCCAGGCTCATGCGATCGGTTCGGACTGTTGCTTCGAGGCGCTTGATAGGCGAGATGACTGTTTGCTGACAAGCGGGTTGGCCGAAAGCTCGGGACTTTCGGGCCGACAGAAGGCCATCAGCAGAAGGCCTTCAATAGAAGGCCTTGGCTGCGCCGCAATCCTCAGCAGAGATGGGCGCTCGGATTCCGTCGCGGGGCTCGCGGACTGTTCAAAGGATTCATATTATGACGCGTTTCGGTTTGTCGTCCGCGGCTGCAGGGCTGTTCGTCCTCGCCGGTTTGTGCGCGCCGGCCTTGGTGTCCGCGCCGGCTTTGGCGCAGCAGGCGCAGAAGCAGGCTCCCCCGCCGGCGGACTCCACGCCGGCGCCGGAACCCGACCTGAAGCAGATGGCGCTGACCGAGAAGCAGGTCCAGGGCGTGCTGGCGGCTGAGCCTGATCTCGACGCGATCACCAGTAAATTACCCGACGACAAGCCTCCGGATGCCAAGGTCATCGCGCAGCTCGATGCGGTGGCGAAGCAGCATGGCTTCGCGAGCTACGCCGAGTTCAACGCGGTCGCCAGCAATATCGACCTGTTGCTGGATGGCTTCGATCCGCAGACCAAAAAGTTCGTGGGCTTTGAAGCGGTCGTGAAGAGCCAGATCGCCCAGATCCAGGCCGACAGCAAGATTCCGGCGGCCGACAAGAAGGAAGCGCTCGCCGAACTGAACGGCTCCTTGAGCAAGATTCCGAAGGTCGAATTCCCCGGCAATGTCGAGATCGTCGCCAAATATTACGACAAGCTGAACGACGCGCTGCGCGGGCAGGAATAACGGCCGCGGGGCGGGACCCGATCATTCCATGCTGCCAGAAATCGGGTCGCGTTTCTGGTCTCCTCGCCCCATATTGCCGGCATGACAAGCCGGGTCGAAGGGTTATGCGATGACGACCAATTTCACACTGTTTGAAACGGCGATCGGGACCTGCGGAATCGGTTGGACGGCGGATGGCATCGTCTGCACCCAGTTGCCCGAACCCAACGCCTCGCGCACCGCGGCGCGGATGCGGCAGCGTCTGCCGGGCGCTATCACGTCGGCCCCGCCGCCTGCAATCGCAGCGGTCATCGCGCGCATCGTCGCGCTGTTGGCCGGCGGCAAGGATGATCTGGCCGACATTCCGCTCGAGCTCGATGATCTGCCGGAGTTCAACCGGAAGGTTTACGCGATCGCCCGCGCCATTCCGCCGGGCGAGACGCTGAGCTATGGCGACATCGCCAAACGCCTTGGCAACGTGGCCTTGTCGCGCGAGGTCGGGCAGGCGCTCGGCAAGAATCCGTTTCCGGTCATCGTGCCCTGCCATCGCGTGCTGGCGGCGGGCGCCCGGCCCGGCGGCTTCTCGGCGCCCGGTGGCCCGTCGACCAAGCTGAAGATGCTGGCGATCGAAGGCGCCTATGTGAACCACACGCCGTCTTTGTTCGACGCCGGGTCGGCGGCTCGAGCCCGAGGCTGAAGCCTGAGTTTAAAGCGCTTTGAATCTGGCGCCTGGGCTTGACGGGCATGGCCCGGTGGGAGCGCGACGCAGCGAAAAGCGCCGTTTTAGCTGATTGACAGCACCTCGCCGCAACGCTCTATGGGCGGCGATGATGGAAGGTTCCACCAAGCTGAAAGCGGCCTGTCTGGTCGGTTGGCCGGCCGGGCATTCGCGCTCGCCGGTCATTCACAAGCATTGGCTGAAGACCTTGGGGGTTGCGGGCGATTACCGCATCGAGGCGGTGCCGCCTGAGGGTTTCGCAGCCTTTATCGGCAGCCTGCAGGCCCGCGGCTATGTCGGCGCCAATGTGACGATTCCGCACAAGGAGCGGGCGCTCGATCTCGCGCACGCCGACGCGCGCGCGCGCGCCGTCGGCGCGGCCAACACGCTCTGGCTCGAGGGCGGCGTGCTGCGCGCGACCAACACCGATGTCGAAGGCTTCATGGGCAATCTCGACGCCTCGGCGCCGGGGTGGGATCGCGCCTGCGGCGCCGCCCTGGTGCTCGGAGCCGGAGGAGCGGCGCGGGCGGTTCTGTTCGGACTGCTCGAACGCGGCGTGGAGCTGATCTATCTGGCCAATCGCACGCGTGATCGCGCCGACGCCGTCGCGGCCCAGTTCGGCGCGCGGGTGCGGCCTGTCGACTGGCGGGAGATCGAAAGCCTGCTGCCGCGCTGCCATTTGCTCGTCAACACAACCTCGCTCGGCATGGCCGGCGAGCCGCCCTTGCGGCTCGATCTGAAGGGCTTGCCGGACAATGCGGTGGTGGCCGAGCTGGTCTATGTGCCGCTGCAAACGGAGCTGCTGCGCGCGGCGCGCGCGCGCGAGCTGCGGACTGCTGATGGTCTGGGCATGCTGATGTATCAGGCCGTGCGCGGCTTTACGCTCTGGTTTGGCAAACAGCCCGAGGTCACTGCCAAGCTGCGCGCGGTGGTCGAGGCCGATCTCACGACATCCTGATCGGAATAGCGCATCCCTGCTGGGGTTTGATCCTCAGTACGCGTGGTCGCAGGCGCTCGTCAGGAGTTTCAAAGATGCTTCGTTTCGCCTCGCTGTTGATTCTCGCCGTCTCGCTCATCTCACAGGCGATCGCCCAACCGACGCAGACCCGACGGATTCGCGGGACGGTGGAAAGTCTGAACGGCACCACGCTGGTGGTCAAAGGGCGCGACGGCGCGAATGTCACGATCGCGCTCGCCGACAATTACGGCGTAACCGGCTACACTAGGCGGCAGCTGTCGGACATCACGCCCGGCACCTATGTCGGCGTGGCCGCGACACCGCAGGCCGACGGCAGCCAGAAGGCGATCTCGATCAACGTCTTTCCGGAAAGCGCGCGCGGCAATGGCGATGGCCATTATCCCTGGACCGAGCCGAACACCACCATGACCAATGGCGCGGTGGCCGAAGCCATGGCGAATCCCGACGGCCAGACGCTGCTGGTGAAATACAAGGACGGTGAGAAGAAGATCATTGTCGGGTCGACCACCCCGATCGCGTCGTTCTCGCCCGGCGAGCGATCAGAGCTGAAACCCGGTGTCGCCGTGACGGTTTCGGCAACGACCAGGCCGGATGGTTCGCTGGCCGCAACGCGCGTCGGCTTTGGCCGCGACGGTTTCGTGCCGAACTGATTTGCCGGATTGCCTCATCCCTTGCAGTGGCGATAGCCCTCGGCGTCGAAATAGCAACGCGGCGCCGTGCGCTGAACGTAAGCGCGTCGCGCGGTCGCGCGCCGCGCATGATGGCGTTTCACGGGCGCGCCGATCACCGCACCGATGACGCCGCCGGCGACAGCGCCGATCGGCCCCGCGACAACGGCGCCGGTGCCGGCGCCGATTGCGGCGCCCGCCAGCGTGTTGCTGCTTTGCGCGTAAGCGGGCGCGTTCGCCAGAACAGCGAACGTGGCGATGACAGCGAAAAGCGTAGGGCGCATGAGGTCTCCAGCGGCAGACGATCGCGGGCTGCGCTCGGCGCAGGCTTGAATGCGCCGGTTAGAGCCGGCGAATGCGACTTTTCTCGGGTGGCTCGCCGCGTGGACTCAGTTCTGGTAACCGACTAGGATGTTGGGGCTGACATCCTGAATGCTGTTGAGGCCGCAGAGGCCCATGGTGACGTCGAGTTCTTTCCTGATCACCTCGATCGCCTTGGCGACGCCGGCTTCGCCGCCGGCGCCGAGCCCGTAAATATAGGCGCGGCCGATCATGCAGGACTTCGCGCCGAGCGCGAGCGCACGCAGCACGTCCTGCCCGGAGCGGATGCCGCTGTCGAACATCACTTCGATCTGTGAGCCGACGGCGTCGGCGACCTTCGGCAACACCGAGATCGCCGATGGCGCGCCGTCGAGCTGCCGGCCGCCATGGTTGGAGACGACGATCGCGTGCGCGCCGGTCGTCGTTGCCCGCCGCGCGTCCTCGACGTCATGGATGCCCTTCAGCACCAGTTTCCCCGGCCAGATCGATCGGATCCACTCGACGTCCTTCCAGTTCAACGTCGGGTCGAACTGCGCATTGACGCGCTCCGCGGTCGAGTTGAGATCGTCTGCGCCCTTGAGATGGCCGACGATGTTGCCGAAGTTCCGGCTTTTGGCGCGTGCGATGCTGATCAGCCAGCGCGGCCTGCGCGCGAAATCGACGATGTTCTTCAGGCGCATCAGATTCGGCGGCACCGACAAGCCGTTCTTGATGTCCTGATGGCGCTGGCCGAGCACCTGCAGATCGACGGTCAGCACCAGCGCGCTGCATTTCGCAGCCATCGCGCGCTCGATCAGCGCGCGGCAGAAGCCGCGATCCTTCATCATATAGAGCTGAAACCAGAACGGCTTCTCGACATTGGCGGCGACGTCTTCGATCGAACAGATCGACATCGTCGAGAGCGTGTAGGGAATCCCGGCGGCCTGCGCGGCGCGGCAGGCGAGAATTTCGCCATCGCCGATCTGAAGACCGGTCGAGCCGACCGGCGCGAGGATCAGCGGCATGCGCGCGTCCTCACCGAGGATGCGCGTGGTCTGGTCGCGCCGGGAGATGTCGACCAGGATGCGCTGGCGGAATTTCAGCTTTTGCAGATCCTCCGAATTGGCGCGCAGCGTCGCTTCGGAATAGGAGCCGCGGTCGACATAGTCGAAGAAGGCTTTTGGCGTGTTGCGGCGATGCAACCGGCGCAGATCCTCGATACAGGTGATGTCCTTCATGGCCGTGCCGGTCCGCCTAATTCTTACCGGCAGAGGTAACATGCCGGTTCCGCCGGCAAAATGAGTCCATCGGCGATCCTTTCGTGCTGCAGCGCGGGGACGATGTGGAACCGTGCGGCGGCGGTCCGCGTTGCTCCGTACTGCTCACGCAGGAGGAGTTCCCATGGCTGGCTTCAATCCGGCTCCGACAGACAAGCACGCCGACCCCGCCAACACGGGCAAAGCCCCGCCGAAGAAGGCTGAAGGCAAGGCGGAAAAGGCGCTTGAGAAGGGGCTCGAGGACACCTTTCCGGCTTCTGACCCGGTCAATCTCACGCAACCCGCGCCCTCCAAACACGACCAGCGGATCAAGCGTAAAGACGGCGGGCAGGAATGAGCATGGCGAGCGGCGGCGCCGGCAGGGTCAAAGCGGGCGGATCCGGGCCCTCAGCGGAGCCCCGGCGGCAGATGGCCGAGCTGGAGGCGCAGCTCGAGGAGGGGTTGGAGGACACGTTTCCGGCGTCGGATCCGGTCAGTGCCGTGCAGCCGGCCCACACGCCATTCGATCGGGCCAAGGCGCCGGCCTCCCGGCCGTCCAAGACGCCCTGACCTGGACTAACATACTTGCCAAGCTTGCAAATCTCGGGCGCGCGCGACCGCGGCCGGTAACTTTTTTTCACACTTTTTGAGATCAATTCGCTCCCGGGCGCTGTAACAAGGCTCTATAACGCGGCGCGCTGTGTCCCTGTCGGGGACCGGCGGAGATAAGTTGGCCGCTTCGGGGGTGCCATGGCACGGAAATATTTCGGGACGGATGGCATCCGCGGCCGCGCCAATGGCGTGATCACGCCGGAGCTGGCGTTGAAAGTCGGTCAGGCCGCCGGTCTCGTGTTTCAGCGCGGCGAGCATCGCCACCGCGTGGTGATCGGCAAGGACACGCGGCTATCCGGCTACATGATCGAGACCGCCATGGTTGCGGGCTTCACCTCGGTCGGCATGGACGTACTACAGCTCGGCCCGATGCCGACGCCGGCCGTTGCCATGCTAACGCGCTCGATGCGCGCCGATCTCGGCGTCATGATTTCCGCCTCGCACAACCTGTTCGACGACAACGGCATCAAGCTGTTCGGACCCGACGGCTTTAAATTGTCCGACGATGTCGAGCTGCAGATCGAAGCGTTGCTCGACGACAGCCTCGCCAAGAAACTTGCGGCGAGCGCCCATCTCGGTCGCGCCAAGCGCATCGACGGCGCCTCCGAACGCTACATCGAATTCGCCAAGCGTACCTTGCCGCGCGCGCTGAGCCTCGAGGGCCTGCGCGTCGTGGTCGATTGCGCCAACGGCGCCGCCTACAAGGTGGTGCCGGACGCGCTGTGGGAGCTCGGCGCAGACGTGATTCCGATCGGCGTCGAGCCGGACGGCTTCAACATCAACAAGGATTGCGGCTCGACCTCTCCGGAGGCGCTGTCCCGCAAGGTGCGCGAGATGCGCGCCGATATCGGCATCGCGCTGGACGGCGACGCCGACCGGCTGATTATTGTCGATGAGCGCGGGCATGTCGTCGATGGCGACCAGTTGCTTGCCGTGATCGCGCAGAGCTGGCGCGAGGACGGTCGCTTGTCGAAACCGTCGATCGTCGCCACCGTGATGTCCAATCTCGGCCTCGAACGCTTCCTGTCGGGCATCGGCGTCGGCCTGGTGCGGACGCCGGTGGGCGACCGCTATGTGCTGGAGCAGATGCAGACCGGCGGCTTCAATGTCGGCGGCGAGTCATCAGGCCACATCATCCTGTCGGACTTCACCACCACAGGCGACGGCTTCGTCGCGGCGTTGCAGGTGCTGGCGGTCGTGCGCAAGCTCGGCCGGCCAGTCTCCGAAATCTGCCATCTGTTCGACCCGCTGCCGCAGATCCTGAAGAACGTGCGCTACCGCACCGGCAAGCCGCTGGACGATCCGGCCGTGCAGTCGGCGATCTCGGCCGCCGAGCAACGGCTGAACGGCCAGGGCCGGCTCCTGGTCCGCGCCTCCGGCACCGAGCCGGTGATCCGGGTGATGGGCGAGGGCGACGATCGCGACCTCGTCGAGGACGTCGTCGACAGCATCGTCTCGGCGGTTGGACAGACCGCGGCCGCCTGAGCCGCTCCGCCGGGACTTGCCTTGCCCCGCAGTGCCCGTTGCAAAGCAGCCATTGCGAAATGCGGCTGGTCAATGCTGCCGTCTGCTTCTAGGTATTTTGACGGGCGAAATGAGACGCGCGAGCCGTTCGCGCGGTCGCGTGGGGTCTTTCGGATATCGTGAACAAGCCGATCCTGATCACCGAGCCGACATTGGCCGAGCCGATTGCGGCGCCGGCGGCCGCTGCCGCATCGACGCAGCCGACCTGGATCGTGCTCGGCGGCATCAGCGTCTCGCACTTCCTCAATGACAGCCTGCAGTCGCTGATCCCGTCGGTCTATCCGATCCTGAAGGCCAGCTACGCGCTCGACTTCAGCCAGATCGGGCTGATCACGCTGGCTTTTCAGTTCACCGCGTCCTTGTTGCAGCCCGTGGTCGGCATGGTGACGGATCGAAAGCCGCAGCCATTTTCCCTGGCGATCGGCATGAGTTCGACTTTTCTCGGACTGATCCTGCTCGCCACTGCCGGCAATTTTCTCCTGATCCTGCTTGCGGCCTCGCTGGTCGGCACCGGCAGCGCCGTCTTTCATCCGGAAGCCTCGCGGATCGCGCGGCTCGCCTCCGGCGGCAAATTCGGACTGGCGCAGGCGATCTTTCAGACCGGTGGCAATTTCGGCACCGCCATCGGCCCGGTGCTCGCCGCGCTCGTGATCGTGCCGCTCGGGCAGGGCAGCATCGCCTGGTTTTCGCTGTTGGCCTTCGTCGCCATCGTGCTGCTGTTCAATCTGGGTCGCTGGTATCGGCCACGCATTGCCGCGCGCAACGCCGGTCCGATCATGCGCGAGGCCGGCGGCCCATCGCAGGCCCGCGTCACCGGCGCGCTGGTCGTGCTGATGCTTCTGACCTTCACCAAGTCCCTCTACATGGTCAGCATGTCCAGCTACTACACCTTCTACCTGATCGATAAGTTTGGGCTGCCAACCCGCACGGCGCAATTTTATCTGTTCCTGTTCCTGGGCGCGACGGCGACCGGCGTGTTCTTCGGCGGCCCGCTCGGCGACCGCTTCGGCCGCAAATACGTGATATGGTTCTCGATCCTCGGCGCGCTGCCGTTCACGCTGGCGATGCCGCATGCGGGGTTGGCCACCGGCGCGCTGTGCAGCATGTTCGCCGGCTTCATCATCGCATCCTCGATGTCGGCGATCGTGGTCTATGCGCAGGAATTGATGCCACACCGCTTCGGCATGATCTCCGGCGTGTTCTTCGGCTTCGCCTTCGGTATCGGCGGCATTGGCGCCGCGCTGCTGGGCCGGCTCGCCGACAGTTACGGCATCAATGCCGTTTATCAGGTCTGCGCGTTTCTGCCGGCGATGGGGCTGCTCGCGGTGCTGTTGCCGGACCTGAAGAAGCCCGCGCGCGGCTGATCGCCGCCGCCTTTCGCCGCTCAGACATTAACGCTTCGTTAACGCGCTCGCCCTGCGCTGCCGGCAGCTGTGTCTGCGGCGCATCGCTTTACGAAATATCAGGGTTAAAAGTTAGGGTTAAGCTGCGCTTAAGCATTTGCTGGCATCGTCCCGCCGTGGGTTTCAGGAAGTGGCCGCCATCGGTTTGGCCGCACGGGACAAGAGGACGAAGCCATGCGTAGTGTTAAATCTCTGCTCGTCGCCGCCGCCGCGGCATTCGTGTCAACCGCCGCCGGTGCGGCCGATATGGCAATCGCTCCGCCGCCTTATGTCCATCCGCCGGTTCAGGAATTCGGCGGCTGGTACCTGCGCGGCGATATCGGGTTCTCGAACCAGAAGGTCGATCGCCTCAACAACGCGCTCGATGCCGGTAACTTTACGTCGCAGCAGCGACTGGACTTCGCCACCGCGGGGATTTTCGGCCTCGGCGTCGGCTATAAGTTCAATAACTGGTTCCGCGCCGACCTGACCGGTGAATACCGCGGCAACTCGTCGTTCCACGGCAGCGACAACATCACGTTCGACGGTGGTGGCGGCACGACTGCAAACGGTATCGACAATTACACCGCGACCAAGTCCGAATGGCTCGCTCTGGCGAACGCCTATATCGACCTCGGCACCTGGTGGTGCATCACCCCGTTCATCGGCGCCGGCGTCGGCGTGGCCAATGTCAGGATCGCGAACTTCACCGACAACGGCTTCAACAATGCTGGCGGTACCCAGAATGCCAGCGCAGCGTTCGGCAGCACGGTGTCGAAGTGGAACTTCGCCTGGGCCGCGCACGCCGGTCTCGCCTACCAGCTCACCCAGAACGTCACGATGGAATTGTCGTATCGCTATCTCGACCTCGGCGATGGAGCGACCGGCGATCTCGTCACCTTCACCGGTGTCAACGCCATCAATAACCCGATGACATTCAAACACATCACCTCGCATGACCTGCGGCTTGGCGTGCGCTGGGCCTGCTGCGACGTGCCGCCGCCGCCGGCGCCGCCGCTGATCCGCAAGGGCTGAACCAGTTTTCGCAAGACGGCCTTCCAATCGAAACGGCGCGGACCGCGGTCCGCGCCGTTGCCGTTTGTCGCGGCAAATGTCTTTCGCGCTTTTTGCGCTTGGCGGGTGCGTGAGGGCGCAGCTGCAACGATTGATTAAGGTTAACAAGCAATACTCGCTGACGTCATTGAGTTGGGGTGATGTGAGGAGTTCGCGCATGCGTCGGTTGATTCTGGTGGCTGTCATGGTCGGCGCCGCGCAAGGCGCAGTCGCGGCCGACATGCCCGATTTCCCCGCGCTTCGCGGCTTCGTCAGCGACACGCCGCGCACCACCCGGACCAACTGGGAAGGCATCTATGTCGGCGGACAGGGCGGTTACTCAGCGGCCAACATGAAGTTCACCGGGGTCAACGATTCAGTCGTTAGTGACTTCATGCTGAAATACGGATCGCAGTTCGTCTCGCCGCTGAACTTGCCGACCTGGCCTGCGCTTGGCAGGACATATGGCGATGCGATCACCTATGGCGGCTTTGCCGGCTATAACTGGCAATGGGACGATGCCATTCTCGGCGTCGAATTGAACTACAACCATGCCGCGGATCTTGGAGCGATGTTCGTCGGCGTGCCACGCTATTCGTCGATCACCACCTCAGGCGGCTCCGACTATCAGGGAATCACCAATTCGCAGGCGAGCCTGACGGTGCACGATTTCGGCACCGTGCGGCTGCGCGCCGGGTATTCGGCCGGTGCATTCATGCCTTACGCATTTGTCGGTCTCGCGCTCGGCCGTGTCGACTACTATCGCTCCGTCACCGGAACGGTCATGCAGGGGCCGACCGGAACGACTCCGCTGACGACGGTGGCTCTCACGCAAACGGAGACCAAAACTGCGCTGAACCAGATTGCCTACGGCTATTCCTTCGGCGCTGGCTCAGAAGTCATGCTGGTCGGAGGCCTGTTCGCCCGCGGCGAATATGAATATGTCCGCTTCACCTCGCCAATTGACATCAATATGAATACCTTCCGTGGCGGCATCGGCTACAAGTTCTGATCCGTCATAGCGTCGCAGCGGCGCGCGCATTGGACTGATGTCGCCGTTGACTTCGCGTCGTCTTGCTGGTCCGCTGGACGCTCCTTGCAAAGGGAGCGCCGATCATGCGGATCTATGGCGACAGGATTTCCGGCAATTGCCTGAAAGTGAAATGGGTCTGCGACTACCTGCGCAAGCCTTATGACTGGACCGAAATCGACACCACCAAAGGTGAATCGCGCACCGGCGAGTTCCTCAAGCTGAATCCGGCGGGACAGGTGCCCGTGGTCGTGCTGGATGATGGCCGCGCACTGGCGCAGTCCAACGCCATCATCCGTTATCTCGCTGCCGGCAGCGCTCTCATTCCGCAGGATGCTTACCTTGCGGCCAAGATGGACGAGTGGTTGTTCTGGGAGCAATACAGCCACGAGCCTTATCTCGCGGTCTGCCGCTTCCAGATGATCTACCTGAAACGGTCGGTCGGCGACCTCGACCCCGAAAAGGTCAAACGCGGCTACGCGGCGTTGGCGCGCATGGAAATGCAGTTGCACCAGAGCAGCTTCCTGATCGGCAACGCGCTGACGCTGGCCGACATCGCGCTCCTCGCTTACACCCGCACCGCCCATGAGGGCGGCTTCCATCTCGATGGCTATGCCGCGCTGCGCCGCTGGATCGGCGATTGCGAGGCGACGCTCGGGCTTTGAAAACCCGGCCTCAGCAAGGCCTCATAGGCGCCGCAGGCGGCTGGCGACCGGGCACCGAACAGCCTTGAATCACAGCCATTTTGCCGTCCGGTGGCGTCGGATCGATCACAATCGCGACCGCCGGCCGCGGAAGTTCCTTGACGAGCGGCCGACTCTCCCCTAATGCCGACGGCGGGAAACCTCTCCCCACCGAGAGGCAGCTATCTGGAAGGATAGATCATATGGCGACCAAGCCCGCATTGCGGCCGACTGTGCCGCATTTTTCATCTGGCCCCTGCGCAAAGCGCCCCGGCTGGACCCCGCAAAACCTCAAAGACGCTGTCGTCGGCCGCTCGCATCGCGCGAAGGTCGGCAAGGCACGCCTGAAGCTCGCGATCGACCTGACCCGCGAGGTGCTCGAGGTCCCGCAGGATTACCGCATCGGCATCGTGCCGGCGTCCGATACCGGCGCCGTGGAGATGGCGCTGTGGTCGCTGCTCGGTCCGCGCAAGGTGACGATGCTGGCGTGGGAATCCTTCGGCTCGGGCTGGGTGTCCGACGTCGCCAAGGAATTGAAGCTGAAGGACGTGGTCACGCTGAAAGCGGGCTATGGCGAAATCCCCGATCTGTCCAAGGTCGATCAGGCCTCCGACGTGGTCTTCACCTGGAACGGCACCACCTCCGGCGTGCGCGTGCCTGACGGCAACTGGATCAGCGCCAACCGCGAGGGGCTGACGATCTGCGACGCGACCTCGGCGGCCTTCGCCCAGAAGCTCGACTGGGCCAAGCTCGATGTCGTGACCTTCTCCTGGCAGAAGGCGCTGGGCGGCGAGGCCGCGCATGGCATGCTGATCCTGTCGCCGCGCGCGGTGCAGCGATTGGAGAGCTACAGCCCGCCATGGCCGCTGCCGAAGATCTTCCGCATGACCAAGGGCGGCAAGCTCAATGAAGGCATCTTCCAGGGCGAGACCATCAACACGCCCTCGATGCTGTGCGTCGAGGACTATATCGACACGCTGAACTGGGCGAAGTCGGTCGGCGGGCTCAAGGGTCTGATGGCCCGCGCCGATGCTAACACCAAGGTGCTGTCGGACTGGGCCGCCAAGACGGCATGGGTCGATTTCCTCGCGAGCGACCCCGCGATTCGCTCCAACACCTCCGTCTGCATGAAGGTGGTCGATCCGCAGGTGACGGCGCTGGCCGCCGAGAAGCAGGCGGAGTTCGCCAAAACCCTGGTGGGCCTGGTCGAGAAGGAAGGCGCTGGTTACGATCTCGGCGCCTACCGCGATGCGCCTCCGGGCTTGCGGATCTGGTGCGGAGCCACCGTGGAGGCGCGCGACGTCGAAGCCCTGACGCATTGGCTCGACTGGGCCTTTGCCGAGGCCAAGGCTCAGCTCGCGAAAGCCGCTTAATTTTTCTGACCCTTCCCTCAAGGGGGAGGGTCGACGCACCGTAGGTGCGGCGGGTGGGGGGAAATTCAGCCTGCGACCTGCCGCACCAATCTTTCTGAATACTCACCCCACCCCGGATGGCTTCTCCATCCGACCCTCCCCCTCGAGGGGAGGGTGGAGAAAAAGCAAAATGTCCAAACCCA
>Ga0081455_10004675_pt1 | contig 15243 bp, 12 predicted proteins | sample TabmetS3T2R1_FD_70207 | JGI IMG/M metagenome (GOLD analysis project Ga0081455, IMG submission 70207) | Tabebuia heterophylla rhizosphere microbial communities from the University of Puerto Rico - S3T2R1 | ecosystem: Host-associated > Plants > Roots > Rhizosphere ... | reverse complement strand
TAATCGCCGACCTTGACCGACATCGCCGCCTGCGCCGCCGCGAGGCGCGCCACCGGCACGCGATACGGCGACATGCTGACGTAGTTCAGGCCCACCTTCTGGAAGAAGTGGATCGACGACGGGTCGCCGCCGTGCTCGCCGCAGACCCCGAGCTTGATGGTCGGCCGCGTGGCGCGGCCCTTCTTGACCGCGATGTCGACCAGCTGGCCGACGCCGACCGTGTCGAGCGACTGGAACGGATCCTTCTCCAGGATCTTCTTCTCCTGGTAGGCGCCGAGGAACTTGCCGATGTCGTCGCGCGAGAAGCCGTAGGTGAGCTGCGTGAGGTCGTTGGTGCCGAACGAGAAGAACTCCGCATCCTCGGCGATTTCGTCGGCCACGATCGAACCGCGCGGCACTTCGATCATCGTGCCGACGAGGTACTTGATCTTGACGCCCATCGCTTTCATCGTTTCGTTCGCGACACGGTCGACGATGACCTTCTGATCCTTCAGCTCCTTCGGCGTGCCGACGAGCGGAATCATGATCTCGGGCACTGTCTTGACGCCCTCTTTGTTCAGGCGGCAGGCGGCCTCGATGATCGCGCGCGTCTGCATCTCGGTGATCTCGGGATACGTGATGCCGAGACGCACGCCGCGATGGCCGAGCATCGGGTTGAACTCGTGCAGCTTGTGGGCGCGCGCCTCGATCTCCCCGACGTCGACGCCGAGATCCCTGGCCACGACCTCCATGTCGTCGTGGGTCTTGGGCAGGAACTCGTGCAGCGGCGGATCGAGCAGGCGGATGGTGACCGGCAGGCCGGCCATGATCTCGAACAGCTCGACGAAGTCCTGGCGCTGCATGGGCAGGAGCTTGGCGAGCGCCGCCCGCCGGCTTTTCTCGTCGTCAGCCAGGATCATCTGGCGTACCGCCACGATGCGATCGCCTTCAAAGAACATATGCTCGGTGCGGCAGAGCCCGATCCCTTCCGCACCGAACTTGCGTGCCTGCTCGGCATCCGTCGGTGTCTCGGCGTTGGTCCGCACGCCCAGCGTGCGCACCTCGTCGGCCCACGTCATGAGCTCGGCGAAATCGCCCGAAAGCTCGGGCTGCACCGTTGGGACGACACCCAGCATGATCTCGCCCGTTCCGCCGTCCAGAGTGATGAACTCGCCTGACTTCACGACCGTGCCCCTGACCGACATCGTGCCGGCATTGGCGTCGATGCGCACATCGCCGGCGCCCGCCACGCACGGCTTGCCCATGCCGCGTGCCACCACCGCGGCGTGGCTGGTCATGCCGCCGGTCGAGGTCAGGATGCCTTCCGCCGCATGCATGCCATGGATGTCCTCGGGGCTGGTCTCACGCCGCACCAGGATCACCTTCTCACCGCTGCGCGCCTGCCGCTCGGCATCGTCGGCCGAGAACACGACCTTGCCCGAAGCCGCGCCCGGCGAGGCGGGCAATCCCTTGGCGATCACCTTGCGCTCAGCCTTGGGGTCGAGTGTCGGATGAAGGAGCTGATCGAGTGAGGCCGGCACAATGCGCGCCACCGCCTCCTTTTTGTCGATCAGCCCCTCGCGCACCATGTCGACGGCGATCTTGAGCGCAGCCTTGGCCGTGCGCTTCCCATTGCGCGTCTGCAGCATGTAGAGCTTGCCGCGCTGCACGGTGAACTCGATGTCCTGCATGTCGCTGTAGTGCGTCTCGAGCTTGCGCCGCACCTCGTCGAGCTGCTGGAACACCTCGGGCATCACCTCTTCCATGGCCGGCGCATCCGACTTCTGTGCAAGCTTGCCCTGCACCGTCAGATGCTGCGGCGTGCGGATGCCGGCGACAACGTCCTCGCCCTGAGCGTTCACCAGGTACTCGCCGTAGAACAGGTTGGTGCCAGTCGAGGGATCGCGCGTGAAGGCGACGCCGGTCGCGCAGTCCTCGCCCATATTGCCGAACACCATCGCCTGCACGTTGACCGCGGTGCCCCAACTCTCGGGAATCGAATGCAGGCGGCGGTAGGTGATGGCGCGCTGGTTCATCCACGAGCCGAACACCGCGCCGATGGCACCCCACAGCTGCTCGCGCGGCTCCTGCGGGAAGGGCTTCCCGGTCCGCTTCTCGACAATCTTCTTGTACTCGGCAACCACGGCACGCCAGTCGTCGGCCTTGAGCTCGGTATCCATATGGACGCCGAGATCCTCCTTCCTGAGCTCCAACGCCTCCTCGAAATAGTGGTGCCCGACGTCAAGCACGACGTTGGAATACATCTGGATGAAGCGGCGATAGCTGTCCCACGCAAAGCGCTCGTCGCCCGACGACTGACCCAGCCCCAGCACCGTGCGGTCGTTGAGGCCGAGATTGAGGACGGTATCCATCATGCCGGGCATCGATGCGCGCGCGCCCGAGCGCACGGAGACCAGCAGCGGATTGCTGGCGTCGCCGAACTTGGCGCCGACGATCTTCTCGACTGAAGCCAGCGCCTTGTCGACCTCGTCCTGCAGCTCAGGCGGATAGCTGTTGCTGTTGGCGTAATAGTAGGTGCAGACCTCGGTCGTGATGGTGAAGCCCGGCGGCACGGGCAGGCCGAGACTCGACATCTCCGCCAGATTGGCACCCTTGCCGCCCAGGAGGTTGCGCATGTCGGCGCGGCCTTCGGCCTTGCCGTCTCCGAAACTATAGACCCACTTGGCCATCCTTAGCCCTCGATCCTGGAGAAATCCGCCACCGAATCCATGGTAGACCGTATCTGGTTGAGCAATTTCAACCGATTAACGCGCAATCTGTCATTGTCGACCACGTTGACTGTGACCTTTTCGAAGAAAGCGTCGATCGGCTCGCGTAGGCCGGCCAGTTCGTTCATCGCACCGACGAAATCCTCGCGCTCGATCCGCTTCGACAAGGACAGCCCGGCAAGCTGCGCCTGTAATGCCTTTTCCTCGTCCTGCGCGAACAATAATGCATCCAGTGCGCCCTGGATCCTCGCGGTAAGTGTCTTGTCCTTTCTTTCCTCGACGCGAACGATATTGGCAGCGCGGCCATAGGCAGTGAGCAGATTCTTTCCGGCCTCGGTGCCGAGGAACGACTGTACCGCTTCGACACGTGCCAGCAGACGCACGAGATCGTCCTCGCCGCCCAACGCGAACACGGCGTCGACAACATCGTAGCGCACGCCCTTCTCGCGCATCTGCACCTTCAGCCGCTCGGCAAAGAAAGCCATGAGGTCGTCGGCCTCGAAGAACTTCTTCAGGGGCAGGCGGATGCCGTTCTCGACCACGATGCGGATGATGCCCAGGGCGGCGCGCCGCAGGGCAAAGGGATCGCGCGAGCCCGTCGGCTTCTCGCCGATCGACCAGAACGAGATCAACGAGTCGAGCTTGTCAGCCAGCGCAACGACGATCGACAGCGGAGCCGACGGGCAATGATCGTTGGGACCGGCCGGCGCATAGTGTTCGCCGATCGCATCGGCGATGGCGGCCGGCAGCTTTTCTTCGAGCGCATAATAGCGCCCCATAACGCCTTGCAGCTCGGGGAATTCGCCCACCATGCCGCTGACCAGATCGGCCTTGCAGAGATGCGCGGCGAGAACGGCCTGAGCCGGATCAGCGCCGGGCACGTGGGCCGCGATCTTGTCTGCAAGGCTTTCGATACGCAGGATGCGATCGGCCTGGCTGCCGAGCTTGGCATGGAACACAATGTCCTTCAGCGCCGGCAGCCGATCTTCCAGGGTCGACTTGCGATCGTGGTCCCAGAAGAACTTGGCGTCGGCGAGCCGCGCCCGCAGCACACGTTCATTGCCGTCGACGATCGTGGCCCCACCGTCGGGCGCCACGTTGTTGGCCACCACCACGAAGCGACTGGCCAGGCGGCCGTCGTGCTGGATGGTCGCAAAATAGCGCTGATGCGTCTTCATCGAGACGATCAGCACTTCCGACGGCACGGCCATGAACTGCGCGTCGATGGTGCCGAGCAGCGGCACCGGCCATTCGACCAAGCCGGCCACTTCCTCGAGCAGCGCATCGTCGCTATTGAACGATACCTGCGCATCCGCGCAGAGCTTCTCTGCTCCATCCAGGATGATCTTCTTGCGCACGGCAGAGTCGAGAATCACGTGGGCCGCCTCGAGCTGGGCGACGTAGTCGGCAAAGCCCCTGACCTTGATCTCGCCGTTGCTCAAGAAACGATGGCCGCGCGTGGTATCGCCGAACTTGACCGGCGCCATCGCCCCGCCCGGTGCGATCTCGCCTGACAGCACCTTGCCGTCGAACAGCGCCACGATCGACTGCAGCGGCCGCACCCACGCCATGGTGCCACTGCCCCACTTCATCGATTTCGGCCAGGGCAGCGCCTTCATCGCCGTTTCGATGATGCCGGGCAAGGCGTCGGCGGTTGGCCCACCCTTCTTCCTGGCCACGGCGAACCAGAATTCGCCCTTGCCGGTATCACGCTTCTCCGCCTGATCGAGCGAGGCGAGGCCCGCCCCTCGGAGAAAACCCTGGATCGCCTGCTCTGGCGCGCCGACTCGAGGTCCGCGCTTCTCCTCGCTGACATCGGCGCGTGCCGTTGGCAGGCCATCGACGACCAAGGCGAGCCGGCGTGGCGTGGCGAAGGCGCGCACAGAGGTGAATTCGAGCCCAGCCGCTTTCAGGCCGTCGGCCATCAGGCGCTTGAGATCCTCGGCGGCGCGAGCCTGCATGCGCGCAGGGATCTCCTCGCTCAGAAGCTCAAGAAGCAGCTCGGCCATCAGGCGGGTACCTTTTGAGTTGCCAGCCACGCTTCGCAGCATGCTTTGGCGAGATCGCGCACGCGCAGGATATAGCTCTGCCGTTCGGTGACGCTGATCACGCCACGGGCATCGAGCAAGTTGAAACAATGCGAGGCCTTGATGCACTGCTCATAGGCGGGCAACGGCAGCTTGCGCTCGATCAAGCGGCCGCACTCCTTCTCGGCGTCCGCGAAGTGGCGGAACAGCATGTCGGTGTCGGCGAACTCGAAGTTGTAGGCCGACTGCTCCCTTTCATTCTGCAGGAAGACGTCGCCGTAGCTGAGAGGCACGTCCGAGTCGGTGCGATTGAACGGCAGCTCGAAGATCGACTTCTTGTCGAAGAGGTACATGGCCAGCCGCTCGAGTCCATAGGTGATCTCGCCGGATACCAGGTCGACATCGATGCCGCCCACCTGCTGGAAGTAGGTGAACTGACTGACTTCCGAGCCGTCGCACCAGACTTCCCAGCCCAGGCCCCAGGCGCCCAGCGTGGGACTTTCCCAGTCATCCTCGACGAAGCGGATGTCGTGCAGGGAGGTGTCGATGCCGATTGCCTCCAGCGAGCCCAGATAACGCTCGAGGATGTCGGGGGGTGACGGCTTCAGGATCGCCTGGAACTGATAATAATGCTGCAAGCGCATCGGATTGTCGCCGTACCGACCGTCTTTCGGTCGGCGCGACGGCTGCACATAGGCGGCGTACCAGGGCTTGGGCCCGAGTGCGCGCAGGGTGGTGGCGGTATGGAAGGTGCCGGCGCCCATTTCCATGTCGAACGGCTGCAGGATCAGGCAACCCTGCTGGGCCCAGTAATCCTGGAGGGTCAGGATGAGTTCCTGGAAGCACGTCGGCTTGAGGCGTGCTGAGCGGTCGGACACGGTTGATCCCCGAGGCTTGGAAGGCCTTGTGTTTCCGCCATTTAAGGCCGTTTGTGCGGTGCGGCAAAATAGGTTTGAGCACTACCCGGGTCAAGCGCCGTGGATTTCATGGCACGGGACAATCCTGGCGGCCGCATTTTGTGGCAGCGCTCGAAAGATAGGCATTGCAGACACGGCAGGTGGCCGACGCGTCGATGACCTTCGGCTGGGCAGCGGTCTGCTGCCCACCGGGGGGCGGCGCCGGCCGTGCGGGCTGGTCGGGGCCCCCGACAAAACGATCGAAAAGGCCCTTCCAGCGCGCAAAGGTTTTCCACACGCCATAAATCACGACGCCAAAGATGATGATCTTGAGCAGTAGGCCCATACCGCCCTTGTGAGGAGCCGGCTGCGCCTGGTCAAGCGACCACAGCTCGCCATTGGCTCGCATCGCCGGCCGCCGGCCGCTATATGGTCGCGGCATGAATGGAATGGACGAAGCGCCGCTGGACCTCTTCGTGGTCGGCGGCGGGATCAACGGTGCGGGGATCGCGTGCGACGCCGTGGGGCGGGCCCTCAAGGTCGGGCTTTGCGAGATGAATGATTTCGCCGGCGCCACCTCCTCGGCGTCGACCAAGCTGATCCACGGCGGCTTGCGCTACCTCGAGCACTATGAGTTCCGCCTGGTGCGAGAGGCCCTGCAGGAGCGGGAGATACTGCTGGCCAAGGCGCCGCATCTTTCCCATCCCTTGCGCTTCGTCCTGCCGCATGAGCCCCATCTCAGGCCGCGCTGGATGCTGCGGCTCGGTCTTTTTCTCTACGATCACCTGGACTGGCACATGACGCTGCCGAAGTCGCAGGCGGTCGACCTGCAGCATTCCAAGTTCGGCACAGGGCTGAAGCCGACCTTCAAGGACGGCTTCGTCTATTCGGATGCCTGGGTAGACGATGCGCGTCTGGTGATCGCCAACCTGAAGTCGGCACGCCAGATGGGCGCGCGCATCTTCGCCCGCCATCGCTGCGTCTCGGCCCGCCGCAGCGACGACGGCAAGCTGTGGAACATCGAGCTGGCAGGGCCGCGCGGCACCAGCGTGCGGCTGCAGGCACGCGGCTTGGTCAACGCAACCGGCCCCTGGGTGAAGCAATTCCTCGACGAGCAGACCCCTGTCAGGACCAGCAAGCGTGTGCGGCTGATCAAGGGCAGCCATGTCGTGGTTCCCCGCCTGCATGACGGCGACCACGCCTTCATCCTGCAGAACCGCGACAATCGTATCGTCTTCGTCATTCCCTACGAACGCAGCTTCTCCGTGATCGGCACGACCGACATTCCAGTCGAGAGTGGCGAGAAGCCGGTCTGCACCCCGGAGGAAACGGCCTATCTCTGCGAGATCGCCAGCCACTACATGGCCAGGCCGGTGAGCCCGGCCGACGTGGTGTGGACCTATTCAGGCGTGCGCCCGCTGTTCGACGACGGCGACGACGATCCATCAGCGGTCACGCGCGACTACCATCTCGAGGTCGATGGCGGGCCGGCAGCCCCTCTGCTCTCGGTGTTTGGTGGCAAGATTACGACCTACCGGCGGCTCGCCGAGCACGCGCTGCGCGACCTCGCCGTCTACTATCCCCACATGGGCGCGCCCTGGACCGATGGCCGTGCCCTCGCCGATGGCGAGATGGCTGATGCGCCAACCTTCGAGGAGGCTTTCGAGCGCTTCGTCGAAGGCGCGATCTCCGTGAACCGAGGACTGCCGAAGGAGTTGGTACGCGTGCTGGCCCATCGACATGGATCCGGCCTGCACGACTTGCTGGAAAGCGTCCGCACCGTTGCCGATCTCGGCCGCCATTTCGGCGGCTACCTCTATGAGGCGGAGGCGCTCCACTTCATGCGCGAGGAGTGGGCGGTCGAGTCCGACGACGTGCTCTGGCGACGCACCAAGGAAGGCCTGCATATGAGCGAGGCCGAGCGCGCCGCCTTCAGCGCCTGGATGGCCGAAATGCGGCCAAACTTTACATAACTTAACACACCGGAGGGGCACGTTCGGCGCGGTTCGCGCGTATCATTGACGAACCCGAATTCGGTGAGGTCACGATGTCGTTTCGTCCATTGCTTCTGGCCGTGCCGCTGGCCCTGGCTGCTGCGGCCAGCGTCTCGCTCGCAAGCCCTGCTTCGGCGCTGGACGGCAGCGCCGACGATCCGTTCGAACTGGCCCAAGCGACGCCGGCGCCCCCTCAGCCGCCGTCTCCAGGAGCCGGCCCTGATCGCCGCGGCGATCGCGTCGCTTTCAACCCGAAGGCCTTTTGCCTCGACCAGGTCGCACGCCGCGCCAGCAACCGCACTTACATCAAGGTGCGGCTCGAGCTGAAGCCTGAGCAGATGACGGCTTGGAACGCGTTCGCCAAGGCCGCCGACGATGCCGACACCAAGGACGTGACCCGCTGCAACGCGCTGCCCACGGAGATGAAGGACCGGCCCAGCTACGTCGACCGGCTCGGCGTGGAGGAAGAGGTCATGAAGGCCCGCATTGAGCGCATCGAAGCCGTGAAGCCGACCCTGCTCGCCTTCTACAACACGCTTTCGCCCGAGCAGAAAGCGGTCCTCGACCAGCCCCGCCCGATGGCCGGCATGATGGGTCACCGCCACGGGCCGCGCTGATCATTTGGAGCGCGGACCTCCAGGTCCGCTCATCTCATGATGCGGACCTGGAGGTCCGCACTCCACTACCAATCGCTGGCACGCACCATCTTCATCAGGTCGTCGGCCATGGTGAGCGCGGTGAGCACGCCGGTCTTGGGATTGTCGGGCATGGCACGGCCCAGCCGTTGCAGATTGATCTCACCTGAATCGCCCACGATCTCGAGCCGGCTCGCATTGGTGCCGGCCGGCAAGGTCGGATCGGCCACCAGCTCGATGTCGGTGCGATCGAGCCCAGCGCCGCACAGCGCCACCGTCACCGCGAGATTTGCGTTCTTCGGATAGAGCCGACCGGCATCGGCGGGCTTGCCGCGGAAGATCACGGTCGGCTCCTTGATCGACGCCAGATCGAACTCGGTTTCCGCCGGCGTGCCGCTCCAGGCGTGCGGCGGCTTGATCGACACGTACTTCACCCGCTCGAGCTTGCCCAGCCGCATGGCCAGCAGGCCATCGAGACCGGCGATGGCGCCTGACGGCAACCTGAGCCGCGCGCCACTCTTCTCCGCCGCCCTGATGTGCTTCTTGTAGAGCTTGGGGTCGCCGTAAGCGCCGGTGGCGATCACCATCAGGTCGATGCCCCTCTTCAGGATGGTCTCACCCCAGTCGCGCACCGCCTGCTGGCTCGCCGCTTCGACCACCACGTCGGGCTTGAGCTTGAGCAAGGCGTTCAGCGTCTCGACCACCTTTACCTTGCGGCCGACCTCCTTCTGTGTTTGCCGGGTACGGCCGGGGCGCACCAGAACGCCCACGATATCGATCGGCGGCTTCTTCTCGCGGAAAAGATCGAACAAGGTCTGGCTGATGGCGCCATAGCCGATCAGCGCGATTTTGAGCCGCTTTTTCTTGGCCACCAATGCCCCCGGCAGTGTGCTTGTCGCAAGCACTATAACGGCAGCCCTCGGCCCTTGCGACCAGGGGGGGCCGCGGCTATAACGCCGCCTCCCGAGCGGCCTAGGCTCCGCGTTCTGACGGAGTGTAGCTCAGCCTGGTAGAGCACTAGCTTCGGGAGCTAGGGGCCGGAGGTTCGAATCCTCTCACTCCGACCATTAAATCGGGGGCCTTTCCGCTGTCGGGACGCCACATCACCTCAGGGTGATGTGGCGTTGTTTCTGTAAGCCCGAGACGAGTCCAGCCTTCCTCCCAATCCCATACCATGCGAACGTGGGGTCGGGGACTTGGGGGCAGCGACATGATCGTTGGAGCGAGAGCACCGCGGCCGCAGAGCGGCCGAATGGCATGTGCTCGCTGATACCCCAGCAGGGGCAGCTGCAGCGGCTGACGTATGAGCTCATACATGCGTGGCAGGCTGTGACCGGGCGGACCACATTCAATTTCGGTTTCTCGCCGGTCGACCCAGCCATCCTGAGCGACCCGGAATTCGCCAAAGAGGCCGACCACCTTCAGCTTTACGCCGAGCTGCTGGCGTTGCTGCCGTGGGATGCAGCTTCATGGAAGCGAAGTGCAATCCTTGAAATTGCAACAGGAAGCGCTGGCGGCCTGCTTTATCTGCAAAGACGGTACGGTCCGTGCGAAGCGGTCGGGATCGATATGTCGGCCATTGCGGCCTGGCGGGCGCGTCGAAAAGGCCTCGACGTGCGCCGCGGCAACGCGAACCGATTGCCCTTCGAGAGCGGACGCTTCCACGCCGCCGTCTGCGTCGACGCTATCAATTACTTCGATGAAAGACAGTTCCTACGGGAGGTCAGGCGAATTCTGAAGCCCGGAGGCAGGTTCGTGCTGACCTTGAGCGGAGGACGATGGCACACGTTATCCGAGCGGCTCGATCGCCTTGCTCACATCGGCCGCTTCGAGGTTGACGGCATGCGAGACCTGACCGATGGCGTGCGCCGGTCAGTCCAGGGCAGAGCCGCGAAAGAAGAAACGGCTATTGTTCGTCTCTCCGGTAAGCTGCGGCTGAGAGCCCGTGAGATGATGATGTTGCCGGGGAGCGAGAGCTATCGTCAGCTGCTCGTCGGGGAAAAATGCTTTGGCGCAGCCATACTGAGGGCCCACGCCGCCTACGCAGGAGTAGGCCCTTCGGTTTCGCCGTTCCTACATGCACGATGCCTGGGCGGCGACGACGGCGTCGAGGCCCTGCATCTGCTCGGGCGAAAGCGTCGACGGGTCGAGTAGGTTGCCGCCGGGTTGGGTCGCCGCGTTGGACTTTCGCAGGCCGGCGACTGCAGCAGCCTTCTTGTCGGCGGGCATCTTGGAGGAAATGCATTCGCACATCCTCTGAGACGTGGTGACCATGCACTCCTTCATGAAATCGTCGCCCTGGGCTCGCGCAACACCGGACAGGCTTGCAGCCAGGACACCGACGACAAGGCCGTATGAAACCAAACGCATGAGAGTCTCTCCCGAGAACAACCGCCCCCGCGGCTTCGGGCGGACAATATCGCAGCGGCGGGCGGTTGCCTATTCCGCCTGGATGCCGGCCTTCTCGATGATGGGACTCCACAGCTCGATCTGCGAGGCGAGCTTGCGCCGGTGTGCCTCTGGCGTTGCCTGTTCGAGCGGCAATAGGAACGTCTCGATCTTTTCGAGATGGGCTGCGACGGCCTGGTCAGACATGATCCCGCGCAGCCCGCTGTTCAGCGTATCAATAGTGGGTCTTGGCGTGCCGCGCGGCGCATATAGGCCGAACCAGACGCCGATGGCGAGGCTCGGCATGCCGACCTCGGCGGCCGTCGGCACAGCGGGCATGGTCGCCATGCGCTGCGGCGCCGTCAGCACATAGGCTTTGAGGTCGCCCGCGCGGATGGCGCCCGAGTTGACGGTCGGCAGGTCGCAGATGAAGTCGACCTGACCCGACCGCACATCGACCATGGCCGGGCCACCTCCCTTGTACTGCACGATCGTCAGCGGCACACCGAGCGCCTCCTGGAAGAGCATGGCACAGAGGTGCGTGACGCTGCCCATGCCGGCAGCTGCGACGGTGGCCTTCTCCCGATTGGCTCTGGCGTAGGCGACGAGCTCGGTGAAATCGTTCGGTGCGAAATCGCGGCGCGCCATGAACATCATCGGCGCCTCGGCGAACACGCCGATGAACTCGAAGGCAGCGAGCGGATTGAAGGCGAGCTTCTTGTAGAGTGCCGGGATGGTCGACATCCCGATATGGTGCAGGAGCAGGGTGTAGCCATCGGGCTTGGCCTTGGCCGCCTGCAGCGTGCCGACCGTGCCGCCCGCACCGCCGACATTCTGGACGATGACGCTTTGCCCGAGTCGCGTCTTCAGCCCCTCGGCGAGCGTGCGCGCCAGGAAGTCGGTGGCCCCACCTGGCGGATAAGGTGAGATCAGAGTGATCGGATGGCTCGGATAAGGCTCCTGCGCCGCCGCCGGAAGCGCTGCCAAGACCGCGAAAAGCAATGCCGCAATGCGGCGCATGGCTTCCTCCCCCTGTCTTGTTGGCCCTGTCTTGTTGGCCTTGTCTTGCTGCCCCATCTTGTTGGTGGGCATGCTGCGCCAAGCGGGCGGGCTTTACCAGCGCCGGCAAGGGCGTAAGCTTGGCGAATGAAGATCGAACGACCGGATCCCCGCATCGGCGCAATCGCCACCGAGGTCGATGTGCGCTCCCTGTCGGACGCTGACTGGAATGCGCTCTACCGCGCCTGGCTCGAGGGCATCGTGCTGGTGGTGCGCGGCCAGACCCTTAGCATGGAAGAGTTCCTGGCCTACTCGCGCCGCTTCGGCCGGTTGAAGCCGCATCGCGTGAGGAAGACCCGCCATGCGGAGTACCCTGAGCTCACGGTGATGGGGATGGGTACACGCAAGGTGGACGGCCAGGTAAACCAGGCGATCTACAATCGCGGCGGCGGCTGGCACACCGATTCGCCGTGGGACACCGAGATCTGCAAGGGCACGCAGCTCTATGGCATCGCCATCCCCTCGCGCGGCGGCGACACGCTGTTCGCCAATATGTACGAAGCCTACGAGGTGCTGCCCGAAAGCCTGAAGAAGCGTATCGAAGGGCTGAAGGCCGAGCACGTCTATGGCGGTCGTAGCCGCAAGGGCAACGAGCTTCTGGAGCCCGAAGACCGGGACTTGCCGCCCGCCGTGCATCCCATCGTGCGCGTGCATGAGGAAACCGGCCGCAAGTCGCTCTACGCCAACCCCACCCACTTCCTGCGAGTCCAGGGCATGCCCGATGCCGAAGGCGAGCAGCTGCTAGAAGAGCTGACCAGTTACATGGTGAACACGCCAGCGCAGTACCGTCACAAGTGGGCAGTGGGCGACATCGTGATCTGGGACAACCGATGTGCGCTCCACCGAGCAACCGGCGACTACCCCATCGAGGAGCAGCGCATCCACTGGCGCGTCACCATCATGCAGGATGCCGCCGAAGCAAAGCAGGCGGCTTAGGCGCGCTCAGCCAACCAACCAGTTCCTCACCAAGCCGAACATTCCGGTCGCAAACAGGATGGCAAGCGCCACGTTGCGGTAGAGACGCTCGCTGGCCAGGCCATGGAAAGCGCGACCGCCGATCCAAGCGCCCAGCACCATGACCGGAAAGAGCACGACGCCGCGCACCAGCGCATCGACACCCGCAACGCCAGTCGCCAGCACGATCACGATCAGCAGGAACTGAGTCAGAAAGTAATAGGTGACGATGTTGGCGCGGTTGACCTGTGGCGGATCGTTACCCGACAGAAGGTAGAGCAAGACGGGCGGGCCACCGACGCTGGTGGTGGCCATCATGGCACCGGAGACGGCGCCGACTGCGATGGTCGCGGCCATCGACCGCTGGCCGGTATACTTCCAGCCGCTCCACATCAGGAGCACGAACGCCACGATCACGGCTGACACCACCGTAACGATGGTGCCCTTGTCCACGCTGGCGAGTAGCCACACGCCGAGTGGCATGGCGGCGCAAGCGGCGATGCTCATCGGCGTGAGCACCTTCCAGTCGGCATGACGGCGGACCTGCGGGAACAGCTGAAGCGAGACCACGAGCTCGATCGCCACCACCGTCACCACCATCTCGGCCGAGCCGAACAGGATGGCGAAGATCGGTGCCATGAGCATGGCCGAACCGAAACCGGCGAAGCCGCGCATCAGGCCGGCGACCAGCGTGACACCGAGCGCGGTCCACAGGCCGATGCCGGCGAACAAGGAGACGATGTAGGAAATCATGACGCGACTGCTTGGAAAGACGAGACGAACGGCAACGCGATCCGCTGGCTCCCGTCACGCGGGAACGACGGATCAGGCGCTAAGTCGTTTCGTCATCAGTCGCTTCATTGCGTTGGCACCTTGAGCGACAACGGCCGCGGCGTCAACGGTCTCATGCCCTGCGCGCTTGCCCCTCGCCCGTCTTGTCGCGCAGGCGGCGCATGCCGCGCAGCCAGCGATCGCGATCGAGCTTGCGCGCCATGTATTCCTTCACTTCTGGATGCGGCAGGATCAGGAAGGTCTCGGCATCCATTGCGTCGATGACCACTTGCGCGACGGCATCCGTATTGAGCACGCCGTCGACCGACGCCGCCGTCGCGCCCGCCATGCGCAGCATGTTGGTGTCGACCGCCTGCGGGCAGAGCACCGAGACGCAGATGCCCCGGTCGCCGTACTGGATTGCCAGATGCTCGGCCAATGCGACGGCCGCCTGCTTGGTGACGCCATAGGGTGCCGAGCCCATCGAGGCCAACAGGCCCGCGGCGCTGGCGGTGTTGAGGAGATAGCCCGACTTGCGCGCCAGCATGCCCGGCACCAGGGCGCGCGCCGCATAGACGTGCGCCATGACGTGGATGGCCCAGCTGTCGGCCCAGTCCTCATCCAAGGCATCCTCGTGGCCGCCGCGACCGATGCCGGCATTGGAGAAGAAGACATCGACCGGCCCGTAGTGCCGCTCGGCCTCGGCCACGAGATGACGGATGTCGGCTTCCTTGCCGACGTCGCAGGCAACGGCAATGCCCTTGATATCCTTGGCGACGGCCTCAAGGCGGGCCTTGTCGCGGTCGGCGACGACTACGCCTTTGGCGCCCTCCTTGGCGTAGCGCCGGGCGATCGCCTCGCCGATGCCACCTGCCGCGCCGGTGACGACGCAGACCTTGTCTTTGACTTTCATCTCAACCCCAGCTCTGTTCGATCAGCTCGATGTACTCAGCCTTGGTCGGCTGGCGCGGCGTCGATTGGTGGCAGTGATCGCCAAGCGCGCCGTCAGCGATCTTCTCGACCGTATCCTGCGCCAAGCCCATGGCGCCCAGCCCTTTCGGAATGCCAAGCCGCTCGTTCAGCGCGCCGACGGCATTGGCCACGCCTTCGGCATTGGCCTCGCTCTCCGCCAGACCCATCAAGGTGGCAACGCGCCTGTACTTGTCGCCAACCGCCGGCGCATTGAAGCGCAACACGGCGGGCAGATAGACCGCGTTCAATGTCCCGTGGTGGAGTCGGTAGCCCTTCAGGCCGCCGGTCGGATGGCTGAGCGCATGCACCGCACCAAGCCCCTTCTGGAACACCATGGCCCCTTCCATCGCAGCCATCGCCATGTTGTAGCGCGCTTCGCGATCGGAGCCGTCCTTGGTGGCGCGTTCGACGTAACGCCACGCCTTCTCCAGCCCGTCGAGCGCGATCGCGTCGGCCGGCGGGTTGAAAGCGTTGGAGAGGAAGCATTCGATATTGTGGGTGAAGGCGTCCATGCCCGTGCCCGCCGTAAGGTGCGGCGGCAGGCCCAGGGTCAGCTCGGGATCGACCAGCGCCAGCTTGGGAATGAGATACGGGCTGCCGATCGCGAGCTTGCGGCCCGAATCCATGATGATGACGCCACCGCGGCTCACCTCGCTGCCGGTCCCCGAGGTCGTCGGAATGGCGACGATCGGCGCCACGGCCGCAGTGATCTTGGCCGCGCCGCCCTCGACAAAGGAATAGGCCTGCAGCGAATTGCCGGGATGCGTGGCCATCAGGCCGACCGCCTTGGCGAGATCCATGGGCGAGCCGCCGCCGATGGCGATGATGCCGTCGCAGCC
>Ga0081455_10004674_pt1 | contig 15244 bp, 9 predicted proteins | sample TabmetS3T2R1_FD_70207 | JGI IMG/M metagenome (GOLD analysis project Ga0081455, IMG submission 70207) | Tabebuia heterophylla rhizosphere microbial communities from the University of Puerto Rico - S3T2R1 | ecosystem: Host-associated > Plants > Roots > Rhizosphere ... | reverse complement strand
CCTTGTCCTCGAACAGCTCGTAGAAGGCGTTGCGCGAGCAGCGCGCCGCCGAGACGACGTCGGCGACGGTGGTGGCGGGGTAGCCGCGCTCGGCGACCGAGTCGAGCATCGCGCGGATCAGGCGCCGGCGCTGGGAGTCGCGCACGTCCTCGCGCGACAGGTTGTGACGACCGCGCGGAAGCGGTTCAGGAACTGAGGCTTGCTCTTGGGATACGCGCATGTATGCTGGTCGCCTGGTTTGGATACACGAGTGTATCCCGATTGTCGGAGGAGGAGACGGAGCATCACGCGTGATCTCGCAACTCGGGTGGCGGCGCTTGGCCTGCTGCTGGCCGCGTTCGCCGCGCTGACGGCGCAGCCGGCCCGGGCCGCCGGGCCCGCGTCGCTGTCGAGCGACCGCTCCCGCGTGGACATCCGCTCGACAGCCGGGAGCGGCATCTTCGGCACCTGGTTCGTGGACGGCTTCGGCCTGCCCGCCTACCGCTACCGGCTCGACCCCGACCGCGACCCGCGCGTTCGCCAGCCCGGCCTCGTCAACCCGACCGACGCCTGGCACCAGCTCGGCAACGACCATGTCGTGGCGATCGCGCACACGCGCGGCTACGTGCAGCTCTGGAGTCAGGACCGCTCCTACCAGTGGGTCAACCAGCTCGACCCGGCCGCGCGCCAGTACTCGGGCGGCTACGGCTACCTGCGGCTCGCGAGCGGGCGCGTGATCAGCACGCTCTACTCGGACCGCGCCGCGGGTGCGCGCACGCGGCGCGACTTCGGCGCCGGCTACTTCGGCCGGCTCACGTCCGTGCGCGGCGCCGCCGTCAGCGAGCGTGTCTACGCGCCCTTCGGCGACGACCCGGTGCTGCTGCACGACGTCACGATCCGCAACACCTCGCACCGGCGCCTGCGCGGCAGCTGGGTGGAGTACTGGGGGCTCAACCCCAAGAGCGTGGTCAAGTCGCGCTACATCGGGCTCGCGCGGCCGTCGTACCGGCGCGGCCTGCGGGCCCTGTCGGCGGCCCAGCTGCCGGATGCGGTCGATGTCGCCGTCGGCACCGTACAGCCGCATCGCCTGCCGGTACAGCGTCTCGTTGTAGGCGTCGTGCGCGATCGCCTGCACCAGCACCGCCAACGCGGCCGGCCGATCGGTGGCCGCCAGCAGGTCCGCGAGCGCGACGTGGGCGTCGATCGCTTGCCTGCGGATCGCTTCGCGGACGGGTTCGATCCATTCGTAGGCGTGTCCGTCGGCGAACGGCCCGGTGTACTCGCCGATCGCCGCATACAGCGCCGTGATTCGTTCGGCCGGACTCGGCGCGGTCTGCGCGTTGTGCAGGTGCTGCTGCATGCGCCACAGGTCGCAGTCGAACCGGCTGGTCTCGAGGTCGAAGCGCGCAACGTCCTTGGGTCGCAGCGCGTACTCGCCGGGGCCGGCTATGGAGCGCAGGTTGCGGCGCAGGTTGTAGACGTAGGTGTTGAGCAGGCCCGCGGCGCGGTTGACCTTCACATCGGCGAGGACGTCATCGAGCAGCGTTTCCTGGGCGACCCCACGGGGGTGGGCCATGAGGTACGCGAGTATTTCCCGGGACTTGGCGCGCAGTGGTGGTTTGTCGTTGCTGTCTGGCGGTAGGCCGAGGATCTGGGGTGTGCCGCCGAGGACCCGGATCTTGGCGGTCCCCGGCACGGTCGTAGCCGTCGCCGGCGCGAATCTTGCCCTTGCGCTCGGAGTCGCCCGCTGGGGGTGGGGTCCCACTGTCGCCGCGGGGCTCGTTCCCGTCGCGGTCGTTGCCTTCGGCGCGCTCGTTGCGGCGGGCATTCCGCTCCTGCTGGGCATGACCGCAGTCGCAGCAGCGCTCGGCCTGACCGCCCTCTTCAGCCATGTCATGCGCGTCGACGAAGTGATCAGTTCGGTGGTCCTGCTGATCGGGCTAGCCGTCGGCGTCGACTACTCCCTGTTCTACCTGCGCCGCGAGCGCGAGGAGCGCGCCCGCGGGCGTACCAGCGCGGACGCGCTGCAGACCGCCGCCGGCACGTCGGGCCGCGCAGTGCTGTTCTCGGGGTTCGTGGTCATGACCGCGATGGCCGGGATGTTCCTCATGGGGTCCCGGACGTTCGCATCGTTTGGTGTCGGGACCGTCCTCGTCGTGGCGATCGCCCTCGTCGGCTCGATCACGGTCCTCCCGGCGGTGCTGTCGAAGCTCGGCGACAACGTCGATCGCGGCCGCGTACCGCTCCTCGGGCGGCTGCGCTCCAAGGACGGCGAGTCGCGGTTCTGGGGCGCGATCGTCGACGCGGTGCTGCGTCGCCCGGTCCTCTGGGGCGGGCTGGCTGCGGCGCTGCTCGTGGCCCTCGCGGTCCCGGCATTCAGCCTGCACACGGTGGACTCGGGCGCGCAGGGCCTGCCGCGCGACCTACCGGTGATGAAGGTCTATGACCGCATCCAGAAGACGTTCCCCGGCGGCGCGGGGCCGGCCGTGGTGGTCGTCAGCGCGAACGACGTCACCAAGCCGCAGGTGGCAGCGGGCATCGCCGCGCTCGAGCGGGCGGCGCTCGCCACCGGCCGGATGCACGAGCCCATTAGCGCCGAGGTCAGCGCCTCGCACCGGGCTGTCCGCGTGTCGATTCCGCTCGTCGGCAAGGGGACCGACGCGGCCTCGAACCAGGCCCTCGGCGTCCTGCGCGGCGAGGTGATCCCGGCGACGATCGGCAAGGTGCCCGGCGCCACCGCGAAGACCACGGGCTGGACCGCCCAGTCGAAGGACTTCAACGATTCGATGAAGGCTCACGCGCCGCTCGTGTTCGCCTTCGTTCTCGGACTCGCCTTCGTCCTGCTGCTGGTGATGTTCCGCTCGATCGTCATCCCGATCAAGGCGATCGTGCTCAACCTGCTCTCGGTCGGCGCCGCGTACGGCATCCTCGTCCTCATCTTCCAGAAGGGCAACCTCGAGTCGCTGCTGGGGTTCCGGTCGATGGGCGGCGTGACCGACTGGCTGCCGCTCTTCCTCTTCGTGATCCTGTTCGGGCTCTCGATGGACTACCACGTGTTGATCCTCAGCCGCGTGCGCGAGGCCTACGAGGCGGGCATGCGGACCGAGGACGCCGTCAGACACGGCATCCGCGCCACCGCGAGCGTCGTCACCAGCGCGGCGATCGTCATGGTCGCGGTATTCGCGATCTTCGCGACGCTCGGGATGATCGACTTCAAGATGATGGGCGTCGGCCTCGCCGCCGCCGTCCTCATCGACGCGACGATCGTGCGCGCCGTGCTGCTCCCGGCGACGATGAAGCTCCTCGGAGACTGGAACTGGTACCTGCCGCGGTGGCTCGAGTGGCTGCCGCACATGCGCGGCGAGGCGCCGGCCTCCGAGCCGGAGCGCGAACGCGACCGCGAGCCCGTCGCCGTCTGAATGCTCAGCGGCCGGCGCGCGCCAGCTGCAGCACTTCGCGCGCGACCCCGTCAGCCAGCGGCTGGGGATCCTCGACCAGCCCGGCGTCGACGAGGAAGCCGACGGTGACCTTCCCCGCGTAGCTGAAGATGCTCACGCTCATGCCGACGCCGCCCGAGCACGGCGCCCACACGAGCACGCCGCGCACCGGCGTTCCGGCGAGCGTGACCGCCCGGCGCGGGCCGGGCACGTTCGTCAGCACCATCGTTCCCTTGGCCGCGAAGAAGTCCACGAGCACTTCCTCGACGCGCGCCGGCGTGCGCCCGATCGCGCCGAGGATGCCGTACGAGATCGCGCCCTCGTGCGAGTCCTTGATCTCCGCCATTGCCTCGTGCACCGCGTCCAGGCGTTCGAGCGGGTCCTCGATGCCGACCGGCAGGCCGAGGAGGACGAGGCCGAAGCGGTTGCCCAGGTCGCGGGGCAGCGGCTGATCCAGGGGGCGGAGGTTGAACGGCACGAGCGCGTGGATCTCGTCGGGAACCTCAGGGTCGCGTTCGCGCAGGTAGCGGCCGAGCGAGCCGGCCACCGCGGCGACGAGGACGTCGTTGACCGTGGCGTGCCGCGCGTGGGCGACGCGCTTGACCGTCCGCAGCGACACCGTCTGCCAGCCGACGCGGTGCGCGACATGCAGGTCCCCCTTCACGGCGCTCGTCGGGTCGGCCGGGGCGGTCAGCAGCTTGACCATGGCCTGTGCATCGGCCTCGACGGCGTGCGCCGCGTGCCCCGGATGCAGGACGGCCTCGATGCCCTCATGCGCGAGGGCGCGCCCCGCGGAGACGGCCGCCGTCGCCGGCCGCGCGAGCCCGGCCACGCGCGCGCGCACGCCGCCGTCATGAGGCGCGGCAACGGTGAACTGGGCCGGCCCGGCATCGCTATCGGTCAGCGAGAGCAGCACACGCGCCAGCGCGATGCCGTCGGCGATCGCGTGGTGCATGCGCACGAGGATCGCGCAGCCGTCGCCGAACCCGTCGAGCAGATAGACATCCCACAGCGGCTTGCTGCGGTCAAGTGGCGTGGTGATGAGGTCGGAGACGACCTCCTGGAGCGCGGACTGGTCGGCCGGCGCCGGGAGCCCCAGGCGATGGAAGTGCAACCGCAGGTCGAACGCCGGGTCGTCCTCCCACGCGGGGGGCGCGCCCGGCCGACCGTTGACAGCGCAGCGGCGAAAGCGCGGGAACTCCTCGACGAGCCGTTCGCGGAAGACGTGCTGCACCGCCGGCCAGTCGACCGGCTCGTCGAACCACAGCACGGCATTGATGACCATCAGGTTCGTGCGGCGGTCCATATGCAGCCAAGCGGCGTCGGCGCTCGACATGGCATGGCGCTCGGCCATCGTCATGCCCTCACAGCCGCCAAGCGCTCCGGTGCGGCAGCGAGCAGCGCGAGGACCTCGTCGTCGGGCACCGGGTCGAAGTCCTCGTACCAGCGGCCCACGCCGAGGAAGTCGCGCGGAATGCTGTGACACACGACCTCGTCGGCCTCCTCGGCGACGAGCGCGATCGCGTCGCGCGCCGCCACCGGCACAGCGACGATGATGCGCGCCGCGCCCTTCGCGCGCAGCGCGCGGACCGCGGCGACAACCGTCAGGCCTGTGGCGAGTCCGTCGTCGACCACGACGACGGTCCGCCCGCGCACATCAACCATGTCGCGGCCGGCGCGGTAGCGCTTGACGCGGCGGCGCAGCTCGCGCGTCTCGTGTGCGACGATCGCCTCGAAGAACTCCTGGGTCATGCCGACGAGGCGCGCCGTGTCGGCATCGACGACCGCGCTGCCGTCCTCGGCGATCGCTCCGACCGCGTACTCCGGATCCGCGGGCGCACCGAGCTTCCGCACCGCAAGGACGTCGAGGGGCGCGTCCAACGCGCGCGCCACCTCGAAGCCGACGGGCACGCCGCCGCGCGGGAGCGCGACCACGATCGGGCGCTCGGACGCGAGCTCCAGCAGCTGCCTCGAAAGCAGCAGTCCCGCCTCTCGACGGTCCGCGAACACCATGTCACGACCGTACGAGCGCCGTGGCGGCCACGCATCCGTACTCGCCACGCGGGAGGCACCGGAGACGTACTGAGCGGCGTTGTGGCCGCGCGCCGATTCCGCCCCGACGGGCCCGAGGTACGGTCGTGGGCGACGTGGCGGGAACCATCCTGACAAGCGCCCCGCGCGTCCTGCAGACGCTTGCGGATCGCTACGACGGCGCGGTTTTCGAGCCCTCCGGCGCGCGCAGTCGCGTCCGTCTGGCCGTCGCCGGAGACGGCTCGTGGGACGCGCTGATCACCGACGGCGTGGCCCAGGTCGTCCCGGCCGCGGGAGCCGCGGACGCGACGCTCACCGCCGACGCGCTGACGTGGCGCGCCATCGCCAAGGACGTCCGCGCGGGCATGCGCGCCTACCTCTCAGGCAGGCTCGAGATCCGCCGCAACCTGCATCTCGGGGTCGGCTTCCTCGCCGCGACAAGCGGATCGACGGATCCCGCACGGCTGCGCTTCCGCACCATCGCGACGCGGCGCGCGCGGCTGTCGACGCTCGAGGCGGGCACCGGCCCACCGGTCCTCGCCGTACACGGGCTGGGCGGGACGAAGGGCTCGTTCCTGCCGACGGTGGCGGCACTCGCCGGAGACTTCCGTGTCATCGCCGCGGATCTCCCGGGCTTCGGCGACTCCGACAAGCCACTCGGGGCGGCGTACGACGCGCGGTACTTCGCAGACGTCATGATCGACCTGCTCGACGCACTCGAGGTCGAGCGCGCCCATGTCATCGGCAACAGCCTGGGCGGCCGGGTGGCGCTCGAGGTGGGAATGCGCCATCCCGGCCGCGTCGATCGCCTGGCGCTCCTGGCGCCGTCGATGGCGTGGAAGCGTCAGCGCACGCTGGTGCCGGTGCTGCGTCTCGTGCGACCGGAACTCGGCCTGATCCAGGTCACGCCGCGCATGGTGGTCGAGGCGATCGTGCACAGGCTCATTCCCGGCGCCGACGAGGGCTGGACCGCGGCGGGCGTCGACGAGTTCCTGCGTGCGTACCTCACACCGGCCGGCCGCGCGGCGTTCTACGCGGCGGCTCGTCACATCTATCTCGACCCGCCCGACGGCACGAACGGCTTCTGGCCGCGGCTACAGGAGCTCCAGGCCGATGTGCTGTTCATCTGGGGACGCCGCGACCGGCTGGTGCCGATCGCGTTCGCGCGGCACGTTGCCGAGGCGCTGCCCGCCGCCCGCCATCTCGAGCTCGACTGCGGGCATGTCCCGCAGGTCGAGCGGCCGCGGGACACCCATGCGGCGATCCGCGCGTTCCTGCGGCCCTGACCGAGCCGAAGTGGGCGCGGCCGCGTGATCGACCTGCACTGCCACATCCTGCCGGGGATCGACGATGGCGCGCTCGACCTCGCCGACAGCGTCGCCATGGGAAGCCAGGCCGATCGCGACGGCGTGACGCTCGTCTGCGCGACGCCGCACATCCGCCACGACCACGACGTCCGCATCGCGGAGCTCGCTGACCGCGTCGCGGAGCTCAACGCGGCGTTGCGGGACGCCGGCGTGCGGGCGCGCGTGCTTCCGGGCGGTGAGGTCGCCGAGACGATCGTCGAGCACCTCGACGACACTGAACTTCGGGCCCTCACGCTGGGCGGGGGCGGGCGCTGGATCCTGCTCGAGCCGCGTGCGGGCCCGCTGTCGGACTCGCTGCTCGACACCGTGAACCACCTGGCCGCGCGCGGGACGCGCTGCGTCATCGCGCACCCCGAGCGCCATCTGACCCGCGACCTCGTGGCCCGCCTGCATGCGCTGATCGATCGCGGTGCGCTCGTGCAGGCGACGGCCGCGTTCATCGAGGATGGGCCCGCAGCCGCGGGCATGCTCGAGCTGGCGAGCCGTGGCGTCCTGCACCTTGTCGCCAGCGACGCGCACTCCTCGCACGGCGGGCGCCCCGTGCGCTTGTCGGGCGCCGTGGCGCGCCTGGCGGGGGTCGAGCGAGTGGCGCCCCACCTCGGCTGGATCGCCCACGCGGCTCCGCGCGCGATCGTCGCGGGCGACGACATCGCTCCGCCGTTCTAGTCCAGCGCGCGCAGCTCGACGCGTGTGGCGAGCTCGGCAACGACGTCGGCCGTGGCGCTGCCGAGACCGTGGCGCAGGAAGTTCGCCGCGCCGGCGGCGGCGCCGAGCACGAGCGCCTCCTCCCACGCGCGGCCGGTGACCAGGGCGGCGGCAAGGCCGCCCATCATGGCGTCGCCACAGCCCTCGCGTGAGCCGCGCTCGAAGCGCGGCGGCGCGAGCTCCCATGCGCGCTCCTCGGTCAGCACGAGCGCCGGCTCCGGGCCGCGCGTGGCGACCACCGCGCGTGCGCCCGCTGCGAGCAGGCGCTCGGCCGCGGAGCGCAGCCGCGGCCCATCGACCGGTCCTCGGACGTACTCCGCCAGCTCCCAGTCGTTGACCTTGACCACGTCGGGACGAGCGTCGAGCACGGCGTCGAGACGGGGCGCCGAGAGGTCGACGAGGACTCGCGTTCCATCGGCGCGGACATCGCCCACGAGCGTCGCGTACGCCTCCGGCGGCACTGTCTCCGGCGGGAACGGGTTGCAGACGAGGAGCGCCTCGCTCTCCAGCGCCGCGGCGCAGGCAACCGACACGAGGTCGTCGAGCTCGTGGCGCGAGGGGGCGCCGCTCAGTCGCGTCGCCAGGAGCCGCCGCTCGCCCTCGCGGCGATCGGTGACGTAACACCCGGTGGCCGCCTCCGTACGCACCAGCCGGCGCTCGCCGGGCAGCCGGGCCAAGAGCGACCTGACCACCGCGCCGGTCTCGCCGCCCGCGAAGCCGCAGAGGATCGGCCAGGCACCGAGGCGGCCCGCCATCCTGCTCGACCACACGCCCTGCCCGCCCGCATGGACGTGCACGTCGTCCTCGCCGCCCCGCTGCTCGATCGTGATCGTCAGTAGCGGGTGCGGGCTGAAGACCGTCAGGCGCCCGGGGCCGGTCAACCGTCGCCGTCCGGGGCCACCGCCAAGAGCAGCTCCCGCAGCTCGCTGACGAGGGGCATCCGCGGGTTCGTGCGCAGGCTCGGGTCCCGGAAGGCGGCCATCGCGAGCTCGTCGACGGCGCCCCGGAAGGTCTCACGGCCGATGCCGAGCTCGTCCACCGTGCGCGGCATGCCGACCGCGTCGAGCAGGTCGTTGACGCGCGCGAACAGCCGCTCCCGCGCGACCTCCTCACCGTGGCCGCCGAGGCCGAGGACCCAGGCCACCTGGGCGTACTTCTCGGGCGCGACATACGCCGCGTAGCCCGGCGCCGGCATGAACTTCGTCGGGATCGCGGCGTTGTAGCGCAGGACGTGGGGGAGGAAGAGGCCGTTGGCCCGGCCGTGGGCGACCTTGAAACGCGCCCCCACGGCATGAGCGAGGGCGTGGTTGACGCCCACGAACGCGTTGGAGAACGCCAGTCCCGCGATCGTGGCCGCGTTGGCCATGTCCGTACGGGCCTGCACGTTCGCGCCGTCGGCGAACGCGCGCGGCAGCGCCTCGAAGATGAGGTGCATGGCCTGCAGGCAGAACGCGTCGGTGTACGGCGACGCGAAGATCGACACGTAGGCCTCGAGCGCGTGCGTCAGGGCGTCGATGCCGGTGTCGGCAGTGAGCGTCGGCGGCATCGTCATGGTCAGCCGCGGCTCGACGACCGCCATGTCGGGCACGAGTGAGTAGTCGACGAGCGTGACCTTGGCCCCGCCGACGGTCAGCACCGCGGCCGGCGAGACCTCGGACCCCGTTCCCGACGTCGTGGGGATCGCGATGAGGTGCACGCGATGTGCGATCTGGGGGTACTCGGCGACGCGCTTGCGCGCGTCGAGGAAGGGGAGCGTCAGCTCGCGCAGCGACAGCTGCGGGTGCTCGTGGAACAGGCGCATGGCCTTCGCGGCGTCCAGGACGGACCCGCCCCCGACGGCGATGATGACGTTGGCCTGGATCTCGTCGAGCACGTGCGCGCCGGCGCGGATCTCGTGCTCGGCGGGCTCCGGGTGGAGGTCCGAGAAGACGCGCACGCCGGCTGGGTTGAGATGGCGCCGAACCTCGTCGATGGCCCCGCGCGCCTCGGTGTCGGCGTCGGTGACGACGAGCACCTGGGCGGCCGCCGGGATCTCGCGCAGGCTGTCGATCGCGCCCGTGTTGAAGTACGTCGTCGACGGGACGCGGAACCACTGCGGCGGCGCCTGGCGGCGTGAGACGGTCTTGATGTTGAGCAGGTTGCGGTAGTTGACGTTGTCGGTCGTCGTCGAGCCGCCCCAGGTTCCGCAGCCGAGCGAGAACGTGGGCGTCAGCGCGTTGTAGACGCCGCCGAGCGCTCCGACCGCGGTTGGGGCGTTCACAAGGATGCGCCCCGTGCGGATGGCCTCGGCGAACCGCGAGACGACGTCCTCATCCTGGGCGTACACGGCCGAGGTGTGGCCGAGGCCGCCGTGCTCGGTGACGAGCTCGCACGCCGCGATCGCGTGGTCGATGCTCGGCGAGCGAACCACGCCCAGCACCGGCATGAGCTTCTCCTGCAGCAACGGGTGCGCGGCCAGCTCGTCGAGGTCGGTCGGTAACGGCGCAAGCAGCACCTTCGTGTCCTCGGCGACCGGGAAGCCGCCCATCGCGCCGAGGTTCGCGCACGCCTGCCCCAGCGCGCCGAGCTGGACTCGGCCGTCGGGCTCGAAGGCCAGCTTCGACAGCGCCTCGACCTCGGCGGGCTCGAGCACGCGCCCGCCCATGCGCTCGATCTCCGCGATGACCTCATCGGCGATCGCGTCGTCGATAACGAGCGTCTGCTCCGCCGGGCAGATCACTGACGCGTCGAACGTCTTCGAGATGAGCATGTCCACGACCGCCATGCGCACGTCGGCGCTGCGGTGCACGTAGACGGGCGCGTTGCCGGGGCCGACGCCCATGCACGGCTTGCCGGCCTCGTTCGTGGCCTGCACGGCCTTCGGGCCGCCGGTGGTCCAGATGAAGTCGACGCCCGGGTGGTGGAAGAGGTACTGGGAGACGTCGAGGGTCGGGTCCGGGATCACCTGCAGTGCGTCGCGCGGCAGCCCGGCCTCCTCCCCGGCCTCCTGCAGGATCTCCACGGCGCGCTGGGCGCAGCCCGCCGCGTGTGCCGATGGGCGGAAGACGATCGCGTTGCGCGTTTTCGCGGCGACGATCGCCTTGAAGAGCGCAGTCGAGGTCGGGTTGGTGATCGGCAGCAGCGCGAGCACCACGCCGATCGGCTCGGCGACCTCCTGGATGTTGCGCTCGGGGTCCTCCGCGATGACGCCGACCGTCCGCTTGTCCTTGAGGTAGTCGTAGAGGAACTCGGTGGCGATGTAGTTCTTGAGGACCTTGTCCTCGAACACGCCGAAGTGGGTTTCCTGCATCGCGAGCTCGGCGAGGTCGATCGCGTGCTCGAGGCCCGCGACCACCATCGCCCACACGATGCGGTCGACCGCCTCCTGGTCGAGGTGGCGGAACGTGCGCGCCGCGGCGGCGGCGCGCTCGACGTAGCCGTCGAGGCGTGTCGCTAGCTCGGCGTCGACGACGGGGGTCTCGGTGGTCGCAGCCATTACGCGTACAGCTCCTCGACGACGTCGGCGTAGTGCTCGGCCACGACGGGCCGCTTGATCTTCAGCGTCGGCGTGAGCTCCCCGGCGGCCTGGCTGAGGTCGCGTTGGAGGATCGCGAAGCGCTTGATCTGCTCGATCCGCGCGAGACGCTCGTTGACCGCGTCGACCGAGGCCTGCAGCTCGGCTCGCACCTGCGGATGGCGGGCGAGCGCCGCGAGGTCACCCGGCGGCGCGCCGATGCGCTCGGCGAGCTTGACCGCCTCGTCGGGATCGAGGGTCAACAGCGCGACGAGGTAGGGCTTGTTGTCGCCGAAGACGATCGCCTGCGAGACCCAACGGGCCTCGCGGAGGAGCTCCTCGATGTTGGTCGGCGAGATGTTCTTGCCGCTCGAGGTGATGATGAGCTCCTTCTTGCGCCCGGTGATCCGGACGTAGCCGTCGTCGTCGACGGAGCCGAGGTCGCCCGTGCGCAGCCAGCCACGGTCGAGGCTCTCGCCCGTGGCCTCGTCGTCGCGGTAGTAGCCGGCGAAGATGTGCGGGCCGCGGACGAGCAGCTCGCCGTCGTCCGCCACGCGGACTCCGGTGCCGGGCAGCGGACGGCCGACGGTGCCGAAGCGATGCTCGCCGATCGTGTTGAGCGTCGACGCCGCGCAGCTCTCCGTCAATCCATAGCCCTCGAGCACGAGCACACCGCAGGCGTCGAAGAACTCGAGGATGTCGGCTCCTATCGGCGCTGCGCCGGTGAGCGCAACCTGGAGGCGGTCGCCGAACGCGGCGCGGACCTTGGACAGGACGAGCCGGTCCGCCAACGCGTGGCGGCGGCGTGCGAGCGGCCCGCCGGCGTTCCGCCGTGCCCGCGCACCCTCCGCCAGCGCCCACGCGAAGACGAGCCGCTTGAGCGGGCCGGACTCCTCAACGCCGCCGCGCACGGCGGTGTGGATCTTCTCGAAGATGCGGGGGACGGACGGGAAGTGCGTCGGGCCGGCCTCGGAGAGCTCGTCGACGATCCGCTTGGGGTCGCCGCGCCAGAACACGAGCTCGCCGCCGATGGTCAGGGTCACGTACTGCGTGACGCGCGCAAGGGCGTGCGCGAGCGGGAGGAACAAGTAGGCCCGCATGCCAGGCCCGAGCTCCAGGCGCGCGCGGTACATCTCGATCGTCGAGGCGAGGTTGCCGTGGGTGAGCATGCAGCCCTTCGGCGGCCCCGTGGTGCCGGACGTGTAGACGATGGTGGCGAGATCGTCGGGTCCGATTGCGGCGGCGCGCGTCGCGGCAACCGGCTCATGGCTCTGCCCGAGCTCGCGGAGCTCCGCGAGCGTCGTCGCTCCCGCCGCCGACCCGGTCAGCAGGATCCGGTACTCGATGCCAGGGAGGCCCTCGAGCTTCTGAAGCTGCGCCTCGTCCTCGCAGAACACGGCCCGTGACCCCGAGTGGGTGAGGACGTACTCGCACTCCTCGGGCGAGTTCGTGTTGTAGATCGGCACCACGGTGGCCCCTGCCCACAGCGCGCCGAGGTCGGCGAGCGTCCATTCGGCGCGGGTGCTGGAGAGGATCGCGACGCGGTCACCGGGCTCGATGCCCAGTGCGGCGAGGCCCGCGGCGATCTCGTCGCCGGCGCGCAGCACGTCGGGGAACGAGAGCGCGCCGGGGTCGGTGGGCGACGGCGAGCGCAGCGCGACGCCGGAGTGCGAGGCGATCGCGGCGCGCAGGGCGACCGGCAGGGTACGGGGGGCGGATTCGATCGTGGTCATGGCTGTGCGTGGGTCGGCCGGCTGAAGCGGGGCGCCGGGGTGGGCGAGGTATCGGGGGATGCGGCGCGGGCCGGTGCCCGCGTCGGCCACCACGCGCGGCGGCCGAGGATCTCGACGGTGGCCGGCAACACCACCGGGCGCACGAGCAGCGCGTCGAGCAGCACGGCCACCGCGACCGCGATGCCGAACTGGCGCAGGCTCAGCAGGTCGGTGAACAGGAACGGGACGGTCGCCGCGATCATCGTCGCCGCGGTCCCGGTGACCGCCGCCGCCGTGTGGCGCAGCCCGCGGCGGGCGGCCGCCCGCGGGCCGGCGCCGGCGAGCACCTCCTCGCGCATACGTGCCAGGAGGAACACCTGGTAAGCGATCGACAGCCCGAACACCGCCGAGAAGATCGCGAGGATCGACATTGCGTCGATGTAGCCGGGGCCGCCGAGGAGCGGGTTGTCGCCGGTGAACAGCAGGGTCAGCACGCCGAACGTCGCCGCCACCGTCATGAGGTTCAGGACGACGGCGACCACCGGCACGAGCACCGACCGCAGCGCGATCATCAGCAGGAGCGCGGTGGCGACCGCGAGGCCGATCACGACGAGCGGCAGCCGCTGCGAGCTGATCGACGTGAAGTCAGCCAGGTTGCCGGATGGGCCACCCACGGCCACCTCGGTGTGCGTGGCCGCGGCGAAGGTGTCCGACATGTGGTGCAGGGTGTCGCCGAGGTCGCGGGTCGCCGGATCGCTCGGCGGCTGCTTGGGCACGACCACGATCTGGCCGGCCGTGCCGCCGCGCAGCAGGTTGATGGTGAACGTCGCCTGCTCGCGAGCGATGGGCGGGGCGCCCTCGACCGCCGCGAGGACGAAGTAGCCGGAGTCGAAGAGGCCCGGCGCTTGGCGCTGGAGCTGCTCGAGATCCTTGGCGGACGGGAGCTGGCCGCTGAACTTGCGGACCTTGGCTTGCATCGTTCCCAGGCCGCTGACGAGCTGCCCGGTCGGTCCGGTCCCTGCGCTCAGGCCGGACGCGAGCTGGCCGGCGCCGCCGGTCAGCTGGCCGAGGCCGGCCTCAAGTGCGCCGGCGCCATCGGTGAGCGCAGCCAGGCCGCTGGTGAGCTGCCTGCCGCCGCCGCCGAGCTTCCCGATCCCGGTGGCGAGCTCGCTGTTGCCCGCCTGCAGCTTCGCGATGCCCGCCGCCAGTGCCGTCGACCCGGCGCTGAGCTGGTTGAGGCCGGCGCTGAGCTGCGTGCCCTGCGAGGAGATCGTCTTGGCGAGGCCCGCGGCGGTCGACGCCTTCGGCTCGAGCGCGCCGAGCGCGGTCCCGAGGCCCGCGGCGCTCGCCCGGGCTTGCGTGAGCGCGGCAAGGGCGGCCTGATAGGCCGGGTCGGCCTTGCCGGACGTCATCCCGGACAGCTTCCCGATCGCGTCATCGATCTGGCCGGTCACCCCCGACGCGGTCGTCTTGGCCTGCCCGACGCCGCCGGCGACCGCGCCGCTGCTTGACGCGAGTGCCCCGAATGCGGGCAGCCCGGCCTTCACGGTCTTGGCACCGGTGCCCAGACCACCGGCGAGCTGGCGCGATCCGGCGAGCGCCTGAGTGGCGCCCTTCTTCAGCGAGGTCGCGCCGGCGAGGGCGGTGTTCAGGCCCGAGGAGATCGCTGCCGCACCTGCCTTCGCCTTGGCGAGCCCGGCATGAAGCTGGCCGGCGCCGCTCTGGGCGGCCGAACCGCCCGATTGCAGCTGGCCGGCGCCGCCCGCCGCCTCGGTGAGGCCGCTGCGCAACTGGCGGGCCCCCGCGCCCGCCTGGCCGAGCCCGCCGGCCAGCCGTTTGAGGTCGCGCTTGCCGCCCTTCAGAAGCTTCTTGGAGTCCTGCAGGCTCTTCGGCAGCTTCTTGAGGTCCTTGGTCTCCGCCACCAGCGCGCCGGGACCGACGACGGACGCGACGCGCGGGTCATGCGCGATCTGCGTCTGGAAGCGGTCGAGCGAAACGAGAAGCGAGCGGCTCGTGATGGGCTGGTTGTCGCTGGCGACGACGATGTTGTAGGGGGTCGCCCAGCCCGGGCCCATGGTGGCGCTCACGGCATCGAAGTCCTTGCGTGCCTGCGAGGACTTCGGCAGTTGCGTGACATCCGGGGGCCCGGTCTCGAGACCGAGCGCCGGGACGGCGAGGGCCAGCAACGCCGCGGCGCCGATTGCGGCCAGCGGCGCCGGGTGGCGCGTGACCCAGTACCCGCCGGCGACCAGCCGCCGCCACGCACGGGCGACCGGACGCGGCGCCGGGAAGCTCGCGAACTCCAGACGGGGGCCGAGGATCGTCAGCACGGCCGGCATCACGACTGCCGCGGCGCCGATGCTGAGCATGCTGCACAGCAGGACGCCCACGCCGAGCGAGCCGAGGATGACCGTGGGCGAGATCAGCACCGCGAGGATCAGCGACAGCACCAGCGCGGTCCCGCCCCAGAGCACCGCGCGCCCGGCCGTGCCCACTGTGCGCGCGGCGGCACGTCCCGAC
>Ga0081455_10004673_pt1 | contig 15244 bp, 14 predicted proteins | sample TabmetS3T2R1_FD_70207 | JGI IMG/M metagenome (GOLD analysis project Ga0081455, IMG submission 70207) | Tabebuia heterophylla rhizosphere microbial communities from the University of Puerto Rico - S3T2R1 | ecosystem: Host-associated > Plants > Roots > Rhizosphere ... | reverse complement strand
AGGCGCCTTTAGCCCAAATTTTGCATCCGTCAAGCCGTGTACAAGGGCTATGGACTAGGCTAAGCAAGAATCGGACCAAGTTTCGGACGGTTTCTTGCCCCTATGGCGCTGACGCAGAGATTAGAGTTCCGCCAGTCGCAGTCGCTGGTGATGACGCCGCAGCTGATGCAGGCGATCAAGCTGCTGCAGCTGTCCAATCTCGATCTGTCGGCCTTTGTCGAGGAAGAGCTGGAGCGCAATCCGCTGCTGGAGCGCGCCAATGACGGCCCCGAGCCGCCGGTGGCTGGCGAGGCGATGGAACCGGCGGCGTTTTCCGAGCCCGGCGAGAGCGGCCACGGCGAGGAGACCGGCGAATTTTCGGCCCAGACCAGCGAGAGCTTTGAGCCCGGCCAGGAAGAATGGCTGAACCGCGACCTCGGCAGCCGCGCCGAGATCGAGCAGACACTCGATACCCGCCTCGACAACGTCTTCACCGAGGAGCCTGCGGAAGCGGCCGCACGCGCCGCGCAGGATGCCGCGCCCACGGCCTACACCGAATGGGGCGGCGGCGCCTCCAACGATGAAGACTATAATCTCGAGGCCTTCGTCGCCGCCGAGGTGACGCTCTCAGATCATCTCGCCGAACAGATGGCGGTCGCCATATCAGCGCCGGCGCAGCGCATGATCGGGAAGTACCTGATCGATCTCGTCGATGACGCCGGTTATTTGCCGGCCGATCTCGGACAGGCCGCAGAACGTCTCGGCGCATCCGACGACGCGGTGGCGGAAGTTCTCGGCGTTTTGCAAAAGTTCGATCCGCCCGGCGTGTGCGCGCGAAACCTGAGCGAGTGTCTCGCCATCCAGCTGCGCGAGCTCAACCGCTACGACCCCGCGATGCAGGCGCTGGTGGAGAATCTCGATCTGCTGGCGCGGCGCGACATCGCCTCCTTGCGCAGATTGTGCGGCGTCGATGACGAAGACATCACCGACATGATCGGCGAGATCCGCCGTCTCGATCCGAAACCCGGCCTGAAATTCGGCGCATCGCGCACGCAGACCGTGGTGCCCGACGTTTATGTGCGGCCCGGCCCCGACGGCGGCTGGCAGGTCGAGCTGAACAGCGACACGCTGCCGAAGGTGCTGGTCAACCAGACCTACTACACGGAGTTATCGAAGACGATCCGCAAGGATGGCGACAAAACCTATTTCACCGATTGCCTGCAGAATGCGACGTGGCTGGTGCGCGCGCTCGACCAGCGCGCCCGCACCATCCTGAAGGTCGCCACCGAAATCGTGCGCCAGCAGGACGGCTTCTTCACCCATGGCGTGGCGCATCTGCGGCCGCTGAATCTGAAGGCGGTGGCGGATGCGATCCAGATGCATGAATCGACGGTGTCGCGCGTCACCGCCAACAAATACATGGCGACCAATCGCGGCGTGTTCGAATTGAAATATTTCTTCACCGCCTCGATCGCGTCGGCCGACGGCGGTGAAGCGCATTCGGCGGAAGCCGTGCGGCATCACATCAAGCAGCTGATCGACGCGGAAAGCCCGACCGCGATCCTGTCCGACGACACCATCGTGGAACGTTTGCGCGCCTCCGGCATTGATATCGCACGCCGCACCGTCGCGAAGTACCGCGAGGCGATGCGGATTCCCTCCTCGGTGCAGCGTCGCCGCGACAAACAGAGCATGATCGGCCATGCCCTTTCGGCGTCTTCCCCCGCCTCCTCCGATCGGTCCCGCGATACCGCGCCGGCCTGATTGCATCAGCGCCAAATCGCGATAGGCTCAATTCCCCCTGAAACCTTTCGAGGCATCATCATGACTCTTCGGATCTCGGGAAAAAGCATCAGCGTCGGCGAGGCGCTGCGCGGTCGCGTCAGCGAACGAACCGATGAAGTCCTGCGCAAGTATTTTGACGGGAACTATTCCGGCCACATCACGCTCTCCAAGGACGGCTTTGGCTTCCGCACCGACTGTGCGCTGCATCTGGATACAGGCGTCGTGCTGGAGGCCGATTCGAGCGCCGCCGATGCCTATGCCAGCGCCGACCAGGCGCTCCTGATGATCGAAAAGCGCCTGCGCCGCTACAAGAGCCGGCTGAAGGACCGCTCGGCGCGGAAAGCGCACGCGGCCTCCACCGCCTTTGCCGACATGGAATCGCCGGTGCTGGACGCGCCGAGCTATGTGATCGAGGCGCCGGCCCATGAGGAGGAGAACGCCGGTTACAATCCGGTGATCATTGCCGAGACCACCAAGTCGCTGAAACGGCTCTCGGTCAGCGAGGCCGTCCAGGAGCTCGACCTCACCGGCGCCACCTGCCTGGTGTTCCAGCACGGCTCCAGCGGCCGGGTGAACGTCATTTACCGCCGCGCCGACGGCAATGTCGGCTGGGTCGATCCGCCCGCAGTTTCCCCCTGACTCATATGGCGGGACACATTGACGCCCCCGGAGACCGCCCATATGGTCCGCCGCCCCGAGGGGGTAGGAATACGGAACCGACGCTTAAGAGTTGGCACCGAAAATGCTTTGGAGTAGAAGCCCTGCGGAATCGGGATACCGGGCCTAAGCCTCCCTCCCGCCTCATGTTCTTGACGCCACGCGCCTTACGACTATCTCGCACCCTGACGGCTCAAATTCACCCCCGGACGCCCCTATGACGATTACCGATCTGGTCGCGCCAGAGGCGATTCTCCCGGCATTGAAGGTCAGCAGCAAGAAGCAAGCGCTGCAGGAACTGGCGGCCAAGGCTGCCAGCCTGACCGGGCAGAACGAGCGTTCGGTGTTCGAGGTGCTGCTGCAGCGCGAGAAGCTCGGCACCACCGCGGTCGGCTACGGCGTCGCCATCCCGCATGGCAAGCTGCCCAAGCTGGAGAAGCTGTTCGGCCTGTTCGCCCGCCTGGAGCGCCCGATCGATTTCGAGGCGATGGACAGCCAGCCGGTCGATCTCATCTTCCTGCTGCTGGCGCCTGAAGGCGCCGGCGCGGATCACCTCAAAGCCCTGGCGAGAATCGCGCGCCTGCTCCGCGACCAGGACGTCGCGAAAAAGCTGCGCGCCTCGCGCGATGCGCAGGCGATCTATTCCGTGCTGGCGCTGCCGCCGGCGAGCGCGGCCTGATCGATCCGCCCACGGCAAAACGCCGCACTCACACCATCCGAGTTCGCAACAGCCCAGAAGGCTGACGCCACCCTGCCGGGGGGATTTCGACTATTTCGACGAGAACCGGGATGGCACGATCACCCTCCAGGAGTGTGCGGAAAAGCCAAGCAGTTCTGCGGCGGCAACTTCGCGAATGGAAAGAGCCGCCGCATGAAGACCCGGTGGAGTTCTTGGTTTCCGGCGATCTTGAGGACAAGGTCGCGCGTCGCCGAGACGGCCCTGAACTGCTCCAGGCGCTCACAAGTTATTTTGTAGATATTCGAACACGTAGTCGGCGTCGTTGGTCGAGTTGAAATAGATCTCGTAGTCGACCTTGCCATCCTTGAGCGCAACGGTACGCTTCGGTCCAAAACTACAAGTCAGGCTTTTGATCTTTTGCTTGACGGCTTCCTTGCCGGCCGGGGAGTCGCAGACGCGACGCATGGCCTCAAGAGCTGCGCCGCAGTAACCGTAGGCGCTGTAAGTCTTCCGCTCTTCCGGCGTCAGCGCCTTCGACCAGTCGAACTTCGCCGTGAGACTGCTGCCGCACCGCTCGTTGGTGGTGGTGACTTCTCCTGTGAGATACTTCTCTTGGTCCGCGAAATACTCCTTATCCTTGAGCGATTGCGCAAACGCGACCGAGGGGAAGATCGAGAGCATAGCGACGGCGACACCGACACGGATATTCATAACGGACAACTCCGAATTAGATTTTCATGCGCGCATGCCGTGCGAGCACGGTGTCCGGCCACTGCGGCGGACCTAAGGATAGATAGACGGACAGCGCCGGTGATTTCCTTCTCGCCGCCGCTCCTGAAGCAGCGCATCTCGAATGCAATATTTGAAACATGAATGCGACGCGTTCAATGCGAGTACCGGCCGTAAAAAGTCCGTATTTGCTTTTCACTTCTCCCCGTCCTCTGCGGTACTGCATCCCGTGGATTGTCCTGATGCTGTGAGGTCTGCCATGTCCGGACGTTTCCGAATGACCGTCGTCGGCGCTGCCCTCACTTTGATCGTCAGCCATGGCGCCCTCGCCGCGGAGAGCGGTCCGCGGCTTCGCATCGGCCATTACAGCACCGGCAGCGGAGTGATCGGCTTCGTGCTCGACCGCATGGGAACGCCGATCAAGCTGCGCTTCGACGGCTCCGACGAAATCCTGGCCTTGACCGCCGAGCAGGCCCCATACAATTCGATGACGCTCAAGCGCGATGACGGCATCGCGGTTCTTCGAATCTACGAAACGGGCCGCGTCCTCGTATTCAGCGACAAATTGTCGGGCGGTTCGGCTGACGCTTATCGCGACCAGCAGGCCGAGCCGCTCGTTGTCAAGAAGGCAACGAGAGAGCAGGCCGAGACCGAGGCTGAGTCGCTCGGGCGCAGGCTCCGGGACGCGGGCGCCCCGGCGCTCGCAATCGCGCTCGACGCGCCGCGCCTCTCCCCTGACTCCGCCGCATGGTCCGCCATGGCGGACGCAATCGCGGTCACCGGAGCCACTCTGGACGAGATGCTCAGCTCACCGATCGCACGCGAGGTCATCGCTGCGAAATTGCGGCGCGTCGTCATCCGCGACGCCGACCAGGTCGACGTCAGGCTGGTGGACGATGCCTTGATCGTCGAGGTCAAAGCGAAGGAGGCGATCACAGGCCGGCCATCCTCGGCGCGCCTCAAGTCTGCAATCGGTGACCTCCTGTAGCTGCATCGATACCCGGCGCGGATTGATAATTGGTGGCGCGGAGAAAAATGCCGCGCCTGTCCGTCTCTCTATGCGACGTGGTGGCGACGGCCGGAGGGCGTCTTGAAATATCACCGCGACACGGTGTGCCACATTGACAAGGAGGAACGATACAATGACGGGTCTGATTACTGGGCTGGTTTTGGTCGCACTCGGCGCCCTGGCGGCCGCTTCGAGCATCGTCGCGAGGCGCCCGGACGCGCAGGCGTATATCGAACTGATGATACCTTACCAGGGATGGTTCGGATTCATAACCTGCCTGTGGGGCGCCTGGATCATCGTCAATGCGATCATCAACCTGAACTGGTTCGGCTACGTGCCGGTCTGGTGGCTGACCTACCTCGCGACCGGCGTGCTAATTGCTTCGCTCGGCCTGCTGCTCGGCTATGCGTTGCTGACGAAACTCATTTTCAGCCGCAATGCTCACGCGGCGCAGCGCGGCGAGCAGATTCGCGCCATCATTGTGCCCTATCAGACCGTGCTCGGCTATGCCGCGATCGTCCTCGGCCTATGGACGATCGTTGCAACGTTTCTCTATCGTATGGTCTAGAGCACGATCCTGAAAGAGCCAGCCCTGCACTTTAGGTGCAGGTAGACACCCGATTCTCCCTCGCAACAAACGCGGACCGCGTTTGCGCGGAGATCATGCTTAAGGATAGGCAAGAGCGCGATGACGCTTCATCTTGAACTCATCGCGCTCGGGCAGGTTGCTGAAAAGTCGTTTTGGACGTGAACATGACGATCTGCTCATCGTCGCTCGCAGCCAGCACAGCATGCCCATCATCCCGCCACAGAGCCCACCAACAATGAGTTGGCGAATAATGGCGCTCAAACACCGAACGGTTTGGCCAGTCGGCGGAGACGGCCGCTCCGTGAGCCCGCCATAGCATCGACGAGAGCATTCATGTCCAAAACAAACTCGTGTCTCGCGATCCTCGCGCTGAGCGTCGCGATAAGTTTCGCCGCGACCGCACGCGCGGAGAAGCGCGTTGCCCTGCTGGTCGGCAATAACGCCTATCAGAACATTCCGCGGCTGCAGACCGCCGTCAACGACGCGCGCGCGGTCGGCACCGCGCTGCGCCGGCTCGGCTTCTCGGTGATTCTCGCCGAGAACCAGTCGCGCCGTGCCATGAGCGAGGCGATGCTCGCTTTCGACAAGGCGATCGAGCCTGGCGACATTGCGCTGTTCTTCTTCGCCGGACACGGCTTCGAAATCCAGGGCCAGAACTACCTGCTGCCAACGGACATCCCGGAGGTCCGCGACGGACAGGAAGAGCTGATCCGCGATTCCGCATTTCCGGCCAACCGGATCATCGACCGGCTGCAGGGGCGCGGCGCCCGCACCACGGTGCTCGTGCTGGACGCCTGCCGCAACAATCCGTTCGAGCGACCGGGCGGGCGCGGGCTCAAGGGCAGTGGCGGCCTCGCAGCGATGACGCCTGCCGAGGGCGTATTCATCATGTTTTCCGCCGGCGCCAAGCAGACCGCACTCGACCGGCTGTCCATCACCGAGCGCGCCTCAAACTCCGTGTTCACGCGCAACCTCATACGCCGTCTGGCGGAGCCGGACCTGACGCTGGTGCAGATTGCCAAGCGCCTGCAAATCGAGGTCCGGCAGCTGGCGGCGAGCGTCGGCCGCGACCAGACGCCGGCCTACTACGACCAGGTCGTCGGCGAGATCGTGCTCAATTCCAGCGGAGACCGCACGCCTGCCGACCCGCCGCCATCACAAGCCGCGGCTCTGCTCTCCGACGCCGACAAGCGCGCCACCGAGGCCGTGCCGGCTCCCTCGGCCGATGCTGTGATCGCCGAACTCGACGCGCTGGCGGCCGCGAAGAGCTGGAGCGAGCTCCGCAGCCACCTGACAACGGTGAGGCCGACGGCGCGCGATGCACACTGGGCTTCGTTGGCCGAACAAGCCGCGATCGGCGAATTAACTCCGCTTGCAACGTCGGCGCATCCGTTTGGCGATCGACTTGCGGCGCTCGAGCGCTATGCCACGACCTTTCCGACCCTAAACGACAACCCGACATTCCTGGCCCTGCGCACGTCGATCGGCCTGTCCGCGTTCGGCGACTGCCTTGAACAGGCCTACGGGACGCTCCTCGTCGATTGCCGCCGGCGACTCGAGAGCTTCGTGCGCACAACGCCCAAGAGCGCCGGTACGGTGCGCGTCGACCTCGCGCGTGACGCTGCCCGTCTCGTTGGACGCAAGCTCAACCGCTCCGCCGCTGCGCCGTTTTTCGCCATCGCGATCGAGGCGCCGGCCGAAGCGAACGTGGCGGTTTGTACGGATGCAGATCTGACGGACGCCGTCATTGCCGCACTCGGCCGGCCTCCCGACTGGGATGAGGCCAAGGCGGCAGGGACGCTCACGGAAGCCTGCTGGAACACACTCGGCGCTGCGGTAGTGGCGCAGGTCGCGCGCGAGACCGGCGACAGCTATTACCTTGGCAATGCTTGCCCGATACTGCTGCAGCGCGACGCCGTGACAGGACTGCGCGCGGCCCGTTGCCGGGAAATCAAATCGCGATAAGCGAGGTAGCCGCACCAGTCGACCAGGATGAAGCGTCATCCCGCTGGCTTGTTGCCTGAGCATGATTTCCGCGCAACTGCGGTTCCGCGTTTGTCGCGAGAGAAAACCGGTATCCACCCCGCAACGAGTGCGGGGCAGATTTTTCCGGATTGTGCCCTGGCGGGATAACCTCCAGGACCTTCTTTGACATGGGCTTCACGGAAGGATGGAGCACATGGACGCCCCACGCCTTCCTGCCCGTGCGGCTACATCAGAACGAGCAGCCGAAGCTTTGCAGCGAGGTCTTGATCGCGTCCATCGTCTGCTTGCAACTCTGTTCCATGGCTGGCTTCGTTGAAGGGTTCTTGGCCATGTCAAGCCACGCCTTGCGCGTCTGGTCGAGCTGTGCCTTGTAGGTCGCGCGCTGCGCCTCCGGAAGCTTCGACGTCACGCAAGTGTCGTATTTCGTCAAAAAGTCGTCGCAGGCGGCGATACCGGTGCTCTGTGCGCGTGCAGGCCCGGCTACGGCAATGACAAGAAGAGCAGCACCTGCCACATGCAAGATCGGCAATGCTCTGCTTATACTCAAGCGTGAGCCGATCGCAGCTTTCGTCGTTGTATGGCGCATTACCTTTTTCTCCTTTGCAACGTGAGTTTGGGCGGGACAACATTGGAGCAGACGGACAGACTTTCACTTTTGGTCCGTCGCCAACTATCGTGTCGTCTCTTTCAGCCCGTTTTTGTAATTGGAATGCAACGTACCGCCCGCAATCGGATGCGGCCCTGACGACTCAAGCGTCGAGTTCAGGTCAGTTCGGTCCTGCGGAAGCGGGACGCTCATGCTTGCCGGCCCCTGCCGGCTTTGGCCCGCATGGATCATCGTCTTTGGCTGCCGTCTCGCCTGGACGTTCGGCTCCCTCTGGCGTCGCGCGCGTTGCAGTACGGCCATCGCTCCCCATGTCATCGGGTGTCGACTTCCTGGCCCGTTCGGTCGCGTCACTGCACGACTGAGCATCTTTCTTCTTGGTCGGACTGGACGGGGTTGCCACGATTGCGCGGCCGATCGCATCGCCTGCGTCGTCCTGCTTGACCTTGATCGTCGTGCCGTCGCCGACCATCTTGGTCACGGCAGTCGGGATCGCGATCACAGCCAGGACGGCTAGAGCGAAGCCGGACCACGCAATCGAACGCCGGTACCAGGCAACTGGAGCGACCGCCACGGCCGAAACCCGCGGTCGGGCCTGTTCCGACGCAGCAAGAACGCTGACCGCCTGCGCCATCAAGCCCGCTGGAACTGTCGCAGGTCGCGCTTGGATTTCGTCCAGCAGTTCCGCCGCGGCAGCTAGCTCCGCGCGGGCCGCCGGGTCGTTCGCAAGCCTTGTGACGACAGCATCCCGCTCTGCCCCCGACAGGGAACCGTCGAGAAACGCGGCGATCTGAGCGTTGTCGATCTCGCCCCATTGACCTGCTGCAACGGAGCCCTGTCCCAACCCCTCGCAAATGGCCCGCGACAGTTGCGCGCGAAGCAGCTCAAGCATTTGTAGCCGGTCGGAGCGGCCGTCGTCCTCGGCGTGCGCAGACGCCGGTTCATGACTGGGGCGTTCGATCATCCGGCAGAGTCCCAATACCCATGTTTAGACGGACATATCGGAATTCTTTTCCAATTGCACCGTAATGTTTTTCAGCCATTTCTGGCTGCGCTGCTGCAGACGATAGACGTCCTCGACCGGACAACCCATCATCCTCGCAATGCCACGTGCTGGCAACGGCTCATTGGCCGAAAATACAATCTGAAGGTACAAGCGTTGATCGGAAGGAAGCTTCTCCGCTGCCGCATTGATGGCGGCGACGAAAGCTGCGCGGCGCTCTTCCTCCTCAAAGAGCAGCAAACGGTCCTCAGGCGTTGGCGATGAGTCCGCGATCGCAATACTTCCGCCTTCGCCAAGCAGTGCGTCGAGCGAGACGGCCTCGGTCGCGGGCGACGAGCGCTCCAGCCTCACGATACCGGCGAGGCGCGTGACCGACTCGGCGATGTCAGCGGCTGTCGGATCTTGCGTCAGCCTGCCGCGCAGTGAAGCGGCAAGCCGATCGGCGTCCAGCGGACAACCCTCCCACACCACGGCCGCATAAATCGCCTGTTCGACCGGCGGCAAACGGGAAATCGCCGCCGGCAAACGCCGTCGAGGCGTTTCACGCCGCACGAGATCGATCAAGATACGATCGACCACGGTCAGAATATAGCCAGTGAAGCTGCCGCGGCCCCCGTATGAGCGGATGCGACGGAAATCATTCTCGATCAGCTTGAGGCATACTTCTTGATACGCGTCCTCGCGACCGGCTCTACCAAGCTTGCTCGGCAACTGTTTGGCGATCCGGTTGCGAATGTCGGTCTCGAAGTAGCGCGCGAACCGCGCCCACGCCTCGCGCGGCGTTTTGCTGAATTGGCCCGCCAGTTCGTCGGCGAGAACGTCGCGAGCGACAAGCGACAAATACGTCGTGATCCGTGAGCGCCCGTCGAACCCCCGCAGCCGCGCATAATCGTCAGCCTTCAGTGATGCGATGATGTGAAGGAATGCAGCCTCCGCGTCGGCTCCATCGCCGGCCAGCTTCACGACGATCGACCACAGCGTCGTCGAGACGTGTTCGAGAAATCTGCTCGCCGCATCGGCCTCACCGGAGAGGACGGCTTTGACGAGCGCGTGCTCAAAGTTGCCGCTCAGCGGCGGCACAGCCTGCATCTCAGAAGAGACCGGTCGTTCGGCGACCGCATTGGCACTGTCGGCATCGTCGTCATGTGGCTCGGCCTTTTCGAGACCAACAGATTCTGTACCAACAGACTGCGCGGCCACATGACCTCTCCCCTGACAAACAGTCGACTCAACGAACGACAGTTGAACAGCCAGAGACTGCGGCCTTCCAAGTTGGCCCTTTTTGTCGCCAAACAACTGGTTTTTGTCGCCGAACAACTGGTATACCAATCTGGCGAGATTATGAATTGCAACAATGCAGCGCGCGTTGAAATTGCATCATGAACAATGCGCTGCCCAGTCCTGAGCGATGGCTCCACTCGCGGCGCAAGCGACGTCTGCTCATCGCGCCTGCCCTGACTTGGCACCAAGTTTGTCACAACTGTGCGCCGACAAGACGACAAGCCGAATTGCTTCGATCGCCGAGTCCACGCACCCATTGAAACTGCAGAGCTATCGAGGTCGGCGTCAGCAGCGATGCGCGTCCAAGATCGAGCAACACGCTTTCAGGACTCGATACAAATAGGATTTGAACTTTGTAATTGCCCTCTATGATTGCGTCCTTCGCCTGGTGTGGCCGAGGCGTCACAATCGGCAAAAATCCGCGATCGTCCGTCTTAAGCTGGGCACCCATAGAACGAGGCGACTGACGATCATGAAGATATCCTAACGGCGCTTATCGGCGTGACGGGGCTCGCCTCGCCACGATCATGCGCGACCACGTCCGGCACAAGGCGATCGCGACTCGCCAAGCGTTCGAACCTCACAATGTCCGCAAGCCCGGCCTCGAGGTACGCCGGCTGTTCGACGTCGTGCGCTACGACGTGATGGACGCTACCAACCGCGCAAAAGCCGTTCAGCTAAGATGGGATCTTCGGCCGGCAGGACTTCTGTTTCGTCGCCCAAAAAAGAGGCACTCGTTCCACATCCGGTAGTGCGCGGGAATAACGCAATTTTAAGCTAAATCACTGCTACTTCGGGTCGCCTTTTCGGCACCTGGGGAATAATTGCGATGACGCTGCGGCTGACGATCTCGCGCGCGATATTGATTTTTGGCCTGATCACGGCGGCAGGGCTTGGGGCCGTGATCGCCACCAGCGTTTACGGGCTGGCTCAGCTTAAAGTGGGCGGTCCGCTCTATAACCAGATCAAGCTCGGCAACGATCTGATCGCCGACATCCTGCCGCCGCCGGAATATGTCATCGAAGCCTATCTCGAGGCGACGCTCGTCTTGCACGACCCGGCGCAGCTTTCCGCGCATCGCGAGCGAATCGTGCAGCTCAAGAAGGAATACGACGAGCGGCGAGAATTCTGGGCCAGGTCCGACCTCGACCCCGCCCTCAAGGCGAAGCTCGTCGAAAAGTCCGATTCCGAGGTGCAGCGCTTCTGGTCGGCGCTGCAGGACGGCATGCTGCCTGCGCTGGCAAAGGGCGATGCCGCGGCGGCGGCTAAATCCTATGCGGAAATCACCGCGCGCTATACGGCGCACCGTGCCATCATCGACGGCATCGTCAAAGAGACCAACGACCAGAACGCGGCGACCGAAGTCGCGGCGACCGGGCGCGTCTCCACATTCACGCTGGTGCTGTGGAGTGTTTCCGCCGTGGTGTTCCTGGTCATTGGCGCGGGCATCTTCGGGGTCGCCTTCGGCGTCATCCGTCCGATCGCAGAGATGACCAGGGTAATGAAGGGCCTTGCCGGTGGCGATCTCGATGTTTCCGTCCCTGCGCTCAGCCGCGACGATGAGGTCGGCGCGATGGCACGCGCGGTGCAAGTGTTCAAGGAAAATGCCCTGCGCGTCCAGTCGATGGAGTCCGAACAGGCAGGCCTGAAGCTCAAGGCCGACGCGGAGCGCAAGGCCGCGATGCGGGCGATGGCAGACGGCTTCGATTCGGCGATCGGAAAAATCATCCAGACGGTATCGACAGCGTCGTCCGAACTCGAATCTTCGGCGGGACAGCTGACCAGGACCGCGGAAGTGACGCAGTCGCTTTCAGCGACGGTGGCCTCCGCATCCGAGCAATCCTCCGTCAACGCGCAGTCGGCGGCGGCGGCCGCGGAAGAGATGGCGGCTTCGGTGACGGAGATCGGCCGCCAGGTTCACGATTCGCACAAGATTTCACGTGAGGCGGTCAGCCAGGTCGAACAGACCAATGCACGCATCGCCGATCTTGCCCAGTCGGCGGGACGGATCGGAGAAGTGGTGAAGATGATCAGCGCGGTGGCCGAGCAGACCAATCTGCTGGCGCTCAACGCCACCATCGAGGCGGCGCGGGCGGGCGAAGCGGGGCGCGGCTTTGCGGTCGTCGCCTCCGAGGTCAAGGCGCTCGCGACGCAAACGGCGAAGGCGACCGAGGAAATCAGCGAGCAGATCAGCCAGATGCAGTCGGCGACGGATCAGTCGGTTGCGGCGATCCGGGAAATCGGCGGCACCATCGGCCGCATCGCGGACATCTCCCAGGCGATTGCCGCCGCGGTCGAGGAGCAGGGCGCCGCGACGCAGGAGATCTCGCGCAATGTTCATCACGCGGCACAGGGCGCCTCGCAGGTCGCCGGCAGCATCGGCGACGTCAACCGCGGCGCCACCGATACCGGTGCAGCCTCGACCCAGGTGCACGCGCTGGCGCGATCGCTGCTCGGACAGAGCAATCATCTCAAGGGCGAGGTCGAGAAATTCCTCTCCACCGTGCGCGCGGCCTGAGCGCGAAGCGCGACGTTCGGCCGCGGCCAAAAAAATACGCGGGCGGCTTCCGCATCCGGAAAACCCACCCGCGTATGGTTGAATCAATCCAGCGGCGATTTTCTGCCGCGAGAAACCTGCTTGGCTAAAGCTCAGCCAGCCGGCGTCAGTGACCGCAAGCGGTCAGTGCACGCTGACGGCCTGCAGCTCGTTGCTCCACGCGTTGGCGATCGCGGCTTCCCGGCTATCGGTCAGCATGATCGGCGTGCCGTCGGCGGCATGCAGCGCGAAAAGCTTGAGGCCTGGTGCGATCTTCGGGGCCTGGGGGAAGAGCCCCGGCACGTCCTCGGAACGAACCTGCTTCACATAGGCGATATGGCCTTCACCAAGATGGGCCAGCGCCTCCAGTGACACTCTTTCTGAGGTCACATTCACATCACTCATGGTCTCGACTCCTCCTAGAGACAAGCGGTCGAGTCCGCTCAACGTTCCATTATTCGTGCTCATTGATGGCTATTGTCTTAATGACCCGTTCAGGTTCCGGCCTGGCGAGGTCGATGGACAACAGCCCGTTCTTCAGGTCCGCACCCAGCACCATCATCCCCTCCGCCAGCACGAAGGTGCGCTGGAAGTGGCGCGCGGCAATGCCGCGATGGATGTACTGCCGGGCCTTGTCGTCCTGCTGGCGGCCGCGGATGACGAGCTGATTTTCCTCAGTAGTCACATCGAGTTGGTCGCGGGTAAAACCTGCCACCGCCAGTGTGATGCGCAACCGTTCGGGCTGGCCGTTGGTGCGCTCAAACCGCTCGATGTTGTACGGAGGATAGCCGTCGGCGCCCTTCACGACGCGATCGAGCGCACGCTCGATTTCGTCGAATCCAAGCAGAAACGGACTGGAGAGCGAAGGAACACGTGACATTAACAAAGTCCTCTCGAAGCGACTTTGACGCCTCGGGCCCTTGCGGCACCCTCGGCGCATGCCCGGACAACGACTGATTCGCCGCCGGACAGCCACAATATGGCGATGGCTTGGGGAGGGTTCAAGTACCTCTGGGGACAGCCGGAATCGGGTCGAATCAGGATCGTCCCAAGCAGCCCTGCATCGATTGGACCCGGAATCCTTAGATTATGGTGCGAGATTCCGCGTTCGTGCTTCGCACGCCGCGGAATGACGAAAACGGTCAGATTTCGACCCGTTTCCGGCCGTCGTTGCTGAACAGATGCAGCTTGTCCCTGGTAGCCACCGCACGGATGCGCTCGCCGATGGCGGGGCCGGCGGCGCCGGGGACGCGGACGATCACTTCGCCCGGCGGGAGTTCGCCGGGGTTGGCGGCGACAGCCTGCGCCTCGCTGCGGCGCGTGCCGTAGACGAAGGTTTCGGCGCCGACCTTCTCGATCGCCTCCACGATGAGGTCGAGCGCGACGCCGCCGGCGACATTGTCTCTGGTGATGACGAAATCTTCGGGGCGGATTCCCAAGATGCCGGCCTCGCTTGCCGGTAGCTGCGACTTCACCTCGTCGGACTGCGCCGGCATCAGGTTCATCGGCGGCGCGCCGATGAAGGAGGCGACGAAGGTGGTCGCAGGCTTCTGGTAGATGTCGAGCGGGTTGCCGATCTGCTCGACCTGGCCGCCGTTCATCACCACGAGGATGTCGGCGAGCGTCATCGCCTCGAGCTGGTCGTGGGTGACGTAGATCGACGTCGTAGAGAGCCGGCGCTGCAGCTTCCGGATCTCGACGCGCATGGCGATGCGCAGCTTGGCGTCGAGGTTCGATAAGGGCTCGTCGAACAGGAACGCTTTGGGCTGGCGCACGATGGCGCGGCCCATGGCGACGCGCTGGCGCTGGCCGCCGGAGAGCTGCCGCGGCTTGCGCTCCAGCATGGTGGACAGTTCAAGAATGCGCGCGGCTTCCGTCACGCGCGTCTTGATCTCGTCTTCCGCCATGCCGCGGTTGCGCAGGCCATAGGCCATGTTGTTGTAGACGCTCATGTGCGGATAGAGCGCGTAGTTCTGGAACACCATCGCAATGTCGCGATCGGCCGGCTCGACCGCGTTGACGACGCGGCCGCCGATGTCGATCTCGCCGCCGGTGATGGTTTCCAGCCCTGCGACCATGCGCAGCAGCGTGGACTTGCCGCAGCCGGAGGGGCCGACCAGCACGCAGAACTGGCCGTCGCCGACCTCGAAATCGATGCCCTTGATGGCTTCGAAGCCGCCGGGATAGGTCTTGCGGACGTTGCGAAGGGTTACGTTGGCCATTTCACTTTTCCGTCTGGACCAGGCCGCGCACGAACAGCCGCTGCATGAAGATGACCACCGCGACCGGCGGCAGCATGGCGAGCACGGCGGTCGCCATCGCGAGCTGCCATTCGGCGAGCTCGTCCGTCGTCACCAGCATCTTCTTGATGCCGATCACGATGGTTTGCATCGAGTCCTTGGTGGTG
>Ga0081455_10004672_pt1 | contig 15246 bp, 16 predicted proteins | sample TabmetS3T2R1_FD_70207 | JGI IMG/M metagenome (GOLD analysis project Ga0081455, IMG submission 70207) | Tabebuia heterophylla rhizosphere microbial communities from the University of Puerto Rico - S3T2R1 | ecosystem: Host-associated > Plants > Roots > Rhizosphere ... | reverse complement strand
CCTCGCCACCTTCTTCGGCACGGTGATCCAGGGGCTGTCGCTGCAGGCTCGCGACGGCGCGTCCCGCGAGCAGCTGCTGGCCGCCGCCAGCGCCGCGGCGAAGGCTCTGGATTGAGCAGAGACCTCGCCAACAGGCCCGATTTCCGTCACCTTTCTCGGGTGGATTGCAGGAGGCGAGTCGCGCGGCTGCGGCCGCGACCCCAGACATGAGGAACAGGCACCGATGATCGAGGCGATGAACCTCGCCATTCTCGTCGCGGCGGGCCTCATTGCGCTCAGCGTCTTCACCAGCCTGATCTCGTTCCGGGTCGGCGCCCCCCTGCTGCTGGTGTTCCTCGCCGTCGGCCTCGGCGCCGGCGAGGACGGCATCGGCAAGATCCATTTCGACGACGCGCCGGCGGCCCTCGCCCATGTCGCCCGCTTCGAGTTCGACCTCACCCGTCTCCAGGAGGAGGACGACCGGGTCGAACGGGAATACGACCTCGCACGTTAGTGACTTGTGCATTCCGGCCGTGTGCGCATCGTGCAGCTGGCGTCCCGCTTCGTCCTCCGCGTCGTACCTGGCATTGCGCTCGCGCACGGTCTGCAGCGCGCGCGAGGCTTCCTCCACTGTCGCAAATGGACCGAGCCGATCCAGGTTCGCGCATCCCTCGTCCGGCTCGACGGTCTGGTGCTGCACGCACCACCACCATCGCTGCTGCACGGCGATCTCCGTCCGTCGGGGTTTCCGTCGGTTGTCGGCGCGGGACGCGTCAACGCAACAGCGTGCCACCGCGCTGGCCTGTTGTCTTCCGTCTAACGGCACTTCCGAAACTCGGCGGCACCGATCCCGAATGCCCGCGGACCGCGCGCGATGCCGGCTGAACGCCGGAATGCCTTGTGCGGCAAGGCTTTTCCAGACCGGCGGCGAGCGCGCACGGCGCACCCGCCGGCCGGCGGAAATGGCGGCGGACGAGCCGGCCTGTACGCCGGGTTCTGTGGCCGGGGCGCCTTGCGGCACTGCCCCGGCCGGCGGCCATCCATCTAGGCCTGCCGTCGCCGGCAGGCTCCTGCGGTCCACCCGCAGGCTCGGGCGGGTCACCCTCGAACGCCTGCGCAGGGCGGTTGCCCGCCCCTCTTGACCTTGCTCCGGGTGGGGTTTACCGAGCCGCCCGGGTCACCCCGGGCGCTGGTGGTCTCTTACACCACCGTTTCACCCTTACCGGCGTACGCCGGCGGTCTGTTTTCTGTGGCACTGTCCCGCGGGTCACCCCGGGTTGCCGTTAGCAACCACCCTGCCCTGTGGAGCCCGGACCTTCCTCGATGGCACAGGCCATCGCGGCCGCCCGGCCGACTCGTCCGCCGTACCCCACATCGTAGGACCTGACCCGTCCGCATAGGTTGGCGCCCGTGCAGCTCACCCAGAGCGTCCTCCTCGCCGCCGCTGGCCTGGTCGGCGGTGCGGTCAACGCCATCGCCGGCGGCGGGTCGCTGATCGTGTTCCCGGCCTTCGTCGCCACCGGGTACGGCACGCTTGCCGCGAACGTCACCAACTCGGTCGCGCAGTGGCCGGGGTACGTCGGGGTGGTCGCCGGGCTGCGTGACGACCTGGCCGGGCAGCGCCGCAGGGTGCTCGCCCTCAGCGGGATCGCGGCGCTGGGCAGCGTCGCCGGTTGCATCGTCCTGCTCGCCACCCCGGACAGCGCCTTCGACGCGGTCGTGCCGTTCCTGGTGCTCGGCGCGAGCCTGCTCCTGGCGCTGCAACCGCGCATCCGGCGGCTCGTACGCCCGCCGCAGGACCGCGACAACCTCCGCCTCCTGCTGCCGGTCATGTTCCTGGCCGGCGCGTACGGCGGGTACTTCGGCGGCGCGCTCGGGGTCATCCTCATCGGGATGCTCGCGCTCACCGTCCACGACTCGCTGCGCCGGGTGAACGCCGCCAAGTCGGTGCTGTCCCTGATCATCGCCACTGTGACCGTGGTGATCTTCGCCATCTTCGGGCCGGTCAACTGGGTGGGTGTCGCGGTCGTGGCGCCGGCCGCGCTCGTCGGCGGGTACCTCGGGGCGCGGGTGGCGCGGCGGATGCCGGATCAGGTGCTGCGCTGGTGCGTGGTCGTCTTCGGCATCACCGTGGCCGTGCTGCTGTACCTACGGGCGCACTCGTAAAGCCTTACCCGGCAGGGGAAACACGGCTGTCCGGTGTGGACGGTCAGGCGAGGTGGCCGGTGTCGTTGGCCAGCCATACCGAGGCCGGGCCGTCGGCGTACCAGTCCACAATGGACAGGCTCGCCACGTCCAGGTGCAGGCGGGTCATGATGGACGGGCCGGCGTCCAGGCCCATGCGCAGCAGGACCTTGATGGGGGTGACGTGACTGACCACGACCACGGTCTGCCCCGGGTAGGCGGCGATGGCGCGGTCGCGGGAGTCGCGTACCCGGCGGGCCACCTCGTCCAGGCTCTCCCCGCCCGGCGCCGTACGGTCCGCGGTCGTCCAGCTGCCCACCTCCGACGGCCAGCGCTCGCGCACCTCCCGCGCCGTCAGGCCCTCCCACTCGCCGAAGTCGATCTCGATCAGGCCGTCGTCCACCACCGGCTCGGTGCCGGTGGCCGCGGCCACGGCCGCCGCGGTGGCGGTGGCGCGGGACAGCGGTGAGGTGAGGACCGCCGCGACGTCCAGCTGGGCCAGGCGTTTCGCGGCGGCGGCGGCCTGCGCCAGGCCGCGCTCGGTCAGCGGCGGGTCGCCCCTGCCGGAGAAGCGGCGCTGCACCGAATATTCCGTCTCACCGTGGCGCAGCAACAGCATTCTGGTCGGCGCTGAGCGGTTCGCCGTCCAGGACGGGGTCCTCAACGACGGCGCCGTCTCCTGTGGACGGTCGGCTCCTTTGGGTTGACTGTCCACTGTGGAGGACTGCCGCCATTCGCGGCCGTCCGCGGCGGCGTCCATCGCCTCGTTGGCAAGGCGATCCGCGTGCGTGTTGCGCGCTCTGGGTACCCAGGTGAAACGTACGTCCGGAAGCGACCGGACCAGCGCCGCGGCCTCGGCGGCCAGCGGTTGCAGGTGGGGTTGCTTCACCTTCCAGCGGCCGGACAGCTGCTCCACCACGAGCTTGGAATCCAACCGCGCCTCGACCGCGGACGGGGCCAGCTCGGCGGCGGCGCGCAGGCCCGCGATCAGGCCCTGGTATTCGGCCACGTTGTTGGTCGTCGTCCCCAGCGCCGCGGCCCGCTCGGCCAGCACCTCACCGGTCGCGGCGTCCCGGACGACCGCGCCGTACCCTGCCGGGCCCGGGTTGCCGCGCGAGCCGCCGTCCGCCTCGACGATCAGCCGGCGACCGGTCACAGGCCGGACTCCGCGGTACGGACCAGGATGCGGCCGCACTCCTCGCAGCGCACCACCTCCTGCGCCGGCAGCGCGCGGACCCGGGACACCTCACTGGGCGACAACTCCAGGTGACAACCCTCACACCGGCGGCCGCGCAGCAGCGCGGCACCCACGCCGGCCTGCTCGCGGATGCGCTCGTACAGCGTCAGCAGCGCGGGCGGGATGTCCGGGCTGATCGCCTCCCGGGCCCGGGACGCGATCGCCGCCTCCCCGTCGACCTCGGACCAGACCTTGTCCCGCGCCTCGGCCGCCGCGTTCCGCGCCGAGGTCGCGGCCTCGACATCGGTCCGTACGGCGTCCAGGCGGCCCTGGACCTCCTCGCGGCGCTCCATCAGGTCCAGCAGCTGGTCCTCGAGGTCGGACTGCCGCCGCGCCAGCGAGGCCACCTCGTGCTGCAGGCTCTCCAGCTCCTTGGGCGAGCCCACCCGGCCGGCGTTCATCCGGTCCTGGTCGCGCGTGGCCCGCTGGCGTACCTGGTCCACGTCGGTCTCCAGCCGGCGCTCCTCGCGGAGGATGTCCGCCACCTCCGTCTCCAGCCGGACCAGGTCCTCGGCGAGGCCGGACAGCTGCTCGTCCTTGCGGGCGATCTCGGCGAGCTCCGGCAGCGATCGGCGGCGGTGGGCGAGCTGGGCGAGCGTGGTGTCGACGGCCTGGAGGTCGAGCAACCGGCGCTGGGCGGCGGGTTCGGCGTTCACCGGCTCACCGTATCGCCACCGGCCAACCCACCGGCACGTTCCGGCCCACCCGCGGTCTATCTGTCCGGCAGATCAGGGCCGCATATATGCCCGGCATATACGTCACGCGGATCGCCCAGCGCCGAGGGCGGGCCTGGGCGACCTGTGGCCCGGGCGCGTCCAGGTTCGCTTCCGGTCGTCGGGAGGCCGGGGTGGCGGAAGCGGGCTACGCGCGGGTGGCGGCGTAGCGGGCTTGGCGCGTTGGCCGGCCCGGACGGCGCTGCGCGGAGCGCCCCGGGCGGGGCTGTGCGGACGGTGGGTGGCGGGTGGGCTCGGGCGGCGGAGCGCCGCATGTGGGTGTGCTGCGGTCGCTCGGGTTGCTGATCGACGATATGGCCCGCGCGAGTCTTGCGCTGGTGTGGACCGCGCTCGTGGCGAGCCCGGCCGCCGGGGATGCCGGCGCGGCGGCGGGGCTGTGCGGACGGTGAGTGGCGGGTGGGCTCGGGGGGCGGAGCGCGGCATGTGGGTGTGCTGCGATCGATCGGGTTGCTGATCGGCGATATGGCCGGCGCGAGCCTTGGGCTGGTGTGGGCCTCGATGTGAGGCTGGTCGGCGGCGGGATGCCGGCGTTGGGGCGGGGTCAGCCGTGGTGGGTGGCTGAGGTGGGGGTGGTGTTGCTGCGGGGTGGGATGGGCTCGGCGGGGCCGCGTTCGGGGCTGGTGCGGTAGCCGAGGGCGCGCAGGGCCAGCTCGATGGAGCGGTGTTCGCCCCGGGTGGCGATGCTGACGGCGCCGCCGTGGGCCTCGACCAAGCGGCGGACGACGTACAGGGCCAGGGAGGCGGGGCGGCCGGTGCGGGTGGGTTCGTCGCTGGCGAACGGGTCGAGGAGGGCCTGGAGGTCCTGCTTCTCGTCGCTGGCGGTGTAGCTCACGCTGACCAGGACGTTGTCGGTGTCCCGGTGCGCCTCCACGAAGACGCTGCGGTCCTTGCGGGCGGAGTCGCGTACGTGCTCGCCGAGCGCGGTGACGACCTGCGCGAGCGAGCCGGCGTCGATGAACGCGCCCAGGTGCGGGTCGACGTCGAGCTGGACCGAGAACTTCGGCGGCGCCGGGGTGAAGCGGTTGACCGCGCTGCTCACATCCGCGATGGCACCGGCGTCGTTCACCGAGGCCGAGGCCGCCACGAGCATGTCCTCCAGCAGGCGGCTGAGCCGGTCGCTCGATTCGAGGATGCCGACCAGCAGGTCCTCCTGCGCGTCCCGGTCCAGCTGCTCGTACCGCTGGACCAGCGTCGCCGCACTCCCCCGGATCGCCGTCAGCGGCGTACGGAACTCGTGCGACACCGACGCGATCAGGTCCTCGCGGATCTGGCTCGCCTCCCGCAGCCGGGACAATGTGGACAGATCAGCGGCGAATACCGCCTGCCGGTGCTGCTCCTGCTCGGCGTACAGCGCGTCGACGACCCAGGAGAAGACGTACACGCCGATCGCACCGGCGCCCGCGCAGGCCAGCCCGACCGCGGTAGCCACGACCCAACCCGACAGGATCGCGGCCACCGCGCCGACCCCCACGACCACGACTCCCAGGTAGCCCGCGAGGACGCGTACGCAGGTGCGCTTGCTCATCTTCATGCGCAGCGGCGTTCTATCGGCCCCGGGTGAGTCGTTCACAGGAAATAGCGTGTCGGCTGAACCGACCGCACGGTATGGCCCGTTGGAACCATCTCCGTACCATACCTAGTCCGTACGGCTTAGCACGGCACTACTACGGGCTCCGCCAAGCAGCGCATCGAGGGTGCTCTCCCACGGTGGCATCCGGGGCGTACCGCCGCCGAAGGGGCCGCGGTACCACCGTACCCGCGCCGCGCCGTCGGACGGCGCCGCCAGGACGTAGCGGTCCCGCCCCGAGTACGACATTCCGGGCGGCAGGTCCCAGCCGTACGCGCCCGCCCCGCCGACCGGCGCCGAGAAGAACTGCCAGCCGCGCGGACCGTACGCGACCGGCCCGAGCGGGTGGTCCCCCGCCTCGATCGACCGCAGCGCCGCCCGCGCCACCGCCGCGGGCACCGTCCACACGTCGAACTGCTCCCCCGTCACCAGGGCGATGTTCCACGGGCGTACGTGTCCCCACCAGCCCAGTACCGCCGCCCGCGCCGCGCTCGCCCGTACCGCCCAGTCCTGGCCGACCGGGTGTCCGCCGGGCGTCGTACAGCCGCGCTTCGCGCAGGAGCAGCCCACCGGTGGGATACCCGGATGGTTCCCCTCCGGTCGCCGGCGCGTTCGGCGGTGCCGGCCCGGCCAGTGGGCGTAGTGCGCCGGTGCGACCCGCCAACCCCAGCCGGCGTACTCCAGCGCCGCATCCCGCAGGGCGTCGCGGCCACCGGTCGGAACCCACATGCCACCGTGCTCCCTTCCCTGGTACGCCCGGCGGCGGGTGCCGCCATGGCGTTGCGCTGGGGATATTGGCGAGAAAGGCGGCGGTCGCTCAATGGGATTGGGTGATCACAGAGCGACATTCGTGCAGGTGATTAGCTATATGGAGGAGTGTAGGCAGGGCCATTATCAGCATCGGTTATAGGCCGGAAGACTGGTGGGGAGGGAGGCTATTGTGAGTAGTGGGTGAGACGTGCTGGTGATGGAGGGGAGGTCGAGTGAACGCTGTGAGCAATGGTCGTGGTGGTGTGCCGTCAGCAGAGTGGGGACGGCCGGAGATGAAGGTGGCGCTGGGAGCGCGGGATGTAACGCGTGTATACCGGCTGCTCCAGAAAGTGGGATTCAGCCAGCAGCGAATCGCGGCACTCACCGGGCAGTCGCAGCCGGAGGTGTCGGCGATTATTCACGGGCGGCGGGTGATGGCTTATGACGTTTTGGCCCGAATAGCGGAGGGGCTGGGGATTCCGCGCGGGTCGATGGGGCTGGCGTACGTGGATGCGTCGGGGATGTTGGTGCCGCCGCCGGACCTGCCGGACGCGGACGGGGGCACGGAGGCCGATGGGGCGCGGGACGGGTCGGGCGCCGCGGAGGTCGGGTACGAGCCGGGTGGATACGGGCCGGATGGATACGAGCCGGAGGACTACGACGGTCGCGGGTTCGAGGTCGGGGAACTGGGGGCCGGAGGGGTCGGGGAGCTGGAGGCCGGAGGGTTCGGGGTCGGAGAGGTGGGGGCTGACGGGGTCGGAGAGGTGGGGGCTGACGGGTTCAGGGTCGGAGAGGTGGGAGCTGACGGGCTCGGGGTCGGAGAGGTGGGGGCTGGGGCGTTCGAGATGGCCGGGTATGAGCCGGTGGGGTATGGGGCGGCGCAGGGCGGTGTGGGGTACGGGTCGGCGCACGGCGCGGGGGCGTACGGGTCGGCGCGTGCCGCCGCGGCATATGGGGTCGCCGGGTATGAGGCCGGCGACTACGGGAGCGCCGCGGATGAGGTCGGCGGGTTCTGGGCCGGCCGGTACGGGGGCGGTGGATTCAGGTCCCGGGCGTACGGGGCTGGTGGTGCCGGGCGCGGGTCGGTCGGTCGGCGGGCGTTCCTGGGGCAGGCGGCGGCGATCACGGTCGGCGCGGCGGTGATCGGCGCGGAGTTGGTGGAGGCGCCGCCCGCGGCGGCCGATGCGGGGAGGGTGCCGGTGCCGGCTCCGGCGCGGATCGGGATGTCGGATGTGCGGCAGATCCAGGAGGCGACCGACCGGCTGCGCGGGCTGGACTACCTGCACGGTGGCGGCGCCTGCCGGGACGCCGCGGCCGCGCAGCTGTCCTGGGCCGAGGGGTTGCTGCACAGCGACGCCCCGGAGCAGGTGGGCCGGCAGCTGCGGATCGCCGTCGCCGACCTGCGCAACCTGGTCGGCTGGACCTCGCTCGACATCGGCCAGCCCACGGTGGCCGAGCACCACTTCCTGCGGGCGCTGGACATGGCCAAGCACGCGGAGGAGCCGGACCTGGTCACCAACATTCTGTACCGGTTGGCCCGGGTCAGCCTGCCGGTCAACCCGGCCGAGTCGGTGCGGGTCTACCGGATGGCGCGGCTGGCCGCGGAGGAGGCCGGGTCACCGCTGAGCCAGGCCATCGTGTCGGCCAACTACGCCTGGGCGCTCGGCATGCTCGGCCAGGCACACGAGGCCGACGAGGCGCTCGGGGCGGCCGAGGAGCAGATGGCGAAGGCCAACCTCACGCAGGCACCGAGCTGGACCCGGTTCTTCGACGAGTCGGATCTGGCCGCGTTGCAGGGGATGACCTACCTCGCGCTGGGCGAGCACGATCACCGGTTCACCTCGAAGGCGGTGGCGCGGCTCCAGGATTCGGCCGAGCAGCGCGTGCCGGAGATGGCGCGCAGCAAGGCGTTCGACCTGACCGCGCTCGCCATCGCGCACTACCGGGAGGGCGATCTCGACCACGGTTCGGCGGTGGCGAACGCCGCGCTGGACGCGGCCGGGCCGCTGAAGTCGGCCCGGGCGATCGACCGGCTCCGGCCGCTGGCCGTTGAGGCGGCCCGGCGGGCGGAGGTCACCGAGGTCCGCGAGGTGGGCGAGCGGCTGACCGAGGTCGTGGCGGCCATGTCCTCCCCGTCGGGTGGGGTGAGGGCCGCGCTGAGGTAGGCGACAACCCCTGCGACAGGCGGCAGACCGCGGGATACGTCCGGTTAGGCGTGGATGTAGCCCGCGGTCCTGCCGTCCGGGGTGGTTCAGGTTGCGGACAGGGCGGTGCGGAGGGCGGTGATGTCGTTGCGGAGCGCGGCCACCTCGGCACGCATGTCCGCGATCGACTGGGTGACCTCGGGGAACTGGTCCAAGAGCTCCCGTAAGGTGTCCACCCGGTTGCCAGCCGTCGCGGGGTCGTGGCGTTCGGTGGCCCACTGCTGGAGCGCCGCGTACGCCGCGTCCTTCAGCTCCTGCGGGGTGTTGGGCATGTCGTCCTCTCCGTTCGGCGGTCTGGCCGGGTCCGGCCACTGTCCCCAGTCGCGCTTCAAGACCGTGCTCCGGTCGCACTGCACGCCGCCGGGGTAGACGTACCCGATCTGCTGGAGCAGGTGCGCCCGACCGGAGACGCGTCCACCGGACCAGGCCCGGGTCTGCCAGCCCCACGTCGCGTGCCGCTGGCCGAGGCAGGCGTCGATCACGTCGGCCTCCCCGTACACGCCGACCCGGCCCCGGCCGAGTACCTGCGCGGCGCCGTCCAGGCAGCGTTCCACCGCAACCATCTGGGCGGTGGAGGTCACGTCGAAGTCGGCGGCGAAATACACGTTCCGTACGCCCACGCCGCAGTTCTGCGCGTCGGTCAACGCCGCACGCGCCGCCGCGACGCCCGCATTTACCCCGCCCTGCATCCAGCCGGCGGAGCTCTCGTACACCAGGCCGACCGGTACGCCGGCGGCGAGCATGGCGTGCGCCTCGGCACGGGTCAGGTTCTTGCCCCGGCCGGGCGTGCCGATATAGCGCACAACGCCCACATATTTGGCCGCTTTGATCGCTGACGGAGCTGGCCAGCCGCTGGAGTAATCCAGCACATCAGCCATCCGCGGTGCCTCCTCAGGTAGTTGCTTGCCGAAGCACGGTGCCAGAAAACGTGCAATTTGGCATCTACCCACCGCCGGCCAAGGGCATAGCAACTGGTGGGAACCAGTCACCCCACCAGCGGTGTCGGAGGGCTCGGATACGATCCCCAGCCAGGGCGGACCGGACGGAGAGGTACATGACCGACACCGATGGACCAGCGGCGGGCGTGCTGGCGAAGCTCGGCGCCGCGCGCGGCCGGGGCACCGCCGCCGACGGGCTGGTCACCGTCGAGGTGGACGGCACCAGCAACATCGTCGACCTGGTCATCGAGCCGCGCGCCATGCGGCTGCCCTCCGTCGACCTGGCCGCGGCCGTGAAGGCCGCCTTCGGCACCGCCCGCACCGCCGTCCAGGAGGAGTTGTCCACCGCCGCCGCCGAGCACCGCGGCGCCCCTCCGGACGCCGTCCGCGCCACCCTCGACGAGCTCCAGTTCGAGGCCCAGCGCCGGCTGTCGGAGCTGACCACGATCGCCCAGGACCTGTCCAACCGGCTGGACCGCGCCGGTTGGGACAGCTGATCGCGCGGGGGTAGCGGCATGACCGAGATGAAGGTGGACCCGGACCAGCTGGCCAATTCGGCCGTGGCCCTCGGGCGTACGGTCGAGGAGTTCGCCGACGGGCTGGACGCGCTGGAAGCCACCATCACCACCGAGAGCCCCTGGGGCGCCGACGAGGCCGGCACGCTGTTCGGCGCCGCGTACATGGAGGTCCTCGGCCACGCCATGGAGGTGTACGGCTCGCACCTGGGCCAGCTCATCGAGGCGGCCGAGGGGCTCGGCACCTGGGCGCAGCAGGTCTGGCAGACCGAGCAGCAGAACATCGACAGGATCGACCAGTCCGCGCAAGGGCTGGGTGGCTGAGCCATGGGTCTGGAGCTGCCCGGGTGGTTGACCGAGCCGTTGAGCTGGATCGGGCTCATCTGGCCGGAGGCCGATGAGGTGAAGCTGTTCGAGGCCGGCCAGGCGTGGATCGGCTTCGGCACCCGCATGGTGGGCGTGGCCAGCGAGGCCAACCGCGCCGCGGGCGATGTCTGGTCCAAGAACGAGGGCGAGTCGGTCGACGCCTTCCACGACTGGTGGGACAAGCCGGACGGGCCCAAGCTGCGGCTGGCCGAGGACATCGTCGCGGCCGGCGTCATCGGCACCGCGCTGATCATCTTCGCCGCCGCCACGCTCGCCCTGAAGATCGCCTTCATCGTCCAGTTGATCATCCTGGCGGTCGAGGTGGCGCAGGCCATCGCGACCGCGTTCGCCACCTTCGGTGCGACCACCGCCGAGGTGCCCGGCTTCGTCGCCGCCACCCGGGTCATCTGCCGGCAGCTGATCAAGCAGGTCGTCAAGCACGTCACCACGGTGATCAAGGACATCCTGAAGAAGGCCAAGAACCTGCTGAAGAAGGTCAAGACCCGGATCGCCAAGAACGCCGAGCGCCGGGCGGCCCGCAAGCTGGAGCGCAAGCTCGCCGACGACCTGCGCCGGGTCAACCCGAAGTTCGACCCGAAGAGCCCGACCTTCTCGCAGAACTGCACGCACTGCGTCCAGGCCTTCGAGTTACGCCGGCGCGGGATCAACGTGCAGGCCAGCGGCCTGCCGAAGGGGATGACCGGCGGCCGCCCGCCCTCGTTCATCGAGAACCTGTGGGGCCGCAAGTTCAGCAACGCCAGCGGCATCGGCGACGTCGAGAAGGCGTTCTCCGCACCCGGCTCCCGCGGCGCGGTGGGCATGATGTGGAAGAACGGCAAGGGCGGGCACATCTTCAGCGTGGAGAACGTCGGCGGCAAGGTGCGGTTCCTGGACAGCCAGAACAACGTCGTGAACGTGAGCCACTACTTCGGTCTGGGGAAAGACGTCAAGTTCATCCGGTGGGACGACCTGCCCACCCCCAAGAACATCACGGGGTTCACAAGCTGATGGCGATCACGTACGCGCAGGCACGCGAGCTGGCCCGGCAGGCGGGCGAGGTGGACTGGAACATCGGCACCTTCTGCCTGGACGACCGGGAGATCACCGAGGACGAGGAGGTGTACGTCTTCACCGTCGGCGCCCGCGAGCTGATCGTCGACGGCAACGAGGACTACATGACCTGGGGCGGCGCGATGCCGGTGGTGTCCAAAGTGGACGGTACGGTCGAGTGGCTGCCGTGGGTGGCACTGATGGCCGACCGGCCGAACCTGCGCAGCTATCCCAACCCCGACCCCACCCTGCGCACCTGATGGACCCCTACGACTACAACGCGACCCACTGCGTGCAGGCCTTCGAGCTGCGCCGCCGCGGCATGGACGTGGAGGCCACCGGGCTGCCCGAGGAGCTGTTCCCGGGTCTGGTCGGCGGCGGCGGGCGGCCGCTGGCGGAGGTCGAGAGCGCCTGGGGCGTACGGTTCACCGCCGAGCAGCCGGACCGGATCACCGCCGCCTTCAAGCGGTACGGGCCGGGCGCGCGCGGGTTCGTCGCGGTGCTGTGGCGCTTCGGCGGCGGGCACGTGTTCAGCGCCGAGAACGTCGGCGGCAAGGTGCGGTTCGTGGACCCGCAGACCGGCGAGGCGGGCGTCGGGCACTACTTCGACGCGGCGGTCTGGTCGGCGTACGCGCGGGTGGACGAGGCGACCCCGGGCTCGGCGGTGCTGGAGTTCGCCGAGCAGGCCGCGCAACCGCCGTGGGTGAGCCAGTGATCGCCTACGCCGAGGCCGAGGCGGCGGTGCGGGAGGTCCTGGAGCCGTCCTGGGCCGACGGGACGTTCTGGCTGGACAACGCGCTGATCGTCGAGGACGCCGAGCTGTTCTACTTCCGCGTCGGGCCGCGCGAATGGCTGGTCGAGGGCGATGTGAGCCGCGCCCGCTACGGCGGCGGCGTCGCGGCGGTGGTGAAGGCGACCGGCGAGGTCATCTGGGTGCCGGAGGTACGGGTGGCGCTGCGGCACCGCACGCTGCGCTACCGGAAGAACCGGTGAGCGCGCGGGCGAAGGCGGCCACGTCGGTGGGCGCGTGCGGGGTCGGCAGGCCGGCGGAGGCGGCGCGCTCGGCCAGATCCGCGCCGAGCCGGGCCAGGTTGTCCGCGCTGGCCGCCTCCCGCAGCAGCGCCGGGATGTCCTCGGTCTCCCCAAGCTCGTCGTACTCGGCGCTCAGCCGCAGCCGCGAGCTCGGCAGCCGCAGCGCGGTCTGGGCGAACCGGGCGCCCTGCACCAGCCGCCGCAGGTCCGCCGCTCCGGGATCGCCGAGCTGCCGCCAGTACCACAGCGTCGCGGCCCGGTAGCCCTCCACCGCCTCGATTGCCGCGCCGAGATCGGCGGTGTCCAGGTAGTGGCAGGCGATGCCGGGCGCGGTGTCGTACTCGTCCGGGTCCACGGCCAGGCCCGACTCGCGGCGCACCTGGCCCGCGGCCACGCCGACCAGCTCCGCCCACGGCGGCCCGCCGTCCAGCCCGGCCAGCCGGACCAGCGCGGCGAACCGCAGCCACGCCGACGGGGAGGCCCGCCACAGGGCATCGGCATCCGCCGCCATCAGCGCGAACAGCTCGTACGCCGGCAGCTCGTCGCGCGGCGTGCTGTGGACGCCCAGCACCGCACGGGCGTACAGCCGCGCCAGGTGGTCGTCCTCGGCGCCGACCCGCAGCCGGTGGTGCAGCCCGGCCAGCCGGCCCAGCCGGTCCTCCAGCGCGATCCACACCTGCCGGGTGAGCGGGTCGGCCGGCACGCGGCGGAAGGAGTCGACGACCAGCCGGCGCAGCTGCCGTACCGACGGCTCGTACGCCCCGGTCAGCAGTGCCGCGGCGCGGGGCACCTCGCCGCACGTCCAGTACAGCGCGGAGGCCGCGGCCCGGACCGGCTCCTCCGGCAGGTGTTCGCGCAGGGCGTACGCGGCCTCGGCCAGGTGGTCGGCGATCGCCTGCTCGGCGGCGGCCAGCTCCGGCTCGATCGCCTCGGCGGCCAGCCAGGTCCGCTCGTCCTGCCGCAGGTACGCCGCGCTGCCCCGCAGCCGGTCCAGCGCGGTCCGGGCCAGCTCGCGCGGCCCCCACACGGCGCCGGCCCGGCGCAGGATCGCCAGCGCGGGTGCGATCACAGTGCGCCAGCCCTCGTGCAGCTCCGGCTCGACGTCCTCACCCGCGGCGATGATCCGGTCGAAGGCGACCACAGCGCGTACGGCCAGCAGCGCGGCGTCCATCGGCTCCAGGCCGCCGGCGCCGGCCAGCATCTGCCGCACCGCGGGGTAGCGGGGCCCGCGCTCCAGCAGCTCGTCCCACGACCGCAGCGTCGGCTGATCGAGCAGCCCGGCCTCGCGGTAGGCCACGAACGCGTCGTCGTACAGGAACAGCGTCCGGACCAGCGGCTTGGAGATCCCGGAGGTCACCGCTTCGGCAGTTTGCCGCGCAGCAGGTCGAACAGCTGCCCCACGCCCGGGCTGTCGGCGAACTGGATGTCCAGGCCGCCCTTGCCCAGGCGTACCCGCTTGATCCGCAGCAGCACCAGCGCCAGCAGGACCGGACCGGTGACCAGGCCGGCGTCCAGCGCCATCAGCGACTTGCGCTCGTCGTACGCGGCCCGGATCGGCTCGGCGGTGGCGGGCTCGACCAGGACGCCGGCGACCAGTGTCCGGGCGGTCGCGGTGCCGGTGGTGAGCGCGGCCAGCACCTCCTCCGGGTCGGTGGCGCCGGCCTCGGTCAGGGTCTCGCGCAGTTCGGCCGCGGCCCGGCCGGGCGGCAGGTCCAGCAGGCGGTCGCGTTCGTCCTCGCCCAGTTCCCCGGCGAGTACGGCCACCGCGGCGTCGACCAGCAGCCGCAGCTCCTGGTCGGTCAGCGTGTCGGGATCGGTCACAGCCAGTCACCTCGTGTCGTCAGCGCGCCGTAGCGCTCCATGGGCACCCCGTCCTCGTACAGCGCGCGGCTGGCGTACGCGCCGCTGAGCGCGACCGGCCAGCCCAGCCCGGACCAGGCGTGGAAGAAGTGTTCGGCCCAGGCGGCGGTGGCGCCCACCTCGGCGTCCCAGGCGGGTGCGACCACCGCGGCGCTGCCCACGCTCAGGAACACCTCGCCCAGGCTGGCCGGCACATCGCCCTTGCCGACCCGCGACCAGCCGGCCGAGCAGCCGAACAGGGCGACCAGCGGGACCCGCGAGACCGCGTCGAGCCGCAGCTCCGCGATGGTCATCAGCTCGGCGTACCGGCCGATGCCGAACTCGGCCGGCGGGAAGGCCAGCGGCGCCTCGGCGAAGTCCACCCGCAGCCGCTGCCCGGCGGTCAGCCGCAGCGGCCGCCCGGCCGGGGTGGCCCGGTAGCCGCGCAGCACCAGGTCGGTCGCGGACAGCAGCAGCCCGGACAGCTGGTGGTCCTCCGGGTCGAGCCAGCCGTGCGCGACGACCACGACCGCGTCCGGGCGGACCGGGTTGGCCGGCTCCAGGTGCGCCTTGATCGAGGTACGCGAGCCCTCGGCGACCAGCGGCTGCCCCAGCGCCCGCTCGATCCCGGCCAGCACGGCCGCGAACCGCTCGCCGCGCGGGTCGAGCACGTCGGCGCAGTAGCCGGTCACCACCCGCGGCGGTCCCCCGGGCGGCGCCGCCGGCAGCGGCCAGGCGGCCAGGTCCCGCGCGCGGGCCGGGTTCGCGCCCGCACACAGCGCGAACTGCGACAGGCTGCTCGCGTACGTCACCGCGCAGCGGGTGCCGAGCGGATCGCCGCTGTCGGTACG
>Ga0081455_10004671_pt1 | contig 15247 bp, 15 predicted proteins | sample TabmetS3T2R1_FD_70207 | JGI IMG/M metagenome (GOLD analysis project Ga0081455, IMG submission 70207) | Tabebuia heterophylla rhizosphere microbial communities from the University of Puerto Rico - S3T2R1 | ecosystem: Host-associated > Plants > Roots > Rhizosphere ... | reverse complement strand
ACCATCCTCGTCAGCATCAGGGTCGGGGTTGAGAAACAGATGGTCGTACAGACGCACCTGAGCCGGAATTGCATGCGCTGCCGAGACCCAGTGGATGGTACTCTTGACCTGGCGTCCATCCGGCGCCCAGCCACCGCGCGTGGCAGGATCATAGGTACAGCGGAGTTCGACGACCTCGCCGGTTCTCTCGTCCTTCACTACCCCCGTGCAAGTAATATAGTACGCGTAGCGCAGACGCACCTCGCGGCCAGGGGCGAGGCGGAAGAACTGCCGCGGCGGGTCCTCGCGGAAATCATCGCGCTCAATGTAGAGCACACGCGAGAAAGGCACCTGGCGCGTGCCCATACTGGCGTCTTCGGGATTATTCACGGCCTCCATCTCTTCCACCTGGCCCTCGGGATAGTTCTCAATGACCACTCGCAAGGGACGCAATACCGCCATGACACGCTGGGCCCGTTTATTCAAATCCTCGCGCAGGCAGTGTTCGAGCAGGGCAGTATCGACCACGCTATCGCGCTTGGCCACACCAATGCGCTCGCAGAATGTCCGGATCGACTCCGGCGTGTAGCCCCGCCGTCGCAGCCCTGAGATGGTTGGCATACGTGGATCATCCCAACCACTGACGTGTCTCTGGTTCACCAGTTGCGATAACTTGCGCTTACTCATCAGCGTGTAGCTCAGATTGAGGCGCGCAAACTCGATCTGCTGCGGATGGCACGGGGTCTGCAGTTGGTCAAGGAACCAGTCGTACAGGGGGCGATGGTCTTCGAATTCCAGGGTACAGATGGAATGCGTGATGCCCTCGATCGCATCCGACACGCAGTGCGCATAGTCGTACATGGGGTAGATGTACCACTTGTCGCCCGTACGATGATGCGAGGCGCGCAGAATACGGAACATGACTGGATCGCGCATATTCAGATTGCCCGAGGCCATGTCAATTTTGGCCCGCAGGGTATGCGCCCCTTCGGGAAATTCTCCGGCGCGCATACGCTCGAACAAGTCTAAGTTCTCGGCAACCGAGCGCGTCCGGTACGGACTGTCCTTGCCCGGTTCGGTGAGCGTGCCACGGTACTCACGCATTTCCTCAGGACTCAAACTGCACACATAGGCTTTGCCGGCTTTGATGAGCTGCACGGCGTACTGGTACAGTTGCTCGAAATAGTCCGAGGCATAGAACAATTTATCGCGCCAATCAAAGCCTAGCCAGCGTATGTCGTCTTGCATCGATTCAACGTATTCAACATCTTCCTTGATAGGATTGGTATCGTCAAACCGTAAATGGCACACGCCATTGTTCTCGGCGGCAAGACCAAAATTGAGGCAGATGGCCTTGGCGTGCCCAATATGCAAATAGCCGTTTGGCTCTGGGGGAAAACGGGTGACCACGCGGCCACCGTTTTTATTCTTCCGCCGGTCTTCGGCAATGATGTCACGGATAAAGTGCGAGGGGGACGTCGTATCTGGTGTGGGCATAAGTACAGCTCCTGTCTCGCTTGTCTGTCTGGGGGACTTGCCCCCTATATCGGCTCTATACTGATCCTGTGTGTAGCAAGGAGTATACCACTCTCAGGCCGTGAGAGGGATAGAGGATACGATCTGTAACGCCGTGTGCATAGCATCACCTCCTGACCGTGTTCACTCCATCTCTTTATACACTGTGAAACGCTCTAGCTGGAGTGTGTCACGGACCTCCTGCGATAGAGTCGCCATACGCTCATCTAACTGAATGCCAGTCGCATCAGCGATGCGCACCATGCGTTCAAAATTCGATGCCACTCCGGCCGCATCCACCATTGCTTCTGGACTGATGCCCTCGATCACTGCATGACGCGCATGGGTCAAGGCTGCATCGTCATCCCTCACCACGGCCTCAGCAAAGGCGATCAAGAGATTGCCGTGCTCGACACCACTGCTGCTTGCCACCTCGTGGTCCATCAAGGCTGACAGATTCACCTTGATGCCACGATGCTCACTGCTCGCACGGAGCAGATACGAGTGGGCACTGGTTCAATAAAAACATTGGCGTAACGCTGATACTCGACCGGCAATCAACTCTATTTGCATGCGATTCAGCGCTCCAGCTGAGGCACTCGGATCACGTACCTGCCCCATGGGTAAGTAGTGGACGGCGCTCAGATCGTAGAGCGTCCGCACTTCGTCCGGTACCAGACTCAGCGCGCGCACTACATTGCCCACAGCCTGGCCACCGTACAAGTCCGCTTCCGCGCCTGTGGCACGGTCGACAGGGATCATGGGCACCCAGGCGTCTTCCTGCATGGCGCCGGGTGGACGGTAATACGATGGGGCACCGGGCTGCGGCTGCGGTAGCGCGTGGAGTGGCACACCAATGCCGCGACAGAAGCTGTCTATGCTGACCATGGCTACTAGCGTGCCGATGATCTCAACGTAGTGCTCTGCGGACAGACCAGCGGCCAGGAGATCCTTGCACCACTGCCGCGACAATCGTCCGGGATCCGTGACGACCCGATGGATCGCTTCCACAGCGGCGGCGGGGAGCGTACCGTGATGATCGTGCTCACCCTCGACCGCTGCCGGTGTGAGAGCCTGACACCGTGCCTGACAGAGCGCACAGTGCCGAGCTTGCCGCACTTCAGTCGCAATGGCGACGCGCTCGGCGCCAGTCCACCACGCTCCCGGCGACGCCAGACGCTTCCAGAAGCGCGTGTGCGCCGCTGCAAAGTCGTCGCGCACGGGGACGAGGGCAGCGCTGTAAGAGATGTCTTGCATAGAGACCTCCTGTTTGCACAACGTCGAGAGCAGAGCCATGCCAGGTCACTCCCGGGGCGTGGCAGCCACTTTCCGATACATCACATAGGCGCCGTAGAACGAGACACAGAAGGGCACACAGGGCGTTATGAGCATCTTGACGAACACCTGGGGTGTCGCTGCACCAGCCAGGAGGACATCGCCTTGATTGACAGCGATAATTGTGCCACCCACAACAGTTGCAATGATGAGGCTCCGTCTCACGGTCCTCCATCCTGGTCGCAACGCTTCGGTACCTGCAGCAGTATTGCTATTGAGGAGAGCGCCCAGCAGCGTGACACAAAAGGGGATGAGCGGGGTCAACAGCGCTTTGAGCACGACCCGGCCCGTTATTTGCCCAGTAAAGATGGCGTCGCCATGATGCACCAAGACCAACAGGCTGCCCACAAGCACTGCTGCCAGGAGGGCTCTGCCAAGCACCTGGCGCGTATAGAGGAGGGCCAGACGTAGACGCCAGGAGCTTTGCATTGAGAGTGGTGCTGGAGGGGTCATGCAATGCGTAGTCCTAGATGACGCCACTGGCATGGCGCAGAGTATTCATGCAGGCAGTCCGCTGCAAGTTAAACACCAGGCCGCAGCAGACCACCCCGTCTTGCCAGAGAACCGTAGTATAGCCCCTGGCAACCCGTATGTACACAGGCGGATTCCCAGACGCCTGGCCGGCATGGCTGGCAGCGTCATGCCTTGCTTGCGCGCATCTTGACACGTACCCCTGATCGGAGTATGGAAGCAGCATAGTGTCCATACAGATGGGGCATGACTTCGAGAAAGGAGCGCTCTATGAGCCTGCACCCCTTCGGACAGGATAAATTTATCGCCATCAATGGTTTGCAACTCCACTACGTCGAGTGGGGAAGTCCGGGAAATCCCTCGCTCGTCTTGTTGCACGGTTTTCAGAGCAACGCGCACACCTGGGACACCTTTAGCCAGGCCATGAGTGACACTTACCATGTGCTGGCACTGGATCAACGTGGGCACGGAGATACCTCATGGGCGCCCGATGGGAACTATGCCCCAGAATCCTCGGTCAGTGATATCGACGGTTTTATCACGGCCCTGCGTCTCGCCCCGACGGTAGTGATCGGGCATTCCATGGGTGGACGACACGCGGCCATGGTGGCAGCCAATTATCCTGATAAGGTCAGGAAGGTGGTGATCGTGGACACCGCCGCAGAGTTTTCCCCAGCCATGCGCAGCCAGCAGCCGACGACTGACGCGCCGCCACAGCATGAGACGTTCGACACATTTGAGGAGGTGGTGCAGAATGGCATCAAGCAGTATCCATTGACGCCTGAGGCGGAGCTGCGTCATGCGAATTACTACAATCTGTACCGGGGGGCTGACGGTAAGTGGTGCTGGCGGTGGGATATCAACCTGTTACAGTGGCGACGCAGGAACCGCAGCACTCCAGGAGACCTGTACACCTATCTCCAGCGCATACAGTGCCCGACGCTGCTCATCCGCGGGCAACGGAGTCCGCTGCTCACGCCTGAAGTGGCCCAGAAGATGATCCAGGCCCTGCCCAATGGCCGTACCGTGGACATTGCCAACGCGGCGCACACGGTGAATGCCGATAATGCGCCGGAGTTTAATGCAGTTACCGCGGCGTTTCTGAAGGAGTAGGGGTTAGCAAGGCTTCGACATAGGTGTCGCCGATATGCCCAGCGGCTTTGAGCTGTTCCACCTCCTCCGGGCTGTAGCCTAAAAGTTCGCCGTATACATAGGCATTATGCTCACCCAGACAACAGGGGGGGCGGCGAATGGTGCCGGGCGTATGGGACATCTGCCATAAGACTCCCGGATAGGCATGCGTGCCGGCGTCGGGGTGCGTGACTCTGGTAAAAAAGCCACGCGCCTGCAGATGCGGGTCCTTATAGGCATCGGCAGCCGAGAGTACCGGGCCACTAGTTACACCATGCGCCTGGAGATGGTGCGCCACTTCGGTCGGTGTGCACTGGCGCGTCCAGGTTGCCAGCGCCTGATCGAGTTCGTCCTGGTGTTGCAGACGACCAGCCGTCGTCAGAAAACGTTCTGAAGTCGCCCATTCTGGCTGTCCGAGGGCGACGCACAAACGCTGCCACTCTGCATCATCAGCCACGGCAATGGTGACCCAGGTGCCCTCGCCAGCGCACGGATAGACGTTGTGCGGCGCCATGCGGGGATGGTGATTGCCCAGAGGGCGGGCATCACGCTGATTCATTTGCGCATCCAGGAAAAATTCTCCCAGGTGAGGCAGCATATTCTCGGACTGCGCAAACTCAATGAACTGTCCCTGACCAGTTCGCTCGCGGTAATGCAGGGCTGCCAGCAACGCCAAGGCCGCGCCAGGGCCACTCGCAGCGTCCATATGTACGACCGATGGCACCTGGAGGCGCTCGACATCGTCCGGGTAACCGCGTACTGCCGTAAAGCCACATAAACCTTCCACACCAATGCCAAAAGCCTGCGTGGTTTTATACGGGCCAGAGAGGCCAAAGGCCGGCATAGTCATCACGATGATGTCTGGCTTCCAGCTGCACAGCACCTCATACGAGAACCCCATGCGGTCCATGACTTCAGCAGAGAAGTTATCAATGACCACATCGCTACACTGCACCAGACGCTGCACCACTTCTTGCCCCTCTGGGCGTCGGACGTCGACCGTCATACTCAGCTTGTTGCGGGCATGGCAGTTAAACATGGCGTGGCGGTTCCACGGACGCGCGCCAGGCGTGCGATCGGCATACGCCACGACCACGCGAGAGCCGGTGGCCATGAGTTCGGGTGACGGACGGGGCGTGTAACCGCGCGTGGCACTGGGGAAGTAGTGCAGCGATTCTACACGAATGACCTCGGCGCCACAGTCGGCCAGCATCATCGTGGCATAGGGCCCGGCATAGACATTGGTGAAGTCGGCGATGCGGATGCCTTCGAGCGGCAATGGAAACATGGGACCAGTTCTCCCTGTAGACAGGCAGTCATCCTCTAGACAATCACACCGGTCTTGCGCAACTCATGCACATCTGCGTCCGTCAGTTGCAGCAGTTCACGTAACACCCGCTCCGTGTCCTGCCCCAGGAGTGGCGCTGGCCGGCGTATCTGCCAGGGCGTGAGACCAGGACGGAACGGCGCACCGGGGAGCTTCCAAGTGCCGGCCACCGGGTGCGTCACGGTGACAAAGGCACCGCGTTCGACAAAGTGGGGATCCTCGAGGACCTGCGCTGGCGTATTCACGGACGTCCCCGGCAGGCGGACCTTTTGTGCTTTGCGCACGATCTCTTGCCGCGTGTGACGCTGCAGCCAATCGTGAAAAATCTGCATGAAGGGCGCCCGGTTCGCGGGGTTCAAGCGCGCCTCCTCCGTCCCAAAGCGTGGGTCGTCGTTGAGTTCCGGCATCTCCATCATCGCCACCAGACGCGGCCACCAGTTCATGGTACAGCGGATGTCAACATACCCATCCCGGCAGCGAAAGATTCCAGCAGGTAAAATGCCCACTGGCCGGGGGTCGCCTGTGCCTGGGTTGTCGCCGGTATACTGGTAGGCTACCAGGGACGTCATACGGCGATCTATGGAGCCAGCCTGCGTTTCGAACAATGAGACGTCAATATGTTGCCCCACCCCATAGCGGCGCACCCCCATCAGGCCTACCATAGTGGCTGTCGCCGCCACTGCCCCTCCCTGATAGAGGGTGAGATTGGGCGCCTGTTTGAGAGGTTCACGGCCAGTGGCTCCGCTCGTGTACATCTCCCCACCCATCCCGTACAGTGTCAGATCCTGGGCACGCCAATCCCGGTAGGGGCCAGTCTGGCCAAAATTGGACACAGACGTCATGAGCAGACGTGTGTTGACCGGGCGCAGATCAGGATAATCGAGTCCGAGGGCGGGCATCACGCGTGGATGAAAATTTTCGACCACCACATCTGCTTTGGCCACCAGCCGCATAAAGAGCTGCCGGCCACGCAACAGTTTGAGGTTGAGCGTGACGCTCTCCTTGTTGGTATTGAGGTGCAGGAAAAGCCCGCTCTTTTCTGGATGCGGCACATCATCTGGAAAGGGGCCGAGCCGACGGCACGGGTCGCCGCCGTCCGGGCGCTCGATTTTGATCACACGCGCCCCGTAGTCGGCCAAGAGCTTGGTACAGTAGGGGCCGGCAATATAGTGCGTCAGATCCAGTACTAACACATCGTCGAGGGCTTGGGGTGGCATAGACTCAATACGTTTTGGAAGTATAGCATGATACGTTGTCTGCCCGATGATGCATCACCGACAAGCTGACACGCGGGCGTTATCATAGCACAGAATCCTGGTCATATGCATACAGGGTATAGTGTGATCTAGATCACATCTTAGAGCACAATCCTAAGCACACGGAACCCCACCGCGTCGAGACGGCTCTCAGGGGGACGGTAGCCGCGACTAGACGAGCGGCAGCGCCAGGCGACATTACTCCGGCCACCGCCCCGGAACACACGGCTGACGCCGGATGCCGGCCCCTGTGGATCTGTTACAGCCCCTATCGGATAGGTTTCATACCAATCATGGACCCATTCCCAGACGTTGCCATGCATGTCATGCAATCCCCAGATATTGGGTTTTAATTGCCCTACTGGATGCGACGTATGCGCCGCGTTCCCCCCGTACCAGGCGTATTCATCCAGCCGGCTCACGTCACTGCCAAAGCTATAGGCGGTCGTCGTTCCAGCGCGTGCCGCGTATTCCCATTCCGCCTCAGTGGGTAAGCGGTAGCGTGTCTTACCTTCTTCGACATTGAGCCGCCGCAGGAACTCCTGCACATCCTCCCAGGAGACCTGCTCGACAGGGAGATTCCGCTGGCCTCGCCAGGAACTGGGATTATACCCCATCACCCCTTCCCACTGGGCCTGTGTCACTTCATATTTGCCTAAATAAAAAGGCTGGTTGATGCGGACTGTGCGTATGGGCTGCTCGTCGGGATAGCTGTCGATGGCTCCCATCGTGAATGTACCGGCAGGAATCAGCATGAACTCCATCCCGATGCTATTGGTGAGGCGTGAGGCGAGCCCTGCACCCTGCTCCTGCGCGGAAATGGCCAGGTGATATAGGGCGAGGGCTGCGAGAAGCAAGGCGCAGGCAGCCTGTAAAGCCACGCTAGATGTCACGACACGCTGGGGAGGATGTGAACTTTGCACACTGCGTGTGTCTGAGGAAGGCTTGCCTGTATCCCATATACTCTCTGTATCCTATTGCTGCTCTTAAGCACCGTAGCATGCCATGGTTACTATACCAAAACTTGTGAAGATGAGCTACTTGTCGAGGTGGGCACCTATAGCGTATGCTCATGCTGCTCTGGTGCAGAACACATTGCTACAGAGCACCTCGTCGTTATCCCCTCAAAAAATGCCGCAGGCCAGACCGGTGGCGAGCAGCATCCCCAATTCTTCGCATTGTGTGAGATGTTCTGTGGTGACAGTACCGCGACAGATCACGGGTTCTGCGACCTGGCGCATGGGATAACCTAGCAGAATGCGATCGATCTGGCGCACTGCACCGGCTCCATCGTTGCCGGCACTGACAAATAAGGCATAGGGGAGGTTGAGGCGATAGGGCTGAGCGATGTAGAAGGTGCGGTCAAAGAAGTCTTTGATGGCCCCTGACATATACCCAAAATTTTCCGGTGTGCCAAACAGTACGCCGTGACAGGTGAGTAGATCCTCCAAAGTGGCCTCGAATGCCCGTACCAGTCGTGTGTATGTCTCTGGCACTTGACAGGCACCGTGGTATACAGCCTGCGCCAATTGTTCGGTGTTCCCGGTTTGGGAATGGTACACAATCAGTAATGTTTTCACTGGTGCACAGATATAGGTTGTATCTCAGCTTGCTGCCTCGCTGCGCTATGACGCCGTGTGCTGTGGTGGCTCAGCCACCTCGATGTCCTCGAACAGGGCCGCCAGGGGAAGCCGAAAGTGCTCGGCAACCTTGTCATGTGCACCCATTGGGCCTAGCTCTACCATCTTATCATCCACCACCTCGTAGAGGACATCCTCCTGCGGCAGAACTGTGCCATAATTGGTTGGATGGTGTGTGCTCAGCCTATGTGTCTTCCCTTGCTGTGGGAGGCCCTTCTCCTGGTATCATGCGACAGTATGAGAGAAAATCTGACCAGCGTCAATCGCATGTGGAGCATTGCGGTCTTCTAAAGGTCAGATGTAGCGCTGATCGCTCGCCCGCGAGTTTCATTTTACTGTACGCGTCATTTGTTTTACTATACAAGGCACCATGTAAGGGAGAGCCGATTCGGAAGGGCGTCGTGCACATTTCGGGAGGGTTTGACATTGGCTATTAGTATGAATCCGTTACTGTCACCGGTAGAGCCACTCAAGGTGGACTACGACCGCGAGCGCTTTGAGGACATTGGGTACATGACCTGTATGACCTTAGTGCTGCTCGGGAACTATGCCCAGACCGGGCATTTTGGCGGGCCGTTGGCCTACACACCGTACAACGTCGCGATGCATTTGGCCGGGCCGGAGCTAGGTGGGCTGCGCTATGACTACCGCAAGCCCAAACATCCATTCTGCGACAAATTCATGCTCGCTGGTGGACACAACATCCCTACCTCATATGCCCTGTGGATGATTATGGGCGAGGCCATGGCACGCAAGTATGCGCGCAGCGGCGATCCACGCTACTATGTCGACCCACAGGTGGCCATCTTGCCCATCGATGCGTTGGGCTTTCGCCGTGGTGCTGGAGCCCTGCGCAGCCTGCTGCAGGAGCACGGGCTGGCAGATGATCCACTCTTTGCACAGGCCAAAGTGCGCGGCATTCGGTCCCTGGCAGGCCATGCGGAAACGACGGATCTGACGAACGATGTGAATGGTGGTCCATCCGGGATTGGCATCGCCACTGCCGCTGGCAAAGCAGCGTTCTGGGATTTTGTCGGAGCCCCGCATTCCTTAAAAGTGCTGGCCCTCGAAGGCGAATTTGCCATGACCGAGGGGCACGCCCAGGAACTGAAGACGCAGGCCCTGGCGCTACAAGTGGGCAAACGTCTGCGCATCCTTTTATCCTACAATAACGCTGGGATTGATGACACACTCGTGGGCGGGGTGATTGCGCCAAAGTATGATCGCTACCAGATTGACGACCAGTGGACTTCCTACGGCTGGAATGTCTTTGCCCTGGAGCACGGCAATAATTACGACCAAATCCTCGCCGCCCTCAAAACTATGGAGGATTGGGATCCTGCAGATCGCCGTCCAATGATTGTGATTGGCCGGACGGTGAAGGGCTACTGGCCCGGTGCCGTGGACGGCAAGATCCCGGGATATGGCGATCAGCTCGTCAGTTACCCCAGCCACCCGTATGCTCTGCGCATGAATTCGGAGTATTTTATCGCTCTCGCTGAGACGTTTGAGAAGCAGTATGATGTAGCGTTCCAGGGTATTCGGCAGGGACCTGTCACCGATCAGCGTGAGCGCCTGATCCAGTTCAAGACCAATATTGACGTGGTCATGTCATTGCTCGATCGCAATGGATTGGGCGATTGGCTGGCCGATCGCCTCGTGGCCATCGGTGAGACACTGCAAGATGACCTGCCGCTGCGCATTGATACGCAGCGCGATCCCTTCCAGGATGAGCGCCTGCGCGTGGCCAATCTCCCTGCTGAGCCACAACGTGTGACGGTGCGCCATCCGGTCTCTGGCGCCGAGAAACACGTCGACATCGCCCTGTTCCGCAAGCCCGGGGATGTCGCTGGCACCCGCCGGGCCATTTCGGAAATTCTCAAGTGGATGAATTATGTGACGGACAACCGATTTATTACCCTGGCCGCGGATCTCTCCGAGTCCATTAACGTGGAACACGGCCACCTCTGGGGTCACTACGATCCAGACACCAATCCGATCGGCACTCGGTTCAAAGCCGCCATTGAGGAAGCCGGCAATGCCTCCTCGGCCATTGGGCTCGTCGGCCAGAGTGCCGCGCTCGACCCGCAACAATTCGCCGGGGTGTGGGCCTTGAGCGGTACCTATGGGGCCTTTACCCCCCTCATGTACCTGCCAGCTCGCGTCTGGAGTCAGCAGAATCAGGACAGTCGGTTCCGTATGGGGGTGCTACATATTTTAGCAGGGCATTCTGGACCGGAGACCGCCGCAGATGCGCGCACACACTTTGGCATCTTCGCGCCACAGGTGTGGAAACTCTTTCCGCGTGGCCAGGCGATTCATCTCAGCTTCTGGGATTACAACGATGTTGCTCCCGGCTATTTTGCCGCGGCGGAGATTGCGGCCAGAGAGGCCAAGGTGGGCATTATTATCCTGGAAGTGGCCCGACCCGATTTCCCAGTGGCAGACCGCAGCACGTTTGCCGATACCGATCTCAAAGCCGCAGCAAAAGGGCTGTATGTCATTCGCGATTTTGCTCCAGGGCAACCTAAGCATGGCTATGTGGTTGTGCAGGGGTCGAGTTCGACTGTCAATCTGGTCAGGGCACTTCCACGCCTGGCGCAGGCCGGCGTGAACGTCAAAGTCATTGCGGCCATTAGCGAAGAGCTCTTCGACCGGCAACCCGAGGCGTATCGTCAGTCGGTGCTGCCACCGGAGGCGCGCTACGACCTCATGGTGGTGAGCACCGGGACACGCCGCATGTGGCCCATCAGAGATGTAGGGCCGCTGACGGACGAGTATTCCCTGACTTCTGATTGGGACAACCAGTGGCTCACTGGCGGCCTCGAACCCGATGTCATTGCTGAAGCGCACCTCGATACCGAGTCGATTTTTGCCGGTATTCAACGCTTCGCCAATGAGCGGACACAACGCCTGACGCGCCAGCGCACGATGCTGGGGGCGTTGGGCTAAGACTACAGGCGTAAGGCTACGGATCCTCCCTCTCCCTCGGGGAGAGGGAGCAGTCGGAGGACTACGTCATGCGAGAAGAAATCGCAGTTGGAGATCAGGTGTTTGTTGCTGACGGTGGTGAGGTGTTCGGCGCGGTGCGGCAAGTCGCACCGCACGGCCGGTCTGAGCTGGTGATCTACGTCGAGAATGCGGGGGACTTTGTGGTGCCGCTCGAGGCGGTCGAGGCGGTCCATTCGCAGAAGGTCATCGTGAACTGCAGAAAGCTAGAGCCGCGTCTGCGCGAGGCCATCGGCCACGCTCACGACGCAGAGGAACCGGGCGCTTGACTCGTGGAGGGGCTATTATGAAGATCGTACGCTTTTCCCAGAATGGACATACTCCCCGTCTCGGCTGCTACGTACACCAGGACGAGGTCATGGATCTGGCTGCGAGCTGTGTCGCCTTCCTCACTGCGCATGGTGTGGTCCGTGCCACTACCATTGCTGACGCCCTCTTTCCGCAGAGTACACGCGGCTTGCTGGAGGGAGGTATCGCGACCCAGGAGATGCTGGCTAAGATGATGCAAGGGCTCACGGATGGAACGTTCGAGCCCGTAACTGTCCTGGCTACTGAGGTACGGTTCCATGCTCCCATCCACGACCCGGGCAAATTTATCTGCATTGGCCTCAACTATACTGACCACGCTGCAGAGACAGGTAACCCCACGCCGACAGAGCCCCCTGTCTTCCCCAAGTGGAACACCGCCATTCTGGATCCCGATGAGCCCATTCTACGGCCGCGGGGCGAGACGCGGCTCGATTGGGAAGTCGAGCTGGGTGTGGTCATTGGCAAGACTGCGCGCTACGTCACCAAGGAGCAGGCTCTCGACTATGTCTACGGCTACACCATCATCAACGACGCCAGTGCCCGCGACTTCCAGTTCGTGACGAGCCAGTGGGCGGCTGGCAAGATGGGCGATACCCTGGCCCCAGTGGGACCCTATATTGCAGACAAGACCGAGATCCCCAACCCCCACCTGCTTGACCTCAAGACGTGGGTGAATGGTACCCTCATGCAGCACGGCAACACGCAGAACTTCATCTTCGACGTGCGCTACCTGGTGAGCTATCTCTCGCAACTTCTGACACTGTCGCCAGGCGACTTGATCGCTACTGGTACGCCAGCCGGTGTGGGCTTCTCGCGCAAGCCACCCGTCACCCTCCAGCCCGGGGACACGGTACGCATGGAGATCACGGGCCTCGGTGTGCTCGAGAATCAGGTTAAGGACGCCTAGCCGTTCACTCTGCGAGGAGCTTGATACGCATTGTAGCGGCTTCCGGCCAATAGCCAGCGGTGGTGGTGCTGTCGATGGTGGTGACCACATACCTGAAACCGGCTCCGGTCGCTTCGGTCTCGGTCAGGCCAGTACGAGCGATTTCCAGCTCGCAGACTTTGGTGATGGCTGTCCCCAGGACGCCGGGGAATGTGGCGTACTCCCCACCGATGTTGATCCCTGCCACCCGCCCCTGCTTATTGGCAATAGTGCCCAGGTGCAGGTTCACCGCCCGCTGCGACACCCAATGCAGCGCCTCGGTACAGTCCCCTGCGGCCCAGATGCCCTCCACTCATCGCCTCCACTCATGATAAGTGACCCATCTTGCCGCTTTGGTAATCCTCCATCGCTTGGCGAATCTCCTGGGGATTGTTCATAACGAACGGTCCATACCCCACGATGGGTTCATCAATCGGCTCGCCGCACAGCAGGAGAGCCGTCGCGTTTTTCGCACAGTCGATGCAAATGCTCTGCCCCGCGCGGTCGAACAGTCCGACCTCCGCTGTCTCGATTGGCTCGGAGCCGTTTACGCGCACCGCACCTTTGAGCACTACGAGCGCCGTCGTGTAGCCATCAGGGACCTCCAGGTCCGTGCGTTCGTCACTCGTGAGGCGGAGGTCCCACACGTGGATGGGCGTGAAGGTGTTGGCTGGTCCCTTCACCCCCGCGAACTCGCCAGCGATGACGCGCACGGCGCCGTGGCTGCTAGGGAGGCTTAGCGTCGGGATCTGGCTGCTCACGATGCTCTGGTAACGCGGCGGCGCCATCTTGTCCTTGGCGGGCAAATTCACCCACAGCTGCACCATTTCAAACATGCCGCCACGTCGCGCGAACTCACGACCATGGAATTCTTCGTGGACCAGGCCAGATGCCGCGGTCATCCACTGCACGTCGCCGGGACCAATACGCCCACCGCCGCCGGAGGAGTCCCGGTGTTCCACTTCGCCCTCGTAGACGATGGTGACCGTTTCGAACCCGCGATGCGGGTGCTCGCCGACACCGCGGCGCTCTTCCGTCGGCGTGAACTCCATGGGGCCGGCGTAATCGAGCAGAAGGAACGGGCTCAGGACCGCCCCCAGGTTCGGGTAGGCAAAGAGCGTCCGCACGGGGAACCCATTGCCGACCCAATGACGGTCTACACTGCGGTGGATACCGCGGAGCTTCTTGATTGACTTTGCTTTGTTCGTTGGTTGCATTGAGGCCTCCCTCGTGTGCTTCGGCTTGATAGACTTTATAGAGATGTTCCTCTCTCTTGTCGCAGCCTAAACGGCGGGCTCGCAGTCGGTAGCAAAGGCCGTTTGATGTACCTCTAGTCTATCTCATCATCAGGGCTTATCCCTATAGCCACGGCTCAACGTCGTCTGACGCGGTACCCAACCGATGCACGGTCCCAGGTGGACGTGCTCAAGCCCCGCTCGCGCAGCTTGTTCTTCTGAATCTTTTGCGACGGGGTCTTGGGGATCTCCTCGACCACCTCGATATAGCGCGGCACCGCGAAGTAGGGCATGCGCTCCACGCAGAAATCGAGCAGCTTGATCGGATCCGGTCGCTCGGCGCCGGCCTCGAGCACCAAGCACACGAGCACCTCATCCTCGCCGCCCTCGTCGGCTTTGACCGCGACCGCAGCGACTTCTGCAATGCCTGGATAGTCGAGCAGCACCGCTTCGACCTCGTACGAAGAGATGTTCTCGCCGCGACGTCGAATCGTGTCCTTGATGCGATCGATGTACCACAGGTAGCCGCGCTCGTCAATGCGCCCAGCATCCCCAGTATGAAACCAGAAGTTGCGCCAGGTTTCGACCGTGTGCTCGGGCATGCCGTTGTAGCCTTGCATGAAGCAAAATGGTTCCTTCGGCCGCACCAGAATCTCGCCCACGGTACCGATCGGCAGCAGCTCGTCAGTCTCGGGATCGGCGATGATCACCTCGAAAAACTCGTCCCAGATTTTCCCCGAGCAGCCGGCCTCATCCGGCGCATCGAGCGGGCACGCCACCGGCAGGCCACACTCGGTCATGCCGAACAGCTCATTGAACTTCGGGATCCCGAAGCGCTCGCGCAGCGCGCGCAGCGTGTCTGCGGTGACGGGTAATGCGGACAGCAGCCGTAGCTGGTTGTCGCGGTCGCTCGGCTTGGGCGGCTGACGCAGCACGAAATCGGTCATGACACCAAGTGTGTTAGTGATCGTGGCGCGGTGCTTGCGCACCTCGTCGATCCAGGTGCTGGCGCGAAATTGCCGCGTCAATATTGCGTAGCCACCAGCCTGCAAGATGCTGTAGAACTGCATCAGGAGACCCTGCGCATGGAACAATGGCATGCAAATGTAGTAGCG
>Ga0081455_10004669_pt1 | contig 15248 bp, 15 predicted proteins | sample TabmetS3T2R1_FD_70207 | JGI IMG/M metagenome (GOLD analysis project Ga0081455, IMG submission 70207) | Tabebuia heterophylla rhizosphere microbial communities from the University of Puerto Rico - S3T2R1 | ecosystem: Host-associated > Plants > Roots > Rhizosphere ... | reverse complement strand
CAAGGGACGACCTCGACAACCGCGGAAGAAACCACGTCGACAACCGCGGAAGAAACCACGTCGACAACCGCGGAAGAAACCACGTCGACAACCGCGGAAGAAACCACGTCGACAACCGCGGCCGCCGTCTCTCCGACGACGACCACGCCCGCAGGTGAATTGCCCCGCACGGGCGGCACGATCAGCCCGATGCTGGCAGTCGGTGCGGCGCTACTGGCGAGCGGTGGTCTGCTGGTTGCGTACGCACGTCGCTTCCGCGCCTCGTAGTAGAGAGACGGTCGCACCGCGAGTCGCCCCCACGGGCAGGCCAGAGTCCAGGGCCCGATCGGCGGATGTACGCCGGTCGGGCCCTGGCCGGTGCCGCAGGCTCAGGCCAGCAGATGACGTGATCCCAGTTGGCCGACGCGAAGCGGTCCCCCGGAGAGCACAGGTAACTGGGGACCGCCCGCGCAGGGTCGCTACCCCTAAAGGCGCGGGTGCATACGGCCGGCTACTGCCTGGGCCCGTCGAGCGGGCGAGCGTGGGCCCGCATACGGATCTCGTCGACCGTCACCGACGCCATCGTGATGGCGTTGCGGCACGACCGGGCGCACTCCGGGTGGAGCTGTTCGGTCACCTCTCGCACGTCCGCTATGAGCTCCGTGATGCGAGCGACGATCTCGTCGACCCTCGCTAGGAGCAGGTCACGTACCTTGGGGTGTGCCATCGGACCTCCATCCGGTGGTCAGGGGGCCGGTCGTACGCACGGCGCGGCCCCCGCTTGTGAGTCATCTGGTGAGTCATCACGTCTGGACACGCCCGGACAGGTGAGGAACCTGCAGGGGCGAAAACCCTGTCCAGCTACGCTCCCTGGACATGCCTGGACACCGCTACCCCAAGGACTTCTTCCGCCCGCTGGCGGTTGGCGCGCCCGCGCCTCTGCGGGAGATCCCGGTCCGGCCCTCGCGGATGATCCACTTCTTCCCGGCGTCGAACCCGAAGATGGTGGCCAAGGTGCCGGACATGGCCGCCCAGGTCGACGTCCTGCTCGCCAACCTCGAGGACGGCGTGCCGGCGGCCGACAAGGAGGCCGCCCGGGCCGGGATGGTCGACGTGGGGAAGAAGTGGGGCGCTCCCGACACCCAGCTGTGGACCCGCGTCAACTCCCTCGACTCACCCTGGGGGCTCGACGACCTCATCACGGCCGTCACCGAGGTCGGCGACGCTCTCGACGTCATCATGATCCCGAAGGTCGAGGGACCCGAGGACATCCACTACGTCGATCGCCTGCTGGCCCAGCTCGAGGCTCGGGCCGGGCTCACCGAGCCGCTGCTGGTGCACGCCATCCTCGAGACCGCCCGCGGCGTGGCCAACGTCGAGGAGATCTGTGCCGCCAGCCCCCGCGTGCAGGGTCTGTCGCTGGGGCCCGCCGACCTGGCCGCCAACCGGAGGATGAAGACCACCCGCGTGGGCGGCGGCCACCCGGGCTACCTGGTGCGCCAGGACCCCGACCCCGACGACCCGGACGCACCGCGTGCCACCTACCAGCAGGACCTGTGGCACTACACGCTGGCCCGCATGGTCGACGCCTGCGTGTCCAACGGCGTGCTGCCGTACTACGGGCCGTTCGGCGACATCAAGGACGTCGTCGCCTGCGAGGACCAGTTCCGCAACGCCTTCCTGCTCGGCTGCGTCGGCGCCTGGAGCCTGCACCCCACGCAGATCGACATCGCCAAGCGGGTGTTCAGCCCGGATCCCGCCGACGTGGCCCACGCCCAGAAGGTCATCGAGGCGATGGGCGACGGCACCGGCGCCATCATGCTCGACGGGAAGATGGAGGACGACGCCTCGGTCAAGCAGTGCAAGGTGATCGTCGAGCTCGCCCGTCAGCTGGCCGACCGCGATCCCGGGCTCGCGGCCGCCTACGGCTTCGCTGCCACCGAACGGTCGGACGAGTGAGCGCGACCGGCGAGCCTGCGCTCCGGCCCCGGCGGTCGGTGCTGTACATGCCGGGCGCCAACGAGCGCGCCCTCGCCAAGGCCGAGACCCTGCCCGCCGACGCCCTCATCCTCGACCTCGAGGACGCCGTCGCTCCCGACGCCAAGGCCGAGGCCCGCGACCGTGTGTGCGAGGCGGCGGCCTCGGGCCGCTACGGCGGCCGGGAGATCACCATCCGCATCAACGGCGCCGGCACGCCCTGGCACGACGACGACCTGCGGGCGGCCGCGGCCGCCGGCCCAGCCGCCGTGGTGGCCCCGAAGGTCGACTCGGCGAGCGCTGTGCACGCGATCGAGAAGGCGCTCGAGGCGGGAGGGGCCGGCGACGGCACCGCCGTCTGGGCCATGCTCGAGACGCCGGCGGCGACGCTGCGCGCCGAGGAGATCTGCGCCGCCTCCGAGCGGCTGACGGTGCTGGTGATGGGCACCAACGACCTCGCCAAGGAGCTGCAAGCCGAGCACGTTCCCGGGCGGCAGCCCCTGCTGGCGGGCCTCGGCCTGTGCCTGCTCGCGACGCGTGCCACGGGCAAGGTCATCCTCGACGGCGTTTACAACGACATCGCCGACGCGGACGGGTTCGAGGCGGAGTGTCGCCAGGGGCGCCAGCTCGGCTTCGACGGCAAGACATTGATCCACCCGGCCCAGCTGGAGCCCTGCAACCGGGTGTTCGCACCGGCGGCCGACGAGGTCGAGCGCGCCGGCCGCATCATCGAGGCGTTCGAGCAGGCGCAGGCCGAGGGCCGAGGCGTGGTCACCGTCGATGGCCGCATGATCGAGAACCTCCACGTCGACCAGGCCCGCCACACCCTGGCGTTGGCCGCAGCCATCGCCACCCTCGAAGGCGGCTGAGCCCTACCCGGAGGTGGCAGCGCGCGGGATCGACGCCGCTGGATTCGAACATCGCGCGTCAGCCGGGCGGAGGGAGGAAGTCGAGCAGGAGACCGGTCAGCTCGTCGGGAGCCTCGAGCGGGATCCAGTGACCGGCGCCGTCGATCCGCTCGTAGCGCCACTCACCGGTCACATGGGCGGCGGACCCGGTCACGTTCTCTTCGATGAGGGCCATGTCGTCCTTGCTCCACAGGCCCAGCGTGGGCCGGGACACGGGCGGCACCTCGAGGGCGGGCTCGACCAGCACCGACGGCGGGAGGTTGGCTCGGTACCAGTTCAAGGACGCCGTGAGGGCGCCCGGCCGGGACAGCTCCGAGATCACCGCGTCCGCGTCGGGATGCCGGGACCAGGCCCGGAAGTTGGCGTAGTCGTCGTCTGAGAGCCAGCGCTCCGCGACCCCCTCGAACAGGAACAGGAGCATGTACCAGGACTTCTCGCGCTGGGCGAGGCCAGCGGCACGGAACGCCGCCGGGTGGCCCACCGACAGGGCGACGAGACGGTCGACCCGATCGGGGAGGAAAGCTGCGAGCGCCCAGGCCACTGCGGCGCCCCAGTCGTGCCCGACCACGTGCGCACGCTCGATGCGCAGACGGTCCAGGAGGCCGACGATGTCGCCGAGGATGTTGGCCAGGCCGTAGGCCGCCACGTCCTCCGGCCGGTCGGAGGCACCGAACCCCCTGAGGTCTGGTGCGATCGTGCGAAACCCGCCCGTGGTAAGGGCCGGAACCTGGTGCCGCCAGAGCCGGTGGGAGTCGGGCCAGCCGTGAAGCAGCAGGACGGCGGGGGCCTCGGAACGGTCCGCCGGCTCCTCGACCTGGACTTCGAGCTCGATGTTGTCGACGCCGATGCGCATACTCACGATGCTCCTACAACCGACTTCCGGCCGACCAGGCCGACCAGCTCGCCGCGGCTCGGTCCCGGAGGCGGCTCGGCGGGGCCCAACGACATGACCTTCTCGGCCAGTCCTGGCCGGGCGAGCACGTCGGCGCTCCGTTCGAGCAGTGAGCGGATCGTCACCGTGGCCCGCAGTATGTCGGGGTCGCCGGCGGCGTTGCGCTGCAGCGCCTCGCCGAGCAGCCACGCCGGATCGTCGGTCTCATAGGGGACGCCGGCGATCTGCGCCTCGATCTCCGCCAATCGATGCCGGTCGAACGCCACGGTCTCGCGGTACCACGGTTCGACGACTTCCCTGGTCACCTCGTCCCAGCGCCACACCAGCCCCACGCGGTCGCCGGCCGGCACCGCCCTCAGCACGTTTCGTAGGCACAGCGCGTGCAGCAGGCCGATGGAGGCGCCTCGACCCACCGACGGATTTGTGCAGGCCCAGGCGTCGCCCAGCGCGATCAGTCCCGTGGCCACCGGGCCACCGGCCGCCCACAGCCGTCGGTGGCGGTCCTCGAGCTTGGCCATGACCTCGACGCCGTCGGAGATCGCCTCGCCTTCGAGCCAGTGGGCGGCGAGCGGGTAGCTCTTGACGATCCGCTCCCATACGTCGGCGTGGCGTGCGGCCCGCAGGACGGTGTCGCGGGCGCTCGTGATGACGCCCACGCCCCATGTGCCGTTGTCGGCCGGGAGCAGGAGGATCGACACCGAGTCGTAGGGCTGGAGCGGGGGACCGAACGCCGGCGGCACGGATCCGTCGTGCGAGCGGAAGTGCCGGCCGTAGTAGACGAAGCCCGAGTCCTCCCGTTCTTGCTCGAGTGGGCGGGCACCGACGGCTGCGAGCCAATCCGGCAGGGGTGAACGCCGTCCGCTGACGTCGACGACCAGGTCAGCGTGCAGCTCCTCGCCCGCGTCGGTGACGACGCCGACCACCCGGGGGATCCCCGCGTGCCGGGGCTCGATGTCCGTCACGAGACCCCGCACGGCGGCGCCGCGCCGGATCTCGAGACCCGGTTCGCGCGCCGCCAGGCGCGAGATCGCGGCCTCGACGACCGGGCGCCTACCAGTGAGCGCAGTGAACCGCTCGTCGCCGGGGCGGGTGCCCCCAGTGACCTGTACGGGAAGGCTGTCGATGACGTTCGTCCGCAGCGCACCCACCCCGTCGAGCGCGGCGACGACATCGGGTAGCTCGGCCTCGAGGATCTCGCGGAAGCGCGGCAGGAAGTAGTGGAGCATGCGGAACTGGTTGACGCCGCGCCGCTCCCAGCCTGTCCAGGCGTCGTCGGAGGACGACGGCGGCGGCGCCGGGTCACGCTCGAGCAGCCGGACCCGGTGGCCGTCGCGGGTCAACAGCAAGCTTCCGCAGAGGCCCACGACGCCTCCGCCGACCACGATCACGTCCGTCATTTCGCCTCCCGCCGATGCCGGCCGTGGATCGACCGCCTTGGATACATACAGACTGCATGTATGATAACGGCGAGAAGGTCCTTGTCAAGGTCACGGAGCGAAGGAGAGGGTGGCAAGCGATGGCCAGACGGACTGCCGAAGCGGCGGAGAGGACGCGCGTTGCGATCGTCACCGCTGCGCGCCGGCTGTTCGCGTCGAGCGGGTTCGCGTCCACGTCGACCTCGGCGGTGGTCGAGGCGGCCGGCGTCACGCGCGGCGCGCTTTACCACCACTTCGCCGACAAGACGGACCTGTTCCGCGCCGTCTTCGTCCAGCTCGAGCACGAGTTGAACGAGACCGTGGCCACGGCCGCGCTCGCCGCCGGTAGCGCGCGCGACGCGTTGGTCGCCGGTTGCGACGCATGCCTCGAGTTCATGACCCGTCCCGAGTACCACCAGATCGCCGTGGTGGACGCCCCCGCCGTGCTCGGTTCCCAGGCCTGGCATGACATCGACGCAGGCATCGGCCTCACCACCATGCAGGCAGGCCTCGATGCCCTGGCGGGCGAGGGCGGCCTGCGAGTGCCGTCGACGCCGGCACTGGCGATCCTGCTATTCGGTGCGCTGACCGAAGCCGGGATCGTCGTCAGCCGGGGCCGAGCGGGCTCACCTAGCCGGGAGGAACTGCTGGACGCCCTCGTCGGGCTGGTTGTGTCCGCCGACGACACCGTCGTTGGCGGCTGACCCGCGCTGTAGCTGTCAGACCGCCGTCACGTTCCAGAACACCGGCTGGCCGTCGGAGGCGATCGCATCCCAGCGCTGGCGGGCGGCTTCGACGGTGGTGCCGTGGGTCAGGACCCAGAAGCGACCGTTGCGTATGGCATCGACGACCAGCGCGGCGACGTCGCCGGGGTCCATGCCGCCCTCGATCAGGCCCTGGATCAGCGCCCGGATCATCTCGGGGTCGACATCGACGCCCGGCACCGGGCCCGCCTCGACCGGTGCGACGTCCGAGGGCCGGTTCCGCTCGCTGTCGGCGATGTTGGTGCGCACCCACTCCGGGCACAGGACGGACACGCCCACGGCGGCGCCGGTGAGCTGGAGGTCGAAGTGCAACGACTCCGACAGCGCCACCACCGCGTGCTTGGTGGCGTAATAGGGCGCCATCGCCGGCCCGGTGAGGATGCCGGCGGCCGAGGCCGTGTTGACCACGTGACCCTCGCCCTGCTCGATCATCCGGGGTACGAACGCCCGGATGCCGCGCGCGACCCCGAGCAGGTTCACGTCGACGGCCCAGCGCCAGCGGTCGGGGGGCACCGTCCACGTGAGCCCGCCGACGCCGACGCCGGCGTTGTTGCACAGCACGTGGACCGTGCCGAACCGCTCGAACGCGGCCGCCGCCAGGGCGTCCACCGCCTCGTCGTCGCGCACGTCGGTGGGGACCCCCATGACGTTGTCGGCGCCGAACGCATCTGCCAACTCGGCCGTCGCCTCGTCCAGCGCGGCCCGCTCGACGTCCGCCAGCACCACGCTCATGCGCTCGCCCGCGAAGCGCCGGGCCAACCCCAGGCCGATGCCCGACGCGCCGCCGGTCACCACCGCAACCTTGCCCTCGAGGTCCTGCATCCTGGGGACGCTAGTGACGACCACGGCCGCGGAACTAACGGCGTGCGCGGGCCGCGCTAGATGCCGATCAGCTCGAAGGACACCGCCAGGCGGCCGCCGAAGCGTTCGGCCGTCGCCTCCGCCCACTGACGGAGGAACAACTCGGGGTCCGGGTCCCCCAACCCCGCCAGGTAGGCCGCGTGGCGCCGCAGAGAGTCGACGCCGACGTCGAACGTGCCGGTCACGTCCACTGCATGCGTGGGCCGGGGCGAGGCGATGACCGCCAGGTAACGCACGCCCGACCACGGCTCCAGGCCGCCGCCCCGGAGTTCGGGGAACACCCAGCGGTTGGCGGCATCGCGCACTGCGTCGATGGTGGCCAGCCCGACCGCCCGGTGGTCGGCCATGTTGACATAGGTCCCGCCATAGGTCTCCCGGTGGTTGACGCCGACGACCAGCTCCGGCCGGTGCCGCCGGACGGCGGCCGCTAGGTCGCGCCGCAGCGGCAGCCCGTACTCGATCGTGCCGTCGGAGTGGTCCAGGAACTCGACGTCGGTCACACCCACCACTGCGGCGCTGTCACGCTGCTCGCTTGTGCGCACCCGCGCGCTCTCGGCGGGCTCCATCGAGTCGATGCCCGCCTCGCCCTTGCTGGCCAGGACGTAGGCGACCCGCTTGCCCTGGCCGGTCCAGCGGGCGACGGCGGCGGCGCCCCCGTACTCGAGGTCGTCGGGATGGGCCATCACGGCCAGGGCGCGCTCCCAGTCCTCCGGGAACTCGGCGAGCTGTGGGCTGGCGGTGTCCGTCACCCGGCCCTCCCGAGGCGATGGGTCTCAACGAAACGGGGCCGAGGCTATTGGTTCCGTACCGGGACCCAGGGCCCGCGCCCAGGTTCCCGGAACCTATTGCCTCGCCGCCTCCACCAGCCGTCGGGCGATCACCTTGAGGCAGAGGGTCTCGTCGGCGCCCTCGAAGATGGACAGCACGCGTGCGTCCACGAAGTAGCGGCTGACGGCGTACTCCTCGGCGTAGCCGTAGCCGCCGTGGATCTGCATGGCCTCGCGGGTGACCCACTCGGCGGCCTTGCACACGTAGGCCTTCACCATCGCCGCCTCCATCGTCCCCTCGCCCTTGGCCATCAGCCGGGCCACGACGTACGAGAACTGGCGGGCCGCCTGGATGGTCACGGCCATGCGGGCGAGCTTCGCCCTGGTGAGCTGGTAGCTGGCGATCGGCTGGCCGAAGACCGAGCGGTCGAGGGCGTACTGCCGCGCATCCTCGTACGCGGCCTGCATCACCCCGATGGCCCGTGCCGCCGTCTGCAGCCGGCCGTTCTCGAAGCCGGCCATCTGCAGGTAGAAGCCTCTGCCGAGGCCATCGTCGCCGCCGACCAGCTTGTCGTCGGCCACGAACCAGTCGTCGAAGGCGATCTCGTAGGAGTGCATCCCGCGGTAGCCGATGGTGTCGATCGGCCGGCCCTCCATGCGGCCGCCCCCGGGGTCGCCATCGGCGCCGTCCTGCGTGAACTGGAAGCCTTGGCCGTCGCCGCGCGGCTTGGGGACGACGAACAGCGACAGCCCCCGGTGGGCGAGGGAACGATCGGGGTCGGTGCGGGCCAGCAGCATCAGGACGTCCGCCCGGGCGGCGAACGTGCACCAGGTCTTGACGCCGCTGACGAGCCAGCCGCCGTCGGTTTGCGTGGCCATGGTGGTGATGGCGGCCACGTCGGAGCCGTAGTCGGGCTCGGTCACCGCCACCGCCGCCATGACCTCGGCACCGGCCAGGCGGGGCAGCCAGTGCTGCTTCTGAGCCTCGGTGCCGCCCTTGACGAGGGCACGGGTGAGGATCTCGGGGCGCGTGATCAGCGATCCGCCCACGCCGAGCGATCCCCGCGAGAGCTCCTCGGTGGCGACGACCATGCCCATGTAGTCGCTCTCGCCGCCGGCCGCGAAGCCGCCGTAGTCCTCGGGCACCGACAGACCGAAGGCGCCGAGCTCGGCCAGCCCCGAGATGATGTCCTCGGGGATGTCGGCGTTGTGCCGGTGGATGTCCTCGGCGATCGGGCGGATCTTGTCGTCGGCGAAGCGGCGGAAGGTGTCCCGCACCAGCTCGAAGTCGTCATCGAGGTGGCTGGGCCCCGGGCCGTCGATGGACGCCAGGAACGCCGGATCGCGGTGGAGGGCCACGAACGACCGGGCGTCGTCGAGGGCGGCGGCGTCGAGCCCCCAGGCGGCCTCCCGGCCGTAGAGCCTGGCGGCCACGTCCGCCACCGCGTCGGCGGCGAACGCGCAGGTGATCGCGGCTTCCTGGTCGCCGTGCGCCCCGTAGTCGAGGAGCGTGCGGGCGGTCTCGATGGCAGCGGCGCCGTGGGCGAGGTCGTACGCGACGACCTGGTCGGCGTCGACGGAGCCGGTGGCGGCCAGGTGGCCGAGCGCCCGATGCACGACGTCGCGGGCGAGCTCGACGGCGGATGCGGCGGCGTCGATGTCGGGCACGGTCATGGCTGGGGACGGTATTCGGCGATTGCCGGGAACGCAGAACTCAGCCGCCGTCGCCCATCGGCATCTGGACGATCCGGCCCGACTCGAACATCTGCCGGTATGCGTCCGTGACGTCGATCGCATCCGCCGGGAACTGCACGTCGATCGACGGGTCGCCGTAGTCGAAAAGGTCGAGCGTGTAGTCGACGTCGACCGGGAAGGACGACCTTGCCACCGGGCGGTCCTTCTGCCCCTGCCCGTCGGCCACCTCGTCGCGATGGAAGCCGAAGTTCACCCGACGCACGAGGCCGGCGGCGTCGACCCAGACTTCGATCGGCACAGCGATGTCGTTCATCACCTCGATGCCTCCGCTGGCGGTGCCCTGCGCGCCGAGCAGATTCTCGAACGGGACCTCGGCGGCCAGCCCGTTGACCGCGACACCGCGGATCTCGTCTCGGCCCAGCTCCTCGACATCTTGCGCGTTCGCGACCACATCCACGAAGAGCCCTGGCACCTGCGTCCCGAGGGGGCTGTTGGTGTCGAGGAGGCCGGGCATCACGTCGGCCAACTCGGCGAGGTCGACGCGCCCCCACCCGCTCCCCAACCGATCGATGACGTCGCCGAACGGCGTGATGGCGAACCCGGACGTCAGGTCTTCGAGGGCGGCGAACACGGGCATCCGCACGTACAGGGTGGAGTCGTCGGCCATGGTTTCGATCGAGAGATCAGCGTTGACGTCGGCCGGAAGGAGCGGCCCGAACTGCGCGGCCAGGTCCGAACGGACGTAGAAGCGCTGACCATCCCACTCACCCGTTTCGACGACGACCTGATCGCCGCCCGCCAGCGACTGCCGCTTCTCCATCCGGTAGGGCTGGGCCTGCGAGCGCTCGGCGGATGCGGCCAGGAACTCGGGCGTCGCCTCGTATGCCACGTCGCCCACGGCAACGTCGGCCGGATCGGCCTTCTCCGCACAGGCGCTGGCGCCGACGGCGACAACCGCTAGCACGCACAGCGCCATCACGCGACCCCGCTGGCGCAGGTGGACCGGGCGCGCCCGCCAGGACGTCTCGTCCTGCGCGTCCATAGCCCCTCCTCGCCCTGCTGGCCTGACCCTACTCCGGTCCCTACCGTGTGCCGCCATGGCCACGATCGACCGCCCGTTCGGCCGCCACCTCGAGGACTTCGAGGTCGGCGACGTCTACCGGCACTGGCCCGGCAAGACGATCACCGAATACGACGACCACCTCTTCTGCATGATCACCATGAACCACCACCCGCTCCACATCAACGAGTGGTTCGCCGAGAACGAGACCGTGCAGGGCCGCAACGTGGTCGTGGGCAACCTCGTCTACTCGCTGGTGCTGGGGATGTCGGTGCCGGACGTCAGCGGCGCGGCCGTGGCGAACCTCGAGGTCGAGGAGCTCAAGCACCCCAAGCCCACCTTCCACGGCGACACCATCTACGCCGTGACGCGGGTGCTCGACAAGAAGGAGACGTCCGACGGCAAGCGGGGCATCGTCACCGTCGAGACCAAGGGCATCAACCAGCGGCAGGAGGAGGTCTGCAGCTTCACCCGCCGGCTCATGGTCTGGAAGCGGGACCATGCCCCTGCCCGCCACTACCCCTATGGCGAAGAGGTCTTTGCCGAGTAGCGTCGAGGCCACTTGTCTCTTACTTGTATGCTTGGGCGGGAGCGACGAGGAGGCGGCCCATGAGCGAACGCCTGAAGGACGCGGCGTTGGGGTTCGAGAGCAACGCCGCCGCGTACGAGCGGGCCCGCCCGTCGTACCCGGCGGAGGCGGTCGCCCACGTGGTGGGGCACGGCGGCATCGGCCGCGGCCGTAGCGTCGTCGACCTCGCCGCCGGCACCGGCAAGCTGACGCGGCTGCTCGTCCCTACCGGTGCCGAGGTCGTGGCGGTCGAGCCGGTGGCCGGGATGCGGTCCCAGCTGGCGGCGGCGCTGCCGTCGATCGAGGTGCTCGATGGCACGGCCGAGGCCCTACCGCTGCCCGACGACTCGGCCGACGCCGTCACCGTGGCGCAGGCGTTCCACTGGTTCGACCCCCCGGTCGCCCTGGCCGAGATCCGCCGCGTGCTGCACCCGGGGGGCCACCTCTTCCTCCTCTGGAACACCCGCGACCGCGACTACGACTGGGTCCGGGCATTCGGCGACCTCCTGGTCGACGGGCCTGACCTCGAGCGGCCGTACGACTCCTACTACGACGTCGACTACGCCGCCCTTGTCGCCAGCGCCGGTGGCGGCGCCTTCACCCCCGTCGAGCTGTGGACGCACGCCTGGGAGCAGCCCTGCGATCCGGACCTGCTGGTGGCCCGGGCCGAGTCCGTCAGCGTCGTCGGCGCGCTTTCCGAGGACGAGCGGGCACGGGTGCTCGGCCGCGTCCGCGACCTGGCCCAGACCCACCCGGACCTCGCCGGCAGGCCCGCGTTCGGGTTCCCCTACGTCACCCGGGTCTACCGCTGCCGCACGACGCCAGCGCCGGCACCGTGACGGATCCCCGCGTCGCACCGCAGGCGGAGCGCTTCGGCGACGTCGCCGACCGCTACGAGCGGGCCCGGCCGCTCTATCCGGAGTCGGCGCTGTCCGAGCTCGCGGCCCGGTGCGGGGTGGGACGCGGCACCGCGGTGCTCGACCTCGGCGCCGGAACCGGCAAGCTCACCCGCCAGCTCGTCGCGGTCGGCGCCGACGTCGTCGCCGTCGAGCCGGCCGCCGGGATGCGCCGGCGGCTCGAGGCCGAGGTGCCCGGCGTGACCGTCCTCGACGGCACGGCGGAGGACATCCCCCTGCCCGACGCCTCGATGGGGGTCGTCACGGCGGCACAGGCCTTCCACTGGTTCGACACCCATCGGGCCCTGGACGAGATCGCGCGGGTGCTGCGGCCGGCCGGCTGGCTGGCATTGCTCTGGAACGAGCGACCCGAGTCGGGGTGGGCGGCCGAGCTCTGGGACCTCCGCACCGAGCTGACCGGAGGCGATCGCGCCTATCCCGGCGAGGGCTGGACGGAGGTCCTGGCCGCAGACGACAGGTTCGACCCCCGTACCTCGAGCCGCCACGATGTCGTGGTGACGACCACCGTCGAGGTGGAGCTCGACGACAGCGAATCGCGCAGCAGTGTGCACGTGGTCGACGATGCCCGGCGGCGGGAGGTCCTCGACCGGTTGCGCCGCTTCCTCGAGACCCACCATGAGACCGCCGGCCGCCGGGCGCTGACCTACACGCGTCCGTGCACCCTGCACCTGTGCCAGCGGATGCGGTGACGCCCAGCCACGAGCGGGCGGTGCTCACCTGGGGCGAGGCGCACCTCCGCGACCTGCCCTGGCGCCGCACGCGCGACCCGTGGGCGATCCTCGTGTCGGAGGTCATGGCCCAACAGACCGGAGTCGACCGGGTCGTGCCCTACTACCAGCGGTTTCTGGACCGCTTTCCGACACCGACGGCGTGCGCCGCGGCGCCGCTCGGCGAGGTGCTGCGGCTGTGGGCGGGGCTCGGCTACAACCGGCGGGCGGTCAACCTCCACGGCTGCGCCCGGGCGGTGGTCGACGACCACGGCGGGGCCCTGCCGCCGGATCTGGCGGCCCTCCGGGCGCTGCCCGGCGTCGGTCCCTACACGGCCCGTGCGGTGCTGGCGTTCGCGTTCGAGCGCGACGTCGGCGTGGTCGACACCAACGTCGGGCGGGTGTTGGCCCGCTGGGCGGGGCGGCCGCTCGGTGCCGCCGAGGCCCAGGCGCAGGCCGATGCGCTGGTGCCGCCCGGCCGGGCGTGGGCGTGGAACCAGGCGGTCATGGAGCTCGGCGGGACCGTGTGCCTGCGGCGGCGGCCCCGGTGTGCGTCGTGCCCGGTGCGGCGATCCTGCGCCTGGGCGGCCGCGGGGCTGGCAGGGCCGGATCCGGCGGATGGATCGGCCGGGGTCGGCACGGGCCAGCCCCGCTTCGAGGGCTCGGACCGCCAGGGCCGCGGACGACTGGTCGAGGCGCTGTGTAGCGGTCCGGTGGCGCTGGCCGACCTGGCAGCGGTGATGGGCTGGCCCGGCGACCCGGCCCGCGCCGACCGGGTCGCCGTCGGCCTGCTCGACCACGGCCTGGCGGTGCGGGACGGTGCGGTCCTGCGCCTCCCCTGATAGCGATCGGCGAGGCGCGCCGTGGCCGGGGCGGTTCTTCGGGCCACTAGCCCGTGCCGGTGAGTTCAGCGCTCGGCCAGGAACTCGCCGATCAGCCCGTTGACCACGTCGGGGCGCTCGAGGTGCAGGAAGTGGCCGGCGCCGTCCACGATCTCGGCCCGCGACCCGGGTGTGGTCAGCCCGGCCCCCGCCATCTCGGCCAGCTCGGCGCCCATGCACCCGTCGGTCCGGCCGTGCAGGTACAGGGTCGGCACCGGGGGCGGCCCCGCCGAGGCGTCCTGGAGCGCCTGGACCTCGGGATCGGGGTCGAGCCCGACGCCGCCGAGCGTGGCCCGGTAGTAGCCGATGGCGGCGTTCAGGTTGGCGGCGTCGCGCAGGGCGTCCTTGACGTGCGGAAGGTCGGCGCTGGCGTCGTAACGGGGCGACCAGTCCGCCCACAGGCGCTCGATGAACGCCAGGTCGTCCATGGGCACCGCCAGCTCGGCCAGGGGGTGCTGAAAGAGGAACATGTACCACGACCGCCGCAGCTGGTCGTACGTGAGGAAGCCGCCGGTGATGGTCGCAGGGGGCGGCACGGCCAGCGTCACCACCCGGCGCCACGGCGTGGTGTGGTGGACCGCCGCGTACGTCGCGAACGCGCCCCAGTCGTGGCCGATCAGGACGGCGTCCTCGCCGCCGCCGAGGGCCTCGTGCAGCGCGCAGGCGTCGAGGCCCAGCACGGCCGACTGGTAGCGGCCGTCGGCGGGTACCGTCGTGGGTGCGTAGCCCCGCAGCCATGGGGCTACCGCCCGGTAGCCGCCGCCGGCGAGGAAGGGGAGCAGATGCCGCCACGTCCACGCCGAATCGGGAAAGCCATGGAGGCACAGCGCCAACGGTGCCGTCGGGTCGCCGGCGGCGAGGTACGCGAACGTCAGGCCGTTGGCCTCGACGTCGTGTTGTGTGATGCCGCTTTCTCGCCCGTCGGGTCGCTCGCTCATGGTGGCGGACGCTAACCGAGCCCGGGCCGGGGGCGTCCGGAGGCCGCGCGTGGTGATTGTGGTCACACTCAGTGCTCGCGGCGGACGCAGGCGGATATCGTCCCGAGACCGCCGCGAATCGGGGATCCCTTGCTGAACGTGTCCTTCTTCGGAGTCAGGGGTTCCACCCCGTGCCCATGCGACGAGAATCGTCGCTACGGGGGGAATACGTCGTGTGTCCTCCTCGACGCGCCGGGTCACGACCCGATCGTCCTCGACCTCGGGACCGGCCTACGGCAGCTGGGTCAGGCGCTGCCCACCGACGGATCGTTCTGGGGCTCGGCGCTCGTCACCCACCTGCATTGGGACCACGTCCAGGGGCTCCCGTTCTTCGGTCCCATCCTGGCGCCGGGGGCCCGGCTCGACGTGTACGGGCCGCCGCAGGAGGCGGGCTCTCTGGAGGAGGCGTTCCGCCAGTTCGTGCGCCCGCCGTTCTTCCCGGTCACCGTCGAGGAGTTGTACGGACACATCGCGTTCCACGACGTCCTCGACGCGGACATCGAGATCGACGGTGCGAAGGTCCGGGTGCGGCCGGTACCCCACGTAGGCGCCAACAACGGCTATCGGGTGGAGATCGGCGGGGCCGCGGTCGCCTACCTCGCCGACCACCAGATGCCTCACGACGGCAGCCACCGTGTGACCGACGCCGTGCTCGAGCTGTGCGACGGAGCCGACCTCGTCATCCACGACGCCCAGTACACCCCCGCTGAGTTCACGCAGAAGTACTACTGGGGCCACTGCACGGTCGACTACGCGGTGTTCGTGGCGAAGGAGGCGGGGGCCAAGCGCCTGGCGTTGTTCCACCACGATCCGGCGCACGACGACGCCGACGTCGACCTGCTCCTGGCCCACGCCTGCGACGTCGCCGCGGGCACGTCGT
>Ga0081455_10004668_pt1 | contig 15250 bp, 13 predicted proteins | sample TabmetS3T2R1_FD_70207 | JGI IMG/M metagenome (GOLD analysis project Ga0081455, IMG submission 70207) | Tabebuia heterophylla rhizosphere microbial communities from the University of Puerto Rico - S3T2R1 | ecosystem: Host-associated > Plants > Roots > Rhizosphere ... | reverse complement strand
TCACAAGCGCGCGCCGCGCCATTGGGCCGGACCTTAGATCAGTACGCGCCGCGGCCCGCGACGACTGCTGGGATCGTCCGCAGCAGGATCGAGATGTCCAGCCAGATCGACCAGTTCTCCAGGTAGTAGAAGTCGAGCCGGACGAGGTCGTCGAAGCTCAGGTCGGAGCGGCCCGCGATCTGCCACAGGCCCGTCATGCCCGGCAGGACGAGGTAGCGCTTGCGGTGCCAGTCCTCCAGGAGCTTGTAGTCGCGGAGCGGCAGCGGCCTCGGGCCGACGAGGCTCATCTCGCCCCGCAGGACGTTCAGCACCTGCGGCACCTCGTCCAGCGAGAACCGCCGCAAGAAGGCGCCGACGCGCGTCACGCGCGGGTCCTCCCGCAGCTTGAACAGGGCACCTTCCGCCTCGTTCGCCGCCTCGAGGCCCGGCTGGAGCTCGGACGCGCCGGCTCGCATCGTCCGGAACTTGATCATCTCGAACTCCCGCTCGTTCAGGCCCACGCGGCGGTCCCTGAAGAACACAGGCCCCCGCGAGCTCACCTTGATCGCGATCGCGATCCCGATCCACAACGGCAGCCCGATCACGACTACCAGCACGCTGACGAGGAGGTCGAACCCTCGCTTGATCAGCCAGTCCGTGCCGACGAAAGCCGGCGGGCGGAGCTCGAACAGCGGCACGCCCTGACCGGCGACGTACTCGGCGCGCTGCGTCAGCAGGTCGGCCGTCGTCGGCGCCACCCGCACGCGGACGCCCCTGCGGTGCGCGAGGTCGACGATCTCCAGCAGCGCGCGGTCGTCGAAGTCCCGTTCCGCGACGATCAGCTCGTCGACGTCGCGCTGGGTGAAGATCTGCGGCAGGTCGGTGATCCGGCCGAGGAACGGAAGGGAGATCCCGTCCGGCGACGGGCCGACGGCCCCGAGGAAGTCGTACTCGATTCCGCCCCGGCCTCCGCCGAGCGCGCGCTGCAGGTGCTCGACGTCGCCGCCGTCACCCACGAGCACGGCACGGCGTCGGACGCCGAAGGCCCGCAGCAGGTCGGCGGTGACGAGGTCGTAGCTCGCGCGCAGCAGGCCGATGAACAGGATCGCGAACACGACGGCCGTCGGAGCCAGGCCGTAGGTGCCGAACGTGCGGTTCGTCCCGATGCCGTAGATCAGCGCCACGACACCGACGAGGATCATCGAGCCGACGATCCGGCCTCCGCCGGCCCGCCGGTCGCGCTCGGCATAGAGGCCGGCGCGCCAGAAGACGAGCAGCATCACGAGCACGATGAACGGCAGCCACTCGGTCTCCACCCGCCAAAGCGCGCCCCAGAGGACGTCCTCGCCGTACACGACCGAGCGCACGATCAGCGCCGTGTAGAGGCCGAGGATGAGACCGCAGAGGTCGAGGACGATCAGCGCGACGATGCTGGCCGTCCGGCGGAGGAACGCCGTGACCGGGCTGCCGAGGATGTACGGGCGCCCGGCTCTGATGTCGCCGAGCGGGGGCGGGGCAGCCGGAGCCTTCCGCCCGGTCGGCGGCGCTTCCTTCGTAGCCACCTAGGAATCGTACTTCCGGCGCCCGTCGGAACTGGGCGCCGGAAGTACGGAATCGTGCGCTAGCGCAGCGCGGCCTGGAAAGCCCGGAACGACGGCTTCCTGGCGCCTCTCGCCGTGAAGACGCCAGACTGCCATCCGGAGAGGCGTCGCTCGTCGCGGATCAGGAACCAGACGAACATGTCGATCCGCCGCGTCTTCCGGGCCAGCGCCAGCGACTCGTGCACGTACCTGGCCTGCGCCGCGTAGGAGACGCCGAACAACCGGTCCGGGGGACGCGTCTGGTAGCCGTACTCGGTCACCCAGATCCGCTTGCTGCGGCCCCAGAGCTGGTTCAGCCGCTGGATCATGACCTTGATGTTCGCGAGCGTGACGGACTTCTTCCCCTTCGGCACTGTCGACGGCTTCTCGAGGCGGCTGCCGTAGTACGGGTGGTGCGCCCACGCGTCGAAGTTCTTCAGCCCTGCCCTGCGCAGCCACGTCATGAAGACGAGCGGTGACGTCGAGGGCCTCGAGCTGCGCGGTGCGTCATTGCCGCGCGGGCCCGTGGCGCCGCAGGCGACCTTCTGGCCCGCGAGCCGCAGGGACTTGACCCCGGCGTAGACGGCCCCGCAGATCTTCGCGTAGTCGTACGCGCTCTGCGCCCGCCACTTCCGCGCGACCATTTTCCACTGCGGCTTCAGGAAGACCGGGTTGTTGGGCTCGTTCCAGGCGAGCCAGCGCCGGACCGGCGGGAGCGTCCGTGCCGGCACGGTCTCGTCTTCGCTGTCCCGCACGCGGTACGTGCCGCTGTACCGCTTGGCCGCCGCGTAGGCGAACAGCCGCAGGTCGGTGATCCGTCGCGGGATCCGGTTCTTGCCCGGGCCCGCCCAGCGCGGAGTGCCGAAGATCGCCGCCACGACGGCGATCCGGTTCGTTCGTGCCGCTTGGACGACGTTGTCGACCGCAGTCCAGTTGTAGGCCGGATCGGCTGGATCGGCGGGAGCGACCGGTCGGCGCCTGGCGACGCTGGACCAGTCGATCGTGATCCGCACGACGCCGGCGCGCAGGCTCTTGAGCTGCCGGAATGCCCAATCGGTCCGGCCGAAGACGGATTCGTCGTCGTAGAAGCCGACGAGCATCCCGGACGCTGCGGTCCGCTTCGAGGCCGATTGGGCGCTCGAGCTCGCCGAGACGGCGACCGCAGCAGCAGCAAGAACTAACACGAGAAAGAGGGCGGCACGTTTAAACACTCACTGGCTCCCTTCCGAGGCTCGGCAGCAGCCGCCGGAGCCCCTCTTCAAGTTCGATCTCAGGTTCCCAGCCAAGAATCTCCTTGGCCCTGGTGATGTCGGGCTGTCGCGTCTGCGGATCGTCCATCGGCAGTGCCTCGTGGACGATCTCGCTTCGTGACCCCGTTACCCGCAATACGGCTTCCGCAAGCTCGAGGATCGTGAATTCGTTCGGGTTGCCCAGATTCATCGGGAGGTGCTCCTCGCCCGTCGCGAGCAGGTACATGCCCCGGACGAGGTCGTCGACGTAGCAGAAGCTCCGCGTCTGCGAGCCCTCTCCGAACACCGTCAGCGGCTTCGCTTCGAGCGCCTGGCGCACGAAGGTCGGGATCGCCCGGCCGTCGTGCGGCCGCATTCTGGGCCCGTAGGTGTTGAAGATCCGGACGATGCCGGTGTCCACGCCCTGTTGGCGGTGGTACGCCATCGTCATCGCCTCCGAATACCGCTTGGCCTCGTCGTAGACCCCGCGGGGCCCGACCGGGTTGACGTTTCCCCAGTAGGTCTCCGGCTGCGGATGGACGAGCGGGTCGCCGTAGACCTCGCTCGTCGAGGCGAGCACGAACCGGGCCCGCTTCCACTTCGCCAGGCCGAGCGCGTTGTGGGTGCCGTACGAGCCGATCTTCAGCGTCAGCAGCGGCAGCCGCAAGTAGTCGATCGGGCTCGGGATCGCCGCGAGGTGGTAGACGACGTCGACCGGCTCGTCGACCGAGATCGGCTCCATCACGTCGTGGTTCACGAAGTCGAAATCGTCCCGGCGGATGTGCTCGATGTTCTTGAGCGACGCAGTCTCGAGGTTGTCGATGCAGATGACCCGGAACCCCTGTGCGAGGAGGTAGTCGCAGAGGTGCGAGCCTATGAACCCGGCTCCTCCGGTGACGACCGCGGTGGCCATGTCGGGGAGGCTACCGGCGCGTCCGGCCGGTCAGCCAGAGATGCTTACGAAGGCTTTACGCGGCGAATTCCCAGCTCATTTCAGGTCTTTGTTCGACTCCATGTCGAACCACATGGCAAAAAGCAGGAACTGAACCCCTGAGATCAGGAGCAGCGCGACGAGGATCATCGTCGGGGTCGTGAGCTCGTTGCCCATGAGCCGCAGGATCGTCTCCACCACCCCGAGGACGAGGCCGCCGAGGGTCAAGAGGATTCCCAGCGTGTAGAAGAAGACGAGCGGATGGAAGTCGCGGATCACGTACTTCTCGCGCAACCGCCAGAAGAAGCCCTTGAAGAGCAGCCAGGCGATCGTCGGGATCACCCGCCAGAGCTTGATCTCCGAGCGCTCGCCGATGCCGTAGATCGGACGCGACGGGACGTCACGCACCCGCGCCTTCCAGACGTTCAGGTGGACGAGCATGTCGTTCGGGAAGCCGTAGCGCCGGTAGACGCGGTCGAGGTCGAGCTGCTCGAGCGTCCCGCGCGAGATCGCCGTGTAGCCGGACTGCGAGTCGGCGACGTGCCAGTACCCGCTCGCGATCTTCGTCAGCATCGAGAGGACGGCGTTGCCGAGGTAGCGGTGCCGCGGCATCAGCGTCCAGGCCTGGCCGGTGAAGAGGCGATTCGCCTTCGAGTACTCGACCTCGCCGCGGGCGACGGGCGCGGCGATCCGCTCGAGGTCGGCCGGGTCCATCTGACCGTCGGCCGCCATCACGCAGGTCACGTCGATCTCCTCCGCGAGCGACCGGCGGTACCCGGTGATGATCGCCGCGCCGACGCCCTCGTTCTCCGGGTGCGAGATCAACTCGACGCGGGGGTCGCCTGTCTCCTTCGCCCGCGTGGCCGTCTCGTCCCGGGAGTTGTCGTCGACGACGTAGACGCGGTCGACGAACTCCGGGATGCCGGCGAGCGTGCCGCCGATCAGCGCCTCCTCGTCGTGGGCGGGGACGACGACCGCGACCCGCTTGCCGTCGAGCACGACAGGCGTCCCGCTTAGCGGCGGCCGAACCGGGCTGCGGCCGGTTCCCAGAGGATCGCCGCGAGGATGCCGACGATCAGCCCGATCAGCGCGCCGACGACGACCGAGCGGCCGACGCTACGCGCCGTGGTCTTCCGGGCAGCGGCTCGCTCGACAACGCTCGGCGCCTCGACATTCTCGGCCAGCGAGAGTGCCTGCTTGGCCTCGAGCAGATCCTGGGTGACGAGCCCGCGCCGCTCGACGAGTGAGCCGATCGTCGAGTTGAAGTTGGTCACGGCGACGAGGCGATCGGTCGCGTTCAGGCTCCGGTTTTCCAGAACCTCGTCGAGCTCGCGCTGCGCAAGCTCGAGGCGCCGCTCGCTCTCGGCGAGCTCGCGCTCGTCGGAGGCGATGCGCTCCCGGATCGCAGAGATCTTGTCCTGGACGTACGGCGACACGTCGTCGACGACCGCCTGCGCGAGGAGATTCGCAGCGCGCGTCGCGGTGCGTGCGTTCTGGCCGGTGACGGAGACCTCGATCAGCGGCGTCGTCCCGGCCACGGCACGGCGTCCGGCCGGCGGCGAGACCTGCCGGCTGGAGACGTTGGCGCGAAGGTTCGACAGGTTCATGCCGCTGCGGCCGGCGACGTCCTGGAGCACTCGCTCGCTGCGGATGATCTCGTTGACCGTGCTCGGGTTCGTCGCCAGCCCCGGGACCGGTGCGCCGCCGTTCGGCGAGAACGGCTGGCCGAGATAGAGCGTCGCCTCGGCTCGGTAGATGTCGCCGCCGCCGATCGCGAGCGCGTAGCCGCCGAGGATCCCGATCGCGAGGCCGAGGACGGGAAGCCACCAGCGCCTGGCGATCGCGTTCCAGTAGCGCCGGAACTCGACCTCCTGCTCGGCGTCGAAGTCGATCTCGTCGGGTCTCGTTCTCGGGCGTTCAGTTACGGCCATTCGTGGCGACTCTAGCGACGAGGTCGGAGTAAAGCCGCTCGTGAGCCTCCGCGATCGCGTCCCACGAGAGGCCCCGGCGGGCGCGCTCGGTGCCCTGGAATGCCTCGCGGAGCGCCTCGGGATCGTCGAGCAGGCTGCTGATCGCCTCGGCCAGCGCCGACGGATCGTCCGGCGGGACGACGAGCCCCGCGCCGTACTCGCTCACCGTCTCTCCGAGAATCTCCGTGACGACCACCGGCCGGCCGTTGCCGAGCGCCGTCGCGAGCGCACCCGACGCAGCGTCCCCGCTACCGCGATAGGGGAAGACGGCGAGCGCCGCGTCGCGCATCAACGCTTCGACCTCGGCCGTCGCGAGGTAGCCGAGCCGCCACTCGATCCGGTCCGCGACGCCGAGCTCACTCGCCAGCTGACGGATGGGCTCGACGGAGTCGACCGGGTCGCCGGCGACCACGAGCCGCGCATACGGGATCTGCGCCAGCGCGTGAACGAGGACGTCGAGGCCCTTGTAACGGCGAATCAGGCCGAAGAAGAGGAGCGTGCGGCCGCTCGGCGGCTCGAGCACCGACGCCGGCGGGGCGTCGAACGTCCCGTGCGGGATGTGGACGATTTTCTCCGGCGGCACGCCGAAGCTCGCCAGCTGCTCGGCGCCGCTGCGTGTGTGCACGACCACGCGGTCGAATGTGGAGTAGAGACGTCGTCGCTGCTCCGGATCCGCCTCGCCCTCGTGCGGGAGCACGTTGTGCGCGGTGAGGACGAGCGGCCGGCTCCGGCCGAGGCGTTCGAGCCAGCGGAGGTCGTAGCGCGGCAGCGTGACCCACTGGACGTGGACGACGTCCGGCCGGAATCCGTTCACGTGCCGGATGAGCCGAACGACGCTCGGGACGTACTCCGCACCCTTCGCGATGAAGCGGAGCCTCGAGCGCGGCGCCCGGCGCAGCAACCGCCCGCTAAGCGGCAGGAACAGCTCCTGCCGCCGGTAGCCGTCCGGCGCCGGCGGGTCGCCGAAGGCGAAGGGGGCGGTCAGCAGCTCGACGTCGTGGCCGCGTCGCGCGAGCGCCGAGGCGAGGTGGTGGTCGTAGGCGGGCGAGTAGCTGGGCGGATCGAGCAGCGCGATGCGCACCGGTGAACTGTGACAATACGCCCCCACCCGGGGCCACCTTGGACGTCCTCTATTTCCACCAGTACTTCGCCACCCGACGGCGGTCGACCGCGACGCGCTCGTACGAGCTCGCCCGCCGGCTCGTCGAGCGCGGCCACCGGGTGACGATCGTCAGCCGCGACACGCGCAGGCTCGAGTCGGGTCGAGAGGAGCCACCGACGGGCCGTGTGGTCGCGCGCGAGCAGGTCGACGGGATCGACATCGTGTACCTGAACATCCCGTACGCCAACCGCTACCCGACGGCGGTGCGTATGGCGTCGTTCACCGCGTTCACGGTCGCGGCCAGCGTCGCCGGGGCGCTCGAGCGGAAGCCGGACGTCGTCTTCGCCTCCTCGACGCCGTTGACGATCGGGATCGCCGGACTGCTCACGGCACGCGCCAAGCGGGTGCCGTTCGTCTTCGAGATCCGCGACCTCTGGCCGGCCGTGCCGGTCGCGCTCGGCGCGCTGCGCAGCCGGGCGGCGATCGGGAGCGCCGAGTGGCTCGAGCGCCGCCTCTACGACGGGGCGGAACGGATCGTCGTCCTCAGCGAGGGCTCGCGCGAGGAGCTCGAGCGGCGCGGGATCCCGGAGGAGAAGCTGGTCTTCATCCCGAACGCGGCCGACCTCGACGTCTTCAGGCCGGACGTCGTCGACGAGAGCTTCCGTGCCCGCCACGGCCTGGAAGGCAAGTTCGTTGCGCTCTACACAGGTGCGATGGGCCGGGCGAACGGGCTCGACCAGCTCGTCGACGCCGCCGCGACGCTCCTGCGACTCGGTGACGAGCGAGTGACGATCGTCGCCCTCGGCGACGGCGGCGAGCGCGAGCAGCTCGAGGAACGCGCGGACGCGCTCCGGCTCGGCAACCTCCGCTTCCTGCCCCCTGTCCCAAAGGATGAGCTCGCGGGCATCGTCGGGGCCTCCGACGTGACGCTGACGATCTTCGCGCCGCACCCGATCCTCGAGACGAACTCGCCGAACAAGTTCTTCGACTCGCTCGCCGCGGGCAAGCCGGTCGTGGTCAATCTCGACGGCTGGCTCCGGCGCCTGGTCGAGGAGCACGACGCCGGGGTCTGGGTGCCGGGTGGAAACCCCGAGGCGCTCGCCGGCGCGCTCAGCGTGCTGGCGGCGAATCCGGACCGCGTCGCGCGGATGGGCCGGAACGCGCGCGCGCTCGCCGAGGAGGAGTTCGGCCGCGACGAGATGGCCGACCGGCTTGCCCAGACGCTGGAGGAGGCGGTCGCGTGAGGCGCGCGGTCGTCTTCGGGCTGCTCCACGCGGGGCTCGCCGTCTCGCGGAGCCTCGGACGTAGTGGCGTCCCCGTCACGGGGATCGCGTGGAATCCACGCGACTTCGGCCTCCGGTCCCGCTACCTCGACCGCCGAGTGGTCGTCCCCCCCGGCGACGGTGAGGCAGTTGTCGCCGCGCTGCGAGCGGAGGCCGAGAGTGGCCGCCTCGTCTTCTTCCCAGAGCGCGACGAGCACGTCGAGTTCGCGCTCGACCACTGGGACGAGGTTCGCGCCGTCGCCGACCTGCCGCTGCCGGACGACGCCGAGGCGGTCCGCTGTCTACGGCGAAAGGACGTCCTCCCGCGCGTGGCCGCCGAAGCGGGTGTCCCGTCGCCGGCAACCGTGCTCGCCGACGGCGACGCGGCTGTGCGCGACGCGGGTCTGCGCCCGCCGCTCGTCGTCAAGGCAGTCGAGGGCCAGGCCTACGCCCTCGCCTTCGGCCACAAGGCGGTCGTCGCCGAGGACGTCGGCCAGGCGCTGGCGGCGGTCCGCGAGGCCCAGGAGCGCGGGTTCCACATGATCGTGCAGGAGCTCGTGCCCGACTCGCACGAGCGGATCTACTCGCTGCTCACGTACATCGGACGCTCGGGCGAGCCGCTCGTGACCCTCGTCGGCCGCAAGGTCCGACAGGGGCCGCTGCGCTTCGGAACGAGTGCGGTCTTCGAGGTCGCGTACGAGCCGCGCGTCCTCGAGCTGGGTTTGCAGCTGCTGAAGACCGCGGGCTACACCGGGATCGCCCACGTGGAGTTCGCGCAGGACCCGCGCGACGGCGAGTTCCGGCTGCTCGAGGTGAACACGCGCCTGCCCGTCTGGGCGGCGCTCGCTGCAAACCGCTACCTGGACCTGCCGCGTATCGCCTACGACGACCTCTCGGGCAAAGAGGTCGCCCCGTTGCCGACCTTCCGTGAGCAGCTGACGTGGATCTACCTCGCCAAGGACGTCTGGGTCTCGCTGCAGATGGCCAAGCGCCGTGAGCTGCGACCTCGCGACTTCGCGTCTCGCTACGTCCGCGGAAAGAAGGCGCGGGCGGTCTTCGCGCGGGACGATCCCTGGCCCGCGGTCGCCTCTCTCGGCTATCTCCGCTCGCGGGCGCCATGATTCCACGGTGCTGAGACGCCTCGTCGATCTCGTGGGTGCGACGATCCTGTCCGTCGTGCTCGCGCCGGTGCTCGCGGCGCTGGCCGCAGCCGTGCGGCTGAGGATGGGCAGCCCGGTGTTCTTCCGCCAGCTGCGCCCGGGGCTCAAAGGGCGTCCGTTCGAGGTCTACAAGTTCCGGACGATGACCGACCCCGTCGATGCCGACGGACAGGAGCTCAGCGACGAGCAGCGGCTGACCGGGGTCGGTGTCTTCATGCGGCGGCTGTCCCTCGACGAGCTCCCGCAGCTCTGGAACATCCTCCGCGGCGAGATGAGCTTCATCGGGCCGCGCCCGCTGCTGATCGAGTTCCTGAAGTGGTACTCGCCGGAACAGATGCGCCGCCACGACGTCAAACCTGGTGTGACCGGATGGGCGCAGGTCCAGGGCCGCCATGACATTCCGTTCTCGAAGCGACTCGAGCTGGACGTCTGGTACGTGGACAACCGCAGCCTGCGCCTCGACCTGAGGATCGTCGGGCTGACGCTGCTCAAGGTCGTCTCGATGCGCGGGTCGCAACCGGCGCAGACCGACGCCGAGGTCGACGACGTCGGGCTCCACGACGCCGTGCGGCGCGAGCGGGGGATGTCCTGAGCGCACTCACGGAGACGTGGGAGGTCGGCGGCGAGTTTCACCTCCCGGTGGATCCGCCCGGCCCGTATCACCGGTGGCCCGACGGGGCCGTCTGGTACGCCCTCGGGCGGCATGCCGTCGAGGCGCTCCTGCAACAGCTCCGCGCCCCGCGACTCTGGCTCCCCGACTACTTCTGCCACGAGGTCGGTGCCCGCTGGCGCGAGACGGCGACGGTCGAGCTCTACGAGGACGATCCGCGCTGGCCCGAGCCGCGCTGGGATTCGCTAGAGCCTGGCCCGCGCGATGTCGTCATCGCCGTCAACTACTTCGGCGTGCGGCTCGGGGAGCCCTGGCGCGAGTGGCGGGCGAAGACGCCGTGCGTGCTCGTCGAGGACCACGCGCACGACCCGGCCTCCGAGTGGGCGACCACCTCGACCGCCGACTACGCGTTCAGCTCGCTGCGGAAGACGTTGCCCGTGCCGGACGGCGCGATCCTCTGGTCGCCGCTGGGGCTCCCGCTGCCCGACCAACCGGCGGGCGGGGCGAACGGCAGCGAGCTCAAGCTCGCGGCGATGCTCCTCAAGGGCGAGTACCTCGGCCGCGGCGGCGACGGGTTGAAGGAGCGGTTCCGGCGGCTCCAGCTGGACGGCGAGGAGCGCCTCGCCGAGGCCGGCGTCTCCGGCGCGTCGCCCGCGACCCGTGAGGCACTCGTGCGCGGCGTCCCGCTTCCTTGGCGCGCGCGGCGCTCGGAGAACACGGCGCGCTTGCTCTCGTCGCTCCACGGCTGGCAGACCGCCGAGCCACTGTTCACGGAGTGGCCGGCGGACGCGGCGCCGCTCGGTGCGGTGCTCGTCTTCGAGTCGAGCGAGGAGCGTGACGGGGTCCGGGAGGCGTTGCGCGCTGCCGGGGTCTACTGCCCCGTGCACTGGGCGGACGCGGCCGACTCGCGCTCGGAGCGCGTGCGCGACCTCGCGGCCCGGATTCTGACGATCCCGACCGACTGGCGGTACTCCGCGGCCGAGATGGCCCGGGTGGCCTCGCTCGCGCGCGAGGCCGTGCCGGGGGATTGACCGTCGAGGTTCTCGGCGCCGACGACCGGCGCTGGGACGAGCTGGTCGACGCATCGCCGGCGGCCGATGTCTACTTCGGTCCCGGCTACTGCCGCGCCTACGAGGCCGCCGGCCATGGGCGCGCCGTCGCCGTCGTCACCGAGGAAGCGCTCTTCCCGCTGCTGCTGCGGCCCTTGCCGTTCGGGGAGGACGGGTTCGACGCCGCGACGCCGTACGGCTACGGCGGCGTCCTCCCGCTCGGACCTGGCCCGGGGCCAGGCCCCGTGTCCGAAGTGCGCCAACTTCGCGACTGGTGTGCAACGGAGGGGGTCGTGAGCTGCCTGCTTCGGCTACACCCCCTGCTTGGGGGTCCCGCTCAACTGTCCGAAGCGGCCTCGCCTGACCTGGAGATCCGCGAGCACGGGCCGACGACCGCGATCGACCTCTCACGGCTCGCCGACGGCCGGCTCGAAGGGATGTCCAAGGGCCGGAAGGCGGATCTGACGATCGCGCGCCGCGAGCTCGAGCTCTCCTGGAACGGGGAGGATGCGCTGGAGCGCTTCCGCGAGATCTACGACGCGACGATGCACCGGGTCGGCGCCGGCGAGTTCTATCTCTTCCCGCCCGAGTACTACAGCGCGCTTGAGGACGGCCTGGGCGATCGCCTCGGCGTCGCGCTCGCCGTGCTCGACGGCGAGCCGGTCGGCGGCGCGCTCTTCCTCGCCGGGCGCCGTTTCGCCCACTACCACCTGAGCGGCACGACCGAAGCGGGCCGCGAGCTCAAGGCCGGGACCCTGCTCGTTCACGCAGGCGCCGAATGGGCCGGCGGGCTCGGCTGCGAGATCCTCCACCTCGGCGGCGGCACCGCCGGCGCCGACAGCCTGTTCGCGTTCAAGAAGAGCTTCGGCGGGGAGACCTACACCTACGCCTTCGCGACGCTCGTCGCCGACCGAGCGCGCTACGACGCGCTGGTCGCGCGCCGCGCGGAGGAGCCCGACGCGCCGCGACCGGATTTCTTCCCCGCGTACCGCGCGTAGACGTCGAGCGTCTTTCGCGTCACCGTCACCCAGGAGAAGTGCTCCGCCGCCCTTCGCCGGCCGGCGTCGCCCATCCGCCGTCGGAGCTCGGGATCCGCCAGCAGCCGCTCGAGCGCAGCCCGCAGAGCCTGGACGTTCCCGGGCTCGACGAGGATCCCCGTCTCGCCGTTCACCACGAGGTCGAGCAAGCCGCCGACACCGCTCGCGACCACCGGGCGGCCGTGAGCCATCGCTTCGAGGCAGGCGACTCCGAAGCCCTCCCGGCGCGACGGGCAGACGACGACCGCAGCGCGCGCGTACAAGCCCGAGAGCTCTGTCGGCGAGACGAACCCGAGTGCCTGGGGAACCCGGTCCCGCAGCGGCCCGTCACCGGCGACGACGAGATTCATCCCGTTGGCTGCCTGCACCAGCTCGAGCACGCCCTTCTCCGAAGACAGCCGGCCGGCGTACAGCACCTCCGGCGGATTCGCCTCCTCCCCGACGGTGTCCGGGAGATCGACGCCGCTCGGGACGATCTCGATCTGCCGCGCGCCGAGCCGCGTCGCGTCGCCGGCGAGCGCCGAGGATGGGCAGATCACCGCCTCGGCCCGGCGGAGGACGGCACGCGCCAGGCGCGGCGTGCGCCGGGCGAGCTCGACGTCCGTCCCCCAGAGCTGGACGACGAACGGCTTCCGGGTCGAGAGCGCGACGACCCCGGAGGGCAGCCAGTGGGCATGGACGAGGTCGGCGTCGTCCGCCGCCCGGCGTGCGGCCCTGCCGAAGCTCGCGAGGAACGCCGGCACCAGGGCAACGCGCCAGGGCTCACGCCGCAGGTTGCCCACCACGCCGGCCCCGTAGGCGATCCCGAAGTGACGAAAGCCTGCCGGCGACACGACCTCGATCTCCACGCCGGCCTCGCGTGCCCGGTCGACCGCGTCGGCGACGAAGCGCCCCGCGGTGTCGTCCGCGTCTCGCGGGTACGACGTCGTCAGAACGACGACTTTCACGAAGGGGCGAGCCGCCGTCCGAAGACGACGGGCAGCGCCAGGGCGAGCATCGTCAGCGCGTAGAAGTACGACTGCTGCATCGTCAGGTAGAAGGCGTTCGCGGCCATCACGCCGATGATCGCCGCGGTGAGGCCCCAGGCCATTGGCCGCACCCGCACCGCCAGCGGGTCTCGGGCGGCGGCCAGCGCTCGGCCGAGGCGATGGCCCGCTCGCAGGCGCCGGAAGACCCACCAGAGGAAGGCGGCGAAGACCGCCGCGCCGACGATCCCGGTCTCGATCACGAGCGCTGCGTAGAACGAATGCGGGCCCCAGTTCGTCAGCCCCGTGACCGCCTCGTAGTAGACCGAGAACGTGTTCAGCCCGAGCCCGAAGAGCCAGTCGCCGTGAAGTGCGGGCCGGATCAGCTCGTAGACCTGGAAGTGCACCGCCGTCGAGTCGGCCTCGGTGTCCAGCCGTGAGCGGAGAACGGTCTCGAAGAAGTCCACGCGTCGCGAGACGATCCACGCCAGCGCCAGCGCGAGCACGCCGAGCGGCACGAGCACGGCGGCGGAGAAGAACCGTCGGCGGTACGGGATCAGCAGGATCAGGGTCCCGACGGCCAGCCCGAGCAGCCCGCTCCGCGACAGGGTTGAGAGCTCGACGAGCAGGAGCACCGGCAGGAGGACCGCGAGCGGCAGCTTGAGCGGATGCCCGCGCTCCAGCCGTAGGTACAGCGGCGTGAGAATGAGCAGCGGCAAGAGCAGGACGATGCCGAGGTGGTTCGGGTCGTTCGTGAGGGCGTTCGGCCGGTAGACGTCGGCGCCCTCGACCGACCCGTAGAAGTTGATCGGCCGGGCGTCGCCGAGCAGCGGCCCGAGGACGGTCTGGTCGAGGTTCCTCCCCGTCTCGGCGAAGCCGAGCTGCGCGATCCCGTAGACGGCGTTGAGCGCGATCCCGGCGCAGAGCACCCCGACGGCGAGCCAGTAGAAGCCCAACGGCTTCCGCGCGAGGTAGGCGATGCCCGCCGCGGCGAACGCGAACGTGATCGCGAACCGGGCGAGGCCCTTCGCGAACTGCTCGGCCGCCTGCTCGGTCTCGATGTTGTAGAAGCCCGCGAGGTAGACCGCGAGGAAGGCGAGCGCGAAGAGCAGAGCGATCGCCACGGTTCGCGGGAAGCCGTGACGCCCCTCGCCGAGCCGTTCTGCCAGGAACGCCGCGACGAAGACCACACCCAGGATCCCGGAGAGGCCGACCGTCCCGGCCAGCTCCCACTGGATCTTCTCGAAGCTGAGGCAGAAGAGCGTCGCCAGGAAGAAGAACGCCGTCACGCGGCTCATGCGAGGCTCCGGGCCAGCGCAGCGAGCTCCTCGGCGCGCGCCTGCCGCGAGACGCGCCTGCGCGCCTCGGGTGAGAGCGGCGTCCCGTTCAGCTTCCCAGCCCGCCAGTCGCCTTCCATCCTCGTCAGCGCCTCGCGGAGGCCGTCGACGTCCTCGGGAGCGACGACGACGCCGGTCTTCGTCTCGCGGATGAGGTCAGCGGCGGCGCCGTCGGGCGGGACCGCGGCGAGGATCGGCCGCTCCGCGGCGATGTACTCGAAGACCTTGGCCGAGAGCACGGCGCGGCCGCGCCCGCCTGACTCCGGGATCAGGAGCAGGAGCGCCTCCGAGTCCCGCTGCAGCTCCAGCACGCGGCGGCGCGGCAGGTACGGATGCAGCTCGAGCCGGTCGCCGAGCCCCAGCCCGTCCGCCCACTCGCGGTCGGCCGCGCGGAAGTCGCCCACGAAGCGGGCGACGATGTCGGCGTCTGTCCCCGCGAGCGCCTCGAGGATCGGCCGCGGCGTGCGCTTGCCGAAGAAGCTGCCGGTGTGCGTCAGCCGAAAGCGCTCGCCGGGGGTGTACTCGAGCCCGGCGAAGTCCTCGAAGTCCGAGCCGTTCGCGATCGTCTCGACGCGTTCGGCGCCCAGCGCGCGCAGCTCGTCGGCGATCGGCGCCGTCACAGCCGTGACGGCATCGGCGTAGCGCGCGACGAGCTTCGCGACGCTCTCGCCCGTGGCCTCCTTCGCGCGCACGAGCCGGGATTCGACGCGGCGGTGCGGGTTGGCGGTGATCGAGTCACGGAGATCGGCGATCCAGCGCGCGCCGGTGGCGCGCTTCACTGCCGCGCCGATCAGGTGGACGGACGTCGGCGGCGAGGTGGTGACGACGACGTCGATCCCTTCACGACGGGCGATGCGGATCGCGGCCGGGATCGCGGTGACGTTCCAGCTGACGTTCTCGTCCGGCACGAGCGCCCGGCGGAACGTGAGTGCCGCCTTGCGCCCGGCGCGCTCGAGCCCCTTGAGGCCGTGCAGCTCCTCGGCGGGCAGGCGACCCTTCGGCCCGATGTAGCGGACACGGTGGATCCATGCCTGGGTCG